>JAEEGL014144783.1_pt1 | contig 13680 bp, 8 predicted proteins | sample 9134231 | NCBI WGS metagenome assembly JAEEGL01 (sample SAMN16246548, study PRJNA631951) | gut metagenome | biome: gut microbiome; feature: rumen; material: fiber-attached | host: Bos | place: Iran: Karaj | collected 2018-10
CTGACTTCTTGTGTCCTTAAGCTCGCCTTCAACCTTCTCCACATACATATGTCCGTGAAGATGGTCTATCTCGTGACAGAAAGCCCTGGCAAGGAGATCAAATGCTTCGATCTCAACTTCTTCCATATTCTCGTTTAAAGCTCTCACCTTAACATGCTGAGGTCTTGTTACCTGTCCCTGCTTTCCGGGGAGGCTTAAGCACCCTTCGTCTCCGGTCTGCTCACCTTCCTGAAAGATGATCTCGGGATTGATGAGAACATAACTCTCGGATGCGTCTTCGGTGATATCAACAACGCAAATGGATTTCAGCACGCCCACCTGAGGTGCCGCAAGACCAACTCCCGATGCGTCATACATTGTGTCAAACATGTCGTCGATAAGTATCTTTGTGCGTTCGGTCATCTGTGTGACCTTCTTGCATTCTTTTGTGAGGACCGGATCCCCCATTGTTCTGATGTTTCTTATAGCCATATAAATCAACACTCCTTTCGGACTAATACGTATTCATCGGATCAAAGTCCGTGAACACGGATATGTTCTTTGATTCTTTGGATCTTTCTTCAAAGACTTCCGCAACGCGGGTTAACGCCGCATATTCAAATGACATGAAATATACGACAAAACGGTAATGATCGTTGACTTTTGAGACTGAAGCCTTTACGGGACCCTTTATCTTTACGGTACCATTATCAAAATAATCCTTGTATTTGTCAATAGCTTCCTTAATGGCGTTTTGACAGGCGGCAAGTGTCTCCGATTCGTTTATTCCGGAATACAAGACAGCCATCATATGGCCTGCGGGCGGGTAATCAAGCAGGCTCCTGTAAGCCATCTCCCTTTCGTAAAAACTGTCATAGTCCTGATCTGCGGCAGTTGTGATGGCGTAATGATCGGGTTTGTATGTCTGTATTATGACATCGCCTTTCAGTTCGTCACGCCCTGCTCTTCCGGCCGCCTGGGCAAGAAGCTCAAACGTCCGCTCGGCCGCTCTGAAATCGCTTACGTGAAGTGAAAGATCAGCCGCAAGAATGCCCACCAGCGTAACCCGAGGGAAATCATGGCCTTTTACTATCATCTGTGTTCCGATAAGGATGTCCGCTTCTTCGTTTGAAAATGCGGAAAGGATCTTGTCGTAGCTGTCTTTTTCCTTTGTGGTATCTGCATCCATCCTAAGGACCCGCGCCGCCGGAAACAGCTTTTTAACATTCTCTTCTATCTTTTGGGTGCCTGTACCGAAGGCTGCGATGTAAGGTGAACCGCAGGCCGGACATGCTGTTATCTTGGGAACTTCATATCCGCAGTAATGGCACTTTAAACTTCCGTCATAATGCTGTGTGAGAGACACCGAGCAATGCGGGCATTTAACGGCTTCACCGCATGTCCTGCAGCTCACGAATCCGGAATATCCTCTTCTGTTTATGAAAAGCAGTATCTGTTCATGCTTTTCAAGACGCTTTTCCATCTCGTTCACAAGATCCAGGGAAAAGATGGAACGGTTTTTCTTTTTAAGTTCTTCCCTGAGATCTACGATCTTAACCGTCGGAAGCATTGCATGCTTTGCACGCTTTGTAAGCTTTAAGAGCTTATATTCACCATCTTTCGCTTTTTTAAAGCTTTCAAGGGACGGTGTGGCAGATCCGAGGACAAGCGAAGCTCCCGTCAGCTCACATATCTTTTCCGCAACGGGCCGTGCATGGTATTTCGGAACACCTTCGCTCTTATAGGCCCCCTCATGTTCCTCATCAATGACTATGAGCCCGAGTCTTTCAAAAGGCGTGAAAAGCGCGGAACGCGGGCCTATCATTATATCTATCTCGCCGTTTTTTGCCTTATTGTACTGTTCGTATCTTTCACCTTCGGAAAGTCTTGAATTAAAGAAAGCAACCCTGTCACCGAAGCGTCTCGTGAAACGCATCACTGTCTGGAAAGTGAGGGCGATCTCGGGGATCAGCACGATCACCTGCTTCCCCTCATCGATGACGCTCTCTATCATCTCAAGATATACTTCCGTTTTTCCCGAACCCGTAACTCCGTAAACAAGATATTTTCCGAAAATGCCGTTTTTCCTGTCGTTTATCACGGCATCGGCTGCGGCACGCTGTTCATCGTTTAACGGGAAAGCCTTTACTCTTTCGATGTTCTTCTTATCCTTGACCTCTGCCACATCAATAAGACCGGCGTTTTTAACGGATGTGATGGTGGCTGCGGAGATGTTCAGCTTTCCGCATACCATGTCATAAGGGAGCACCTTTGACTCCAAAAGCTCCTTAAGAAGCCTTGCTTTAGCCACATGATGCTTCTTCTCCGCCTCGGCAAGTGCTTTATTTAGTGTGTCTTCATCGCATTTAAGAACGATCTCCCTTTTCACCACAGGGCGTATGGACCTTTTTACCGGGAGCACTGTCTTTAAAGCATCGTTCATCGTGCCGCCGAAATTTGTCCGTATCCAGGAGGCAAGTTCTATCATGCGCTCGTCAATATCCACGGACTTATTCACAACGGAGATTATGTCCTTTATCCTGTCTTCCGGGATCTTGGGTACAGAAGAAAGACCTATAACGTAACCTGTCATGCTCTTTCTGTTTCCAAAGGGTATCGACACTTTAACGCCGGTACTGACAAGTTGTTCTAGGTCTTTAGGTATTCTGTATTGAAACGTCCTGTCGATGGACTCATGTGAAATATCGACTATGATATCCGCGTATAACATTTAATAGCCCAATAACCTGTCGTAAAGCTCCTCGTACTTCACTGCCGAGCTCTTCCAGGAGAAATCCTTTTCCATTGCGCGTTCCACCATTTTGTTCCAGAGCTTTTTCTTGTCATAGAATGTGCTCTCGGCGTAACGTATCGTATTTAACATCTCATGGGCATTGTAATTTAAGAATGAGAAGCCTGTTCCCTTGTTCTCATACTCGTTATAAGGCTCAACGGTGTCTTTAAGACCGCCTGTCTCTCTGACGATGGGAATGGTCCCGTATCTCATGCTCATGAGCTGTGAAAGGCCGCAGGGCTCAAACATTGAAGGCATAAGGAACGCATCGCAGGAAGCATATATCTTATGTGATCTCTCGTTGTTGTAATAAATACTTGAAGATACCCTGTCTTTATATTTCCACTCATAATGGCGGAAAAGATTTTCATAACGCTGTTCACCTGTACCGAGTATGACAAGCTGCAGGTTTTCTGCGCAGATCTGCTCTATGACGCATTCAACGAGATCAAGTCCCTTCTGGTCGGTAAGTCTGGAAACTATACCAACCATAAATTTCTTATCATTCACTTCAAGACCAAGCTCTTCCTGAAGAAGCACTTTATTCTTTTTCTTGTTTGTCCTGAAGTTGTCTTTGTTGAAATGATACTTGATGAAACGATCGGTCTCGGGATTGTACTCGTTATAGTCGATGCCGTTTACTATGCCGCACAGGCAGTTGGAGCGTGCACGCATAAGTCCGTCAAGACCTTCGCCGTAATAAGGCATCTGGATCTCCTTAGCATAGCTCTCGGAAACCGTCGTAACATAATCGGCATATACTATTCCGCCCTTAAGGTAATTGGCATCACCGTAGGCCTCAAGCTTATCGCTTGTGAAATAGTAAGGATCGAGTCCCGCAACATCCATAACCACCTTCTTGTTCCAGATGCCCTGGAATTTAAGGTTGTGAATAGTCATTATACTCTTTATGCCGCGGTAATAGTCTCCCGCATTGAAGGAATCCTTGAGATATACGGGAAGGAGTCCTGTCTGCCAATCGTTACAGTGTATTATGTCCGGTCTCCAGTCAAGGAGAGGGAGTGCGGAAAGGACAGCACGGTTAAAGAATGCGAACTTTTCGATGTCCTCGTAAATATTTCCGTAAGGCTTCTCGCCGTTAAAATAATACTCATTGTCCACAAGCCAGAACTTAACGCCGTCGATCTCCGCTTCAAGGATGCCGACGTACTGGCGTCTCCAACCGAGATCCATGTAGAAATGGGTGCGGTAATGCATCTGTTCCTTCATGTTTCCCGGGATGGCCTTATAGTTCGGGAGGATGACCCTCACGTCATATTTTGTCTTATCGATATATTTCGGAAGCTCGCCCACAACGTCGGCAAGTCCGCCGGTCTTTATAAAAGGCACACATTCCGATGCGACAAGAAGTACGTTTTTCATATGATCTCCTCCTAAGGCGGTTACGCATTTAATTCCTTTTTCTTTTTCTCTGCAAGAACAAGCATCTCTTCGGCGCTTTCCATGACTTTGTCCGTAACTTCCGCGCCTCCGAGGATACGTGCTATCTCTGTCTTTCTCTCTTCTTTTGAAAGCTCTCTTATCTCGGTCTTTACACTCTCTTCACCGTTCTGTTTCTCAATGATGAAGTGATTGTCAGCCATCGAAGCTATCTGGGCAAGATGCGTAATGCAGATGACCTGATGGCTTCCCGAGAGCATTGCCAGGCTCTCTGAGACCTTCTGTGCGGTGCGTCCCGAAATGCCGGTATCGATCTCATCAAATATGAGCGTCGGTATCTCGTCTTTTTCCGCAAGCACCTGTTTAACCGAAAGCATGACACGGGAAAGTTCACCGCCCGATGCTATCTTTACGAGAGGCTTTAACGGTTCGCCGGGATTTAATGATATCATAAATTCGGCTTTATCGAAACCGTTTGAACCGATACTTTCGGTTTTTTGAAATTCACATTCAAATACAGCGTGTGCAAAGTTAAGTTCTTTAAGCGCGGCGGTTATCTTTTCGCCGAGGGCCTTTCCGCTCTTTTTTCTTAAATCGGAAAGCTTTTCGGAAAGCTTTTCCCATTCCGAGAATGCTTTATCTTTCTTTTGTTTTAAGTTTTCGATGTATCCGTCAAGATCCGAAAGCTTGTCGATCTTTTCCCGGGCATCTTCGGCATATTTAAGGACCGCTTCTATGGTGCCTTCCCTTGAAGAATATTTCTTTTTAAGGGAGTTTACGGTATCAAGCCTTTCGGAAACAAATGCGAAACGCTCTGCGGCATTTTCCAGATCGTTTATGCGGTCTTCCGCCTGTCGTCTGAAATCATATAAAAGGTCGCTTGCGCTTTCGAGGAGTGCTGCGGTCTCTGCTGTCTTTCCATCCACATCGGAGGCTCGCTGCAGTTCTCTTACCGCCTGGGATATAAGCGTCGATGCTCCGCTTTCGTCATCTTCGGTGAGGCGGAGCGCCACGGACAATGCTTCCACAGTCTGCTTTGCGTTTGAGAGCGTGCGGTACTCGTTTTCCAGTTCTTCGTCTTCTCCGGGTACGAGCTTTGCCGCTTCTATCTCGTTTGCGGCATATTCGAGGTATGAAACGTCGTTATCTTTATCGTTTCCGGCTTCTTCTATCGCCTTAAGCTCTTTTTCGAAAGCATGATACTCTTCGTATTTGTCCTTGACCCGAGCGATCAGCTTTTCGGCTTCGAGGCCTGCAAATCTGTCGATTATCTTAAGATGGCTTCCGCTCTTTAAAAGTGAATGCTGCTCATTTTGCCCGTGTATGTCAAGCAAAAGCGAGGAGCAGTTTTTCAGCTCCTCTAATGATACAGTTTCACCGTTTATCTTGCAAATGCTTTTTCCGGCACTTGTTATCTTTCTGGAGAGGATTATCTCCCCGTCATCCGGGAAGATATCCTCGTCCTTTAATTCCTTTAATGTACGTTCGGGAAGGTTTGTAAAAACAAGCTCCACCGTACAATAGTCGGCTCCGCGCCTTATCACGTCTTTGCCGGTCTTTGCCCCCAGCGCTGCGTTTACGGAACCTATGAGTATTGATTTACCCGCACCGGTCTCACCGGTCAGTATGTTGAGCTTATCTTTAAACAGGACTTCCGATTCGTCTATTATAGCATAGTTTTTAACAAAAAGTCTGCTTAACACGAGTGTCCTTTCTATCTGGGAACTACCTTTACGGTAGCCTTCAACGTACGCCCATTATACGTTGCGGTGATCGATGTGCTTCCGAGCTTTCTTGCGGTGATGGTGCCGTTGTTAAGGTCACATACTCCGATGTCTGTGACATCCCATCTGACATCTCCTGCGTCTGCGCCGTCAAGCACAAATCCGGTATATGTACTGTAAATCGGTATTTCAAGATATGTGCGGCTTAAGCCCAGAACATGAACCGTAACGGTTGCGGTCTTTCCGGACTTAGTCATGATGGTTGCCGTTGCGATGCCGGGCTTCTTTGCCGTGATCTTTCCGGTTGTCGAGCTCACAGTCATTATATCATCGTCGCTTGAAGACCACTTGATGCTGTCTGTGGAATTTGCGGGCTTAATGGTATAAGTCACCGTCTTTGTCTCACCGGGAAGGAGGTAGATCTCGGTATCCGAAAGGGTGATGCCTGTAGCTGCTATCTCATTGATGACGGTTACAAAGCAGAGTGCGTTCTTTCCGGAATTGTCCTTTGCCGTTGCCCTGACGAATGTACTTCCGGGCTTGATACCTGTAACAACACCGTCTTCGTCAACGATGACTACGGAATCGTCATCGGCTGCATAGTTAACTGTCTTGTAATATGCATCGGCGGGTGAAACGGTTGCTGTAAGTGTGAAGCTGTGTCCCACTATGATGGTCTTTGTTGAGTAGTTGAGTTTGATCTTCTCAACTTCTTTTACAACCTGTACGTTACAGTATGCTCTTGCATCGCTTTCCAGTGCCTCGCACCAGATCTTTACATCACCGTAGCCTGTACCGTAAACCTTACCTTTTTCATCAACGGTCGCGATGGACTCGTCTTCCGAATACCAAAGCAGTTCTGTGGATGAGGCGGTGTCTTCGTTTGACATTGTGGCTTTGATCGTGAATGAATCGCCGTGTCCAAGGATGTATTCTTCGGGATCGAGTGTAAGATCGTGTATCGATTCTTCAACATATATCAGGCAGAATGCGGAAAGTCCGCTCTCATTGGCCCTACAGGTGATGACGGAAACACCGCCCTTAAGACCTGTTACCTGACCTGCTTCGTTGACCGTACACACATCGGGATCGGAGCTTGTCCATGTGACATCCTGATTTGTGGTGGTGGCGGGATCGAATATAACGTCGATCTTTATTGTCTCACCGGTATCGATCTTTGCCTTTTCGGGATCCAGCGTCATGCCGGAAGCCTTCTGGTATACATGAACGTTACAGTATGCCATTACACCGCTCTGTGTTCTGCAGAGAACCACCGCATCACCTTCAGAAACGCCCTGGATGCGTCCCGATGAAGAAACGGTAGCGATCTTTGTGTCAAGGCTTTCCCATGTGAGTGCAGTGTCAACTGCATCGTTGGGTGTATAGGTAACTGTCATGTCGAAGTACTCTCCCACACCGAGAGTAACATCAGTATAGTCCATTTTTATTGCTGTTGCAACTGATTTTACCGTTACTTCAACAAGATCGTAATAGTTACCGTCGGCAGTCATTACCATGATCTGTGTTGTTCCCGCACCTGCGCCCTTAATGACGATGCTCTTGTCTGTGGAAGCCGTTGCGGTTGCGACCTTAGTGTTAAAGGATGTAACGTTGATCGCCATGTTGTTTGCATTATCGGGAGTGATGACATATGCAAGTCTGTATGACTCACCCTTGTTCATCTCGATGGAATGCTCATCAAGGGTGATGCCCTTAACGGATGCATTTACCTTGACCGTGCAGTAAGCAACCAGTTCCGTGTCGTCCTGTGAGTATTTGCAGACGATCATTGCTTCGCCTGCGCCCACAACCTTTATAAGTCCGTTTGATACGGTAACGACTTTATTGTTTGTTGTTTCCCATGTTACATTCTTTACCTCATTGTTCTCAGGCTGAATGTAAGCATACAGCTGATAAGGATCGGATGTGAGGCTTAAGGTTATGCCCTTGTCGCCCACTGCTCCCGTTGAATCGTAGAGTGTAAGTCCGGTGTACTGGATAACGTTCACTACACAGTAGCCTACCACGATGTTCTGGCGGTTGATGGCTGTGATCGTTGTCTTACCCGGCTTTAAGCCCTTGATCGTAATGTTCTTTCCGGTATTTCCGTCTTCAAAGGAGAATATCACTCCTTCATCCTTTGAAACCCATTTGATGTCTTCATCGTCTATCCACTTGGATGTATCGGTGCTGCCGTTGATCTTTGCAACGATGACTGCGTTTGCGTCAACCTTTAACGTGATCTCGGAAGGATCGAGAACGATGGAGTTGACCGCATCCTTTACAATGACGGTCGCGTATGCGTTTCTCTCAACATTATTGATGATCTGATATGCTCTTACCGTTGCCTGTCCGATGGCAGAACCGGTGATATAAGCGGTCTTTCCGTCGCCCACAGATTCGATCTTAAGGATATCTTCGTCTAAAGATTCCCAGTATACAGGATAATCCTTGTTTGAAACATTCGCATAGAGCGGATATTTCTCACCCACATAAATGCTGAAGGAAGGATTTGCTCCCTTTGATACACCGGAATCACTGATGGAGATGTTATCAATGACGTTTACGGTGTAGATCGCAGGTTCCTGAACGTTTGCAAGATCCGTGTTGGTGAGTCTCGATGTATCGAAGATACCCTTGCTGCCGGCCACATCCGCAAGTGATTGTGCATCGATATATATGCCTACATATTCGGTACCGTACTTAAGAGCCTTAAACGTTCCGTCCTGAGTATTGAGAGAAAGGATATCGTGAGTGGCTACGGGAGTTGTTCCCGCAGGGGTTGCCCACTGGTAATAATAAAGGTTTTTGATATCTTCTTCCGGAAGGTTTGAATAGCTGATTATATCCTTTCTGATGTCGTATTCATTGTCAACGTTTAAGTAAACGATCTTATCATCGATCACGGGAAGGACCGTGAAATAGTAGGTGAGAATGTTCTCGGGGATCGTCAGTTCATCTCCGGTCGCATAAACAAGAGCTCTGAGTTCGATCTTATAGCTTCCGGCTTTTACCTTTGTAAACTCGGCAAATCCCTCTTCGGAACTCTTCTTGAATACATAATATGCGGTATTTGATTCATCGATCTGTCTGTAATGATCTCCCGCCTGCTTGGGATTGTTGTATGTCTGATCGTATCTGTATATACGCCAGTCAAGGTTTTCTGCCTTGGTGGCATTTGTGAATATCGTAAATGTGGAGCTGCTTATGGGAGCCGGATCGATCTCCCCCCTGTCCATCGTAGTCGTACCGTCGTCGTTTCTCTTGTAAGGATAAGTCGCAGGATCGTTAAAGCTTCCGAGAGGTCTTACGATGACATCGAACTCATCCTTCTGTTTAAGAGTTTCGGTCTGCAATGTTACATGAGTATTACCTGCACCGATAATGTAAAGTCTGCCTTCGGTAGCCACATATTTTACAACGGTTTCATCATAGTCTACGGCATTGATGGTTCCCAGCACGTCACTTGTTGCATCATTACCGTTTAAGTAGTTGAACTGAAGCTGATAATAGAATAAGCCTTTGGTGGCATCGTAGGAAACGGCTTTTGTGCCTGTTCCGTTAGTGTCGATCACGAGCATTCTGTCCTTAACCAAGGGAGTTTCTCCGGCAGAAAGGGTCTTTGTGTTCATCCAGAAGCTTGTATCGTTTCTGTCAACTTCAAATCCTACACTTGCATAAAATGAGAAAGTTACGACTTTTCCTGTGTTAACATTGGTTACGATGGCGGTTATAGCGGCACCGCCGGGTCCCTTTCTTACGATGGTACATCCAAAGTCGGCATTGCTGTCGGCGATGTTGTAGTTGTTATAGTCTCTGATGGCAACAACCTTTTCATCGTAGTCGTCGCAGGAGAATGCAACGGTTGTATTTGAATCGAAATCGGCTTTGTAATACTTTCCGTCAGCGCCCCTCTTATACATGCAGAGGAGAATCTGCTGTCTCTGGACTTTCATCTCAACGGATTCACCGGACTTAAGAGCGTCATCAAACTCGCCCTGAACTCCGCTACTGGTATTGAAACCGGTAACACCGTATACTATGTCATCATCGGCGTATGCGCTGGTATTTCTGAAGTATACACTCTTTGATGAGAACAGGTCTTTATTTAACCCCGTGACATTAAAAAGTCCGGCGAACTGGGTAAGGCTGTCGGATATGTCTTCTATCCTGACATTCTTCTTTTCTTCAGTCACCGTCTTTATATCTTGTTGAATCATGCTCACGCCGTATGCGGAAGTAATGTCCATGATCCTGCTGGTTGCAACAAGGGCAAGCACCACGGCAAAGCATATCACTCGATTTAAGTATTTTCTCATATAGGATCCCTCCTGATAGGGCTTCTTCATTATGCGGCAAGCCGCATCCCATCCGTTTTTTATAAAAAGAAGCCGATAAACACGGATATTTTCAGTATCCATAATGTTTTATCGGCTTCTTTACCGCAGTTATTAATACTATTTTCACAAAAAAATGTGGTTTTTTGGTATTTTTTATAAGAGAAATACTATATGTTGTAAGGTTTAGTCTTCCTGGAGGTTGTGATAAACTTCCTGAACGTCGTCATCATCCTCTAAGAGGTCAAGGATCCTGTTCATGCACTTTAAGTCGTTCTCATCGGTAAGTGTGCCGTATGTCTGAGGTATCATAGTGACTTCTGCGGAAGACATCTTGATCTTTGCTGCTTCAAGCTCTGTAACGACTTTAGCAAAAGCGTCGGGATCGGTAAGGATCTCAAATCCGTCATCTTCTTCGTTGAAATCGTCTGCACCTGCGTCAAGGGCAAGCATCATAAGATCGTCTGCGCCCATATCGCACTCTTCTTTATCGATGAAGATCTGGCCTTTTTTATCGAACAGAAAGGAAACGCAGCCCTGAGCACCGATGGATCCGTTGCCCTTTGTGAACGCACTTCTTACATTTGCTGCGGTACGGTTTTTGTTATCCGTGAGGCAGTCTACGATGATGGCGATACCGCCGGGGCCGTAGCCCTCGTATACCATGTGCTCGTAGTTATCGGTAGTAGCATCGCCTGCGGCTTTCTTGATGCTTCTCTCGATGGTATCGTTTGTCATATTGTTGGCTTTTGCCTTAGCAATGACAGCCTGGAGCTTTGAGTTGTTTGCGGGATCGGGACCGCCGCCTTCTTTTACGGCAACAGCGATCTCACGGCCGATCTTTGTAAAGATCTTACCCTTGGCTGCATCGTTCTTTTCTTTCTTGTGTTTGATGTTTGCAAATTTTGAATGACCTGACATAAATAACCGTCCTTTTTAATAAAACAAATTTTCCGAAGATGGATTTTAACACAAATACTTTGATTTGGTCAAGTATGGTTAAAAAATATTATCAATTCACGCTTCGCCCCGGGCTTCACGAAGGGCTTTCATGGCGTGCGGGACATCCGCTTTAGTTTTGATTATGCACATGATGGTGTCGTCTCCTGCGATGCACCCCACCACCTGGGGTATCTTTAAGCTGTCCACCGCAGCCGCCACCGCCATTGCCATTCCTGAGAAAGTCTTTATAACGATGATGTTTTCCGCATCTTCCACGCTTATTATGATATTTCCCTGAAGAAGCTCACGGCTTAAGCTGTTGCTTATGCTGTTTACGTATTTTGCCCCTTCTTCGTCCCCCGTCATGCGGGCAAAACCCATTTTCTGCATATCCCTTGATACTGTTGCCTGGGACACGTCGATATCGTATTTTTCCTTAAGCCTCTGCCGTATGTCGTCCTGAGTTGACAGATGTTCTTCATCTATAAGCTTTTGGATATATTCGAGACGTCTGCTCTTTTCTTTGCTCATAACCTGTAATTCCTTTATAACGAAAGCTTTTTCTTCATGGTATCAAAGAATGTGCTGTCATTTATCTTTACAAGCTTTGTTGTGCTGTCGGATCTTCTGACAAGCACTCTGTCACCCGCTTTAAGAGGGATGAACTCGCTTCCGTCGACGGTAACTCCCATGCCTGTGTCTTCGGTATATCTTCCCTCGGGTATATAAGCCTCGATCACATCACTTGCGCTTGCAATAAAACCGCGGGCTCCCACGGAATGGGGACAGATCGGCGTTACCAATGTCATTTCGGCTTCCGGAACGCAGATCATGCCTCCCGCCGAAAGATTGTAGCCTGTGCTCCCCGTAGGCGTTGCAATGATGACTCCGTCACCGGATACGGTGTTTAACTGCTTTCCGTTGACCGACAGTGTAACGCTTATCATCCTGGAACAACCGTTTCTCGTGATGACCGCATCATTTAAAAAAGCGTGATTTTCTCCGTCATTGACTTTAAGATCCAGCATCATTCTGTTCTCGACTTTAAAATCGCCGGTAACAAGCCTTTCCGCCGCATATTCGATCTCGTTTTTTTCAGCCCCGGCGAGAAATCCGATATTTCCGATGTTTATCCCGAGTATCGGAATGCCCGAGCCTTTAAAAAGCCCCGAGGCCCTGATTATCGTGCCGTCTCCTCCGAGAACGCATATACAATCGATATCTCTTATGTCCGGAACTGTCTTTCCCGCCTCAAAAAAATCGGAGATCACTGTAACATCCGCTCCGTGACTTTTAAAAGCATCTTCGGCTCTTTTTGTATATTCCCCGTTTTTATCCCTGTCTTTGTTTACCGCAAGTAAAATCCTTTTGTTCATCGATCGCAACCTTTTCTTATATGCATAAGGAATTCGGTATTCCCGTCACCGCCCTTTATGGGAGACTCTTTCACATTAAGTACTTTAAATGACAGACTCTCGGCAAATGCGGTTATATTTTTTACAACACCCTCATGAACCTTTTTATTCTTAACGACTCCGTGTTTTCCTATGTTTTTCCTGCCTGCTTCAAACTGCGGTTTTATGAGGCATACGGCCTGCCCGTTTTCCTTAAGGAACCTTTTTACTTCGGGAAGGATGAGGGTTAGGGAAATGAATGACACGTCAACCGAGATAAAATCAACGTTTCCTTCGGAGATCGCATCCTGCGGGAGTTCTCTTATATCGGTGTTTTCAAGGGAAACAACTTTTGTATCGTTTTTTAATCTTTCCGCAAGCTGTCCGCTCCCAACATCCACCGCATAAACTTTTGCGGCTCCGTGTCTCACCATGACCTCTGTAAAACCACCGGTGGATGCGCCTATATCCATGCATACAAGATCTTTAACGGGTATTTCAAAGTCTGTAAGCGCCCCAATAAGCTTTAAGGCTCCCCGGCCCACATAATCAAACACTTCTCCTGTGATCGTTATGTCCTCATCATCGTTCACTTCGTAAGAAGCCTTTGTGATGCATTTTCCGGCCACTTCAACCTGACCGCCTTTTATTAGTTCCTTTGCTCTTTCCCTTGAGGATGCCGCACCGTCATTTACCAATCGAATGTCTAATCTCATCAGCTATCTCCTCAAGGTTAAGTCCGTGAAGCTTTAACAGTTCATCCCTTGATCCCTGCTCGATGAACTTGTCATCAAGTGCTCCTATAACAAGTTTTGCGGGAAGATCAAAGGTTTCCATCACATCCGCCACTCTTTCGCCGAAGCCTCCGCTCCTGACGTTCTCTTCAAGAGTGACAACGGTCTTATATTTCTTTCCGGCTTCTTTTACGGCTTCGGTGTCTAAAGGAGCAACAAATCTCGCATTATATACACCGCATGAAACACCGTATTTCGAAAGCATACCGGCCAGCTCAAGTCCGAGATCCGTAACGGAACAGACGGCAAAAATGCACCCATCCTTTCCGTCTCTGAGTTTCTCGGCTTTTCCGTGTTCAATATCTTCGAAAGGAA
>JAEEGL014909985.1_pt1 | contig 13680 bp, 16 predicted proteins | sample 9134231 | NCBI WGS metagenome assembly JAEEGL01 (sample SAMN16246548, study PRJNA631951) | gut metagenome | biome: gut microbiome; feature: rumen; material: fiber-attached | host: Bos | place: Iran: Karaj | collected 2018-10
GGTATATTGCCATCTAACGCTAATGTGGGAGGTAGTATACGGTATAAGGGTAAAGAGCTGGATGATGAGTTAAAAGAGGAGCTTCGTGGTGATAAAATCAGTTTTATTCCACAATCCGTTAATAATTTAAATCCTTTGATGAAAGTTAAAGATCAGGCTATCGGTCTTGTTAAGGATGAAGCGGATAGGGAGAAGTTGAGTAAGAAACAAAGAGAAATATTTAACCAATATAATCTGTCTGAAAAAGTGGATGATATGTATCCATTCCAGTTATCTGGTGGAATGGCACGTAAAGTACTTATATCAACAGCATTACTTAACGATCCTGAGATTATTATTGCTGATGAACCAACACCTGGTCTTGATGAGGCTGCAGTAGAGGAAACAATTAACAACCTTATACAACTCAAGGAAAAGGGTATAGGCATGATATTAATTACACATGATATCTACACAGCAATCAATACCAGTGACAGAATAGCAATATTGTATCTGGGTTACGTAATTGAAATAACAGATACTAAGAATTTCTCTGGAGAAGGTGAAAAACTTTTACATCCTTATACAAGATCACTTTACAGAGCTCTTCCAGAAACAGATTTTGAATTTACAGAGGGTCATCAGCCTTCATATCTTCATATTCCTAAGGGATGTCCATATCATGAAAACTGTCCTCGACAAGTTAGAGAGTGTCATTATGAGATACCTGAACTTCGTGAATTAAATGGAAATATGGTAAGATGTTTCAATCCTTTGGTGGATGGTGAATAGTATGGATATTTTGAAAGCTGAAAGCATTAATTTTGGTTATGGTTCACATAAAATTCTCGAAAATGTAAACTTTGAGATGAATAATGAACAGGTAATCGGATTGTTTGGGGATAGCGGTTCCGGAAAAAGTACGCTTTGTAAAATCTTAACCGGATTTATAAAGGATTATGAAGGAAATGTTACAGTTAATGGTCAAAAACATGAAGGTGGTTATAATCCTATTCAGTTAATTTACCAGCATCCTGAAAAGGTCATGAATCCTCGCTGGAAAATGTTGGAGGTAATGGAAGAATCTTGGATGCCAGATGACAATATATTAAATGAATTCGGTATTAAAAAAGAATGGTTTAAACGATACCCCTCAGAATTATCCGGTGGAGAACTACAACGTTTCAGCATACTAAGAGCATTAAACCCAAAAACAAAATTTATTATTGCGGATGAAATAAGTACAATGCTTGATGCAGTGACACAAGTACAGATTTGGGAAAGTTTATTAAGTGTAGCTCGAAAAAATAAAGTCGGAGTACTAGTAGTAAGTCACGACAAAAATTTATTAAATAGAATCTGTGATAAAATAATATATTTAGCGGATATTACTGATTAAGGTTTTAAAACCTAATCTTTTTTTTTAAACTTTTTTAAAAAACTCTAAAAATAATTTTTGGAGGTTAATTAATTATAAGATTTTTTCTAGGTGTATAGTTCCATATTCATCATTTGTTTCTTCTACAATTTGGTAGTATCTACTTGACCAAAATGCTAATGCGCCATAACTATCCTTTTGTGTGTGAAGATATATTTCGTTGTATTTGTCTTTGCAAAAGCTTTCCACTTGATCTATTAATTTTGTTGCTATTCCATTATGTCTATAATCATGTGATACAAGTAATCTCCATATGCTTGCAGTATTTTTTAAATTGTATTCTCTGTTTTTAATATTGTAGTTTTTATCATATCCCCGTATTCCACAAGTTCCTACCACCTGGTCCTTATTAGAGTCAATTGCGAAGAAAAAATTATTCTTTTCTGGTTGGATATAATATTCACTTAAATTTTTTACATCTTTATGAAATTCAGGTATGTAATCAAGGTTATAACACTCTTTAATCATATTAAACAGGAATGATTCTATGTCGTACTTTTCAAGGTTATTTTCTGTTAATTCAATAATTTTGATATTCAAAAAAATCACTTTTCTTATCTTTAAAATAAAATTAATGGGGTTAATTATTAAAATATGTAAAAAATTAATATTATGTCTTAATTGTCTCTTTTATATCATTTATAGAAGTAATTTGTAATAAATCTCTTTTTAATACTTTTTCCATATGAATAGTTCCCATTTCATCTTTAGTATCATCAACTATCTTAAATTCCTGGCTTAACCAAAAGGGTAGGGCGCCATAACTTGGTCTTTGTGTATGAAGATATATCTCTCTGTAATTTTTGTTTTTACAGAATTCTTCGATTTTTTGTATTAATTTGGTGGCAATTTTCTGATGTCTATATTTTTTTTCAACAAAAAGTCTGTAAATGCTAGCAGTAGTATATTTGGAATAGTTTCTATTTTTTATAGGATATTTTCTATCATAGCTTCTTATTCCTGAGGTTCCTATAATTTTATGGGTATCTGTATCAATTGCTATATAAAAATTGTTTTTTTGAGGTTTTAAATAATATTTAGATAAATCTATTATGTCATAATGATATTCGGGAACATAATCTAAATCATAGCTTTCTTTAATCATTTTAAAAAGGAAATTTTTAATTTTGTATTGATCAATATCTTCTTTTTTTAGTTCTCTAATTTTGATGTTCAATAGATTCACCTGTATTACATATTTTAAATTATATTAGAAAAAAGTATTACTTATATACAAATACTTATTAATTATTCCTTTATAATTAGTAATATAAATATTTAATCTTGTAATACTTATTTCATCAGAAATCTAAAAAAAGTAATACTCTCTAGTAAAAATAAAATCTAAATATGTTATTTTACATAAACATAATTATAATAAAATATTTTTTCATTTATAAAATAGGACGTGTTGAAATATGAAAGTTTTAGTAGTAGGTAGCGGTGCACGTGAACACGCAATTGCAAAGGCATTAGATAAAACAGCAGATGTATACACATATATGGGTAGGAAAAATCCTGGATTGGCAGATATATCTAAAAAATATCATGTAGGGGATGAATCCGACTTTTCATGTATTATAAAATTTGCTAAAGATAATGATATAAAAATGGCATTTATTGGTCCTGAAGCACCTTTGGAAAAGGGAATCGTTGATGAATTAGCTAAGGAAGGAATATGCTCTGTAGGTCCAACTAAAGCTGCTGCACAAATAGAAACAAACAAAGCATTTATGAGAAAATTATTTGAAGACTATGATATAGCTGGTTCTATAAAATATGGAACTTTTTATGATATGGATGAAGCATTTGAATTTATCGATTCATTTGATGAACCAGTTGTAGTAAAACCTATAGGATTAACTGGAGGAAAAGGAGTTAAAATTGTAGGTGACCAACTGGTTGATAATGAAGAAGCAAAAGAATATGTCAAAGAAATCTTTGAACAAAAAATGGGTGGATTTGAAGGCGTAGTAATAGAAGAATTACTTGTAGGAGAAGAATACACTATACAGGCCTTTGTTGATGGTGAACATTTGGTTGCAATGCCTGCAGCACAAGATCATCCTCATGCATTTGAAGGAAATAAAGGCCCAATAACGGGTGGAATGGGATCTTACTCTGATACAAATCACTTATTACCATTCTTATCACAAGAGGAGTATGATGCATCAGTTGAAATCATGAAAGAAACAATAGATGCAATAGCAAAAGAAGCAGAACCATACAAAGGAATATTATATGGTCAATTCATGATTACAAAAGATGGACCAAAAGTTATAGAATACAATGCAAGATTTGGTGATCCGGAATCAATGAACGTTTTAGCAGTAATAGATGATGATTTTGCAAAAATCTCCAAACAAATAGTATGTGGTAACTTAGAGGATGCAAAGTTCGAAAATAAAGCATCAGTATGTAAATATGTAGTACCAAACAACTATCCAAATACAGAAGCAGCAGATACTATTTTAAAAGTGGATGAAGAAAAAATCAAAGATTTGGATGCACAGGTATACTATGCAGCAGTATATCAGGATGAAAATGATGATGTAAGATTAACTTCATCAAGAGCACTTGGAGTATTGGCTGTAAGAGATACTATAGAAGAAGCTGAAATTGCCTGTGAAGAAGCAATTAAATACATAGAAGGGGACATATATCATAGAAGTGATGTTGCAACCAAAGAACTCTTAAATGAAAAAATAAAACACATGGAAGAAGTTAGAAAATAAATTTCTAACTTATTAATTATTTTAACTAAAAATTAATAATTATTATGACTTCTCTATTAACAGACTTTAATATTTATCAAAATTTATATCAAACGTATAAACAAACAGGATGTATAGATTTTAAGGATTTTTCTAATATAAATCCAACTATACTGCTTCCTTTAATTTTAAATTGTTTTTATGATTCAAATTTTGATAGTAATGTTAAAAAGGATATATAAAACAATATATAAAGAATCAAAGTCTTGAAGAAAAAATTCTCTTTGAAAAAATTGATTCATCCTATGATTTTAGACATGTAACTCTTGAACACAAATATTCTAATTTCATAGAACATTAATGATAAAAATATGTTTTACTACTTTTTTGCAGAAATGTTGAGTAATATCAAAGATCATTCTAAGTTCAACAATGCATATATTTTAGCGAAAAAACAAGAAGATAATATTATAGATTTATCCTTTTTGGATGATGGAATAACGTTACCTTTCACTTTACAACAACATAAAGAGGATAATTAACAATTTATGATGCAACAAAAGGTTTATCTTCTAAAAAAGAGGAAGGAAGAGGTTTTGGTTTACCATCTACTATTAAAATAATATCCTCCATGATTCAGGGAGAACTAATTATAGCATCACGTAATGCTATTTATTATAAAACATATCAAAATGAGCTTTCAGATAATTTAAATTCTTCCTTAGTTAACGGAACATTGGTTAGTATGCGTTTTGATTGTACAAAATTACCTAATATATATTCAATCATCTAGGTGGTAATATGACTACAAAAACTATTAATATGTATGAAAGATATGGCGACATAATTGGGTTACGTTATTTGGCTGAAAGTATATTTGATAATATTGGAGATAATATTGATGAAATAGTGGTTGATTTTGATAAAGTGGAATTCATAGGAAGAAGTTTCACACAAGAATATATAAGACAAAAAAAGAAACAAAATGCTAAAATCATAGAAATAAACGCTTCGTCTTCTATCAATAATATGATTGATTGGGTTGTAAGAACATGGAAATAACTAAATAAAATAATGATTTAAGCCAAATTCTTATAAAAATATTTTTATTATTAAAAAATGAAAAAATAAACACATGGAAGAAGTTAAATTATAATCTAGCTTATCTTATTACTTTTTTTAATTTTATTTTTAACTTTTTTGATTATTATTTTGCTATTACATTTCAGCAACTATTTTTGACATCTTAATTCACTATTTTTGCATCTTGTTAGCATCGATAATCAGACCTTTATATACTAATTTACTATGTATTATATAGAAAAAAAAATGATATCATTTAAAAAACTTTAAGGTGATTCGATGTTAGAAGATAATTTATATAATAAAGCCGAAAAGAAAGTAGATGAAAAAATTAGTTTTTATCATCATTTATTTAGTTATGTGGTTGTTATTTCAATATTGTTTATAATAAACTATCTTTTTACACCAAATGAATGGTGGTTTTATTGGGTAGCTTTATTTTGGGGTATAGGTGTATTATTCAATTATTTAAAAGTATTTATAATATATGATAAATTTGATGAGTTATATAGGGATAATATGATTGAGAAAGAAATGGAAAAAATGAGCAGATAAATAATTTTTTTTGTTGTGTCTGTAGGATGGGTAGTATTATGAAAGTTCAATTATTTGTTTCAAAAGATTATGAGGAGCCATATGCTGAGATATATACCGATGTTTTAACGGATAATATTCAAAAGGCAATGCATCTGCTTGAGGAAGATGAATTTGAGGATGAAATGGAAAATACTATTTTGGCAGTTAAAAATGGAGAAGACATAGTTCTATTAGATTTTGATGATATTTTCATGGTAAGAGTTGAAGAAAAACAAACAAAGGTTTACAATGAAAAAGAGGAGTTCTTGATTAAAAAGCCATTATATAAAATAGAAGATTCTTTGGATTCTAATTTTCTTCGTATATCAAAGTCTACAATAGTAAATTTAAGAAAAATAAAAAGGGTTGCTCCTTCGTTTAGTGGAATGATGTTCATTGAATTAAAAAATGGTTTGAAAGATAATATTTCAAGGAAATATTTATCAGATTTTAAACAGGCGTTAGGTTTATAGTTTATTAAAATTAGGATATGATTTTTATGGAAGCAAATATCATAATAAAAAAATTATCATTAGGTGCTTTTGTTGGCTGTTTCATTGTTTTATTGGTAATGTCATTGGGTTCATATATTAATGGTCCGGAAAATGTGATTTTTTCCGGTGTTGAGGTTATCCATGCATTTATCGGTTCAATTGTTGTAGGTTGGGCATTTTCTTTAGCAGGTTTAATCTATGATAATGAAGACATCGCATTTCCTCTGCAGGTTCTATTTCAAATGGCTGTAGGAATGGGCGTTTTATTTGCAGTTGCAGCTTACTTTGGATGGATGCCAATAAGTTTAGGAATTGGTCCAGTCATCACATGGATTGTTATAGCATTGCTATTCGGTGTTGTTTTCTGGTTTGGGTTCTATATGTATTATAGACTGTTAGCAAGAGAATTAAATAAGAAGATAGATGAAACAAATTCTTTTCAATAAAATTTAATACACTTTTACTTTTTTTAATTCTTTTTTTACTTACTTCCCTTAAATACCTAATACTTTTTTAATTATAAAATACATACTAATATATTATTTATTATTTAAATTATCATTAATATTTAGGGAAGGATAACATGGAAAATTTATTATCAATGACTGATGCAAAAGGGGAAGTCCAAAACATTTTGGATATTGCATCAAAACTTAAATCTGGGGAAATAAATGACAAAGCATTAACTGATAAATATTTGGGGATGATTTTTGAAAAATCTTCTACACGTACAAGAGTATCATTTGAAGTAGGAATGCAACAGCTTGGTGGAAGTGCATTATACCTATCAAGTAATGACTTACAAATTGGTAGAGGAGAACCTATACCTGATACAGCAAGAGTTTTATCAAGGTTTTTAGACTGTATAATGATACGTGCAAAAAGTCATGATACTGTAGCTGAACTTATTAAATATGCGGATATCCCAATTATAAATGGATTAACAGATAAGGAACATCCATGTCAAACATTTGCTGATCTTTTAACAATTAAAGAGCATTTGGGAGATTTCAATAAAAAATTTGTTTTTATTGGTGATGGAAACAATGTATGTAATTCATTACTATTAGGGGCTGCTTACACTGGAATGGATATGACAGTTGCATGTCCCGAAGGCTATGAACCAGATGCAGAGATATATGCATTAGCACAGGAAGAAGCAAAAGAAACAGGATCCAACATAACTATTGAACATGATGTTCATAAGGCAGTGGAAAATGCAGACATACTTTATACTGATGTATGGGTAAGTATGGGGGATGAAGAAGAGGCAGAAGAAAGACAAAGAGTTTTAAAGGATTACCAAATTAACTCCCAATTATTGTCTGAGGCAAATGATGATGCTATCGTAATGCACTGTTTACCTGCTATACGTGATCAGGAAATAACAGAGGAAGTAATGACTTGTTCTCAGTCCGCCATATGGGATCAAGCTGAAAATAGGTTACATGCACAAAAAGCAATATTATATCTGTTATTGAAAGACTAAACTAAAAACCTTCCCTTACTAATTTTTTGAGTGATAATATGTTATCAAAAAGAATAATTCCGTGTTTAGATTGTGATTTACAAGTTCCAGAAGGACGTGTTGTTAAAGGAGTTGAATTTAAACAAATTCGTTATGCGGGAAATCCTGTTGAACTTGCAACTAAGTATTATGAACAAGGTGCTGACGAAATAGTTTTTCTTGACATCACAGCTTCTCATGAAAGACGTTCAACTATGGCTGATGTAATTAAAAAAACTACTGAAAACGTTTTCTGTCCTATATGTGTTGGTGGTGGAATACGTGAAGTGAAAGACTATGTTAACATGCTTAAAGCTGGTGCAGATAAATGTTCTACAAATACAGCAGCAATTAAAGATCCTTCCTTAATTAACAGAGCATCAGAACATGTGGGTAGTCAGGCATGTGTGATTGGGATAGATGCAAAAAGAAGATATGTTGAAAATCCCAGTGAATCAGATGAACATTTTATAGTTGAAACAGATGAAGGTTACTGTTGGTTTGATTCAAGCATATATGGTGGACGTGAGTTTACAGGAATTGATGCTATTAAATGGGCAATAGAATGTGAAGAAAGAGGAGCTGGAGAAATTCTTTTAACAAGTATGGATAGGGATGGTACAAAGATAGGTTATGATCATGACCTTACAAAAGCAATAAGTCGTAACGTGTCCATACCTGTAATAGCTTCCGGAGGGGTTGGAAATCCGGAACACGTATACGATGCCTTTGCAAAAGGTGAAGCAGATGCGGCATTGGCAGCCAGCATATTTCACTTTGACGAATATCCAATACCGGAAGTTAAGAAATACTTAAAAGAAAAGGGAATACCAGTAAGAATATAAAAATTGGAGAAGACAATGACCTTAATAATTAACATAGTCACACCTGAAGGTATTATAATGGCTTCAGACAGTAGGCAAACTGAAAGAAACATCAAACAATTTACAAGAATATCCACCAATTCTGCAATAAAACTTTTTTCATTAAACGACAGGGTAATTGTTGGAACAGCAGGTTTAGCCTTCTTTGCAGATAATACTGGAATAAGAAAGAATGTTTCAGATTATATTGAAGCTTTTAAAAAGGATAATAAATTGGATTCCTTAACTGTTGATGAAATTTCAACAAAATTACAGGAATATATTAATAATCAGTATCCATGGGAAAAACAATTAGATATTTCTGCTCAACAATTAGAAATTGAAGCTGAAAGAAATGGTGAAAAAATATTGTCATTGGATAGAAGAAATGACTCTATTGATTTTAAAATTAAACAGCCTTCCGGACGAATTAAAGAAGGACATTTAAATATAGAGCCTGTAAATTTATTGGTAAGCGGATATAATCCTGATGGAACATCTGAAACATACGAAATAAGTTCTCCCGGTGAAAAGATTATTAAAAGGAAAAATAATGAGTTTGGATGTACCTGGATTGGACAGGGGGATGTTGTTAGTAGATTGATTTTAGGTTATGATTCCAAATTATTTAAAGTGCCTGTTATAAAATCAATGGGTAAAAAAACGAATAATGATCTAAGAAACCAAATTAGGGGTCTGGAATACTTTATTCAATGGAGTTTAATTACATTGCAAGATGCTGTGGATTTAGCAGTATTCTTAATAAAATCGACATCAGTTATGCAACGATTTGCGGATGGTATCAGTATGGATGTAGGAGACTATCAAAGTGTTGGTGGTCCTATAGATGTAGTTTTAATTACAAAAGATGGAATCAAATGGATTAATAAGAAAGAAATTACATATTCTGAATTAATATAACCTCCTTTTACTATTTTTAAAGATGATTACTATGCAATCTGAAAAATTTATTATAGAAAATGATGATTATTTTGGGGACTTTGATTTAAGATTAACTTTGAATTCCGGACAAACAAGTCAACCGCCATGGTTATTGGAAAATAATAAATATTGTGAAGTATTAAAATTTGATGATACTGATGTTTTGGTTGAAATTTCTCAAGAATCATTAAATGATGATTTAATTGTCAGTTGTTACTCCGAATGTGACATTGATGTTGAAAATGTTAGAAAAAAAATATTTTATATTTTTGACTTGGATTATGACATTACTGAAGTATATGATTTTCTAGATGAGAACAAAGAATTAAATGATGTTTATAAATTTAATAAAGGGTTACGCTTGTTTAAAGCACAATTCCCATATGAATGCATAATCTCTTCTATATGTTCGGCAAATAATTCTATTAAACGATGGACAAAGTCTATAACAGATATTAAAATGGCTTATGGTGATGAAATATTGTTTAATAATAGAAAATATCACTTGTTTCCTGAAGAAAAAGTATTTTTAAATATTCCTGATAGTGATGATGGATTAAAAAGTTTTGGCGTAGGATATAGAAGTTCATACATGTTAAATTCAACAAAAAAGATTATTGATGAAGTAGATTTTCATAATAAGATTAATAAATGCTCATATTCTGAAGCTTTTGATAAAATTATAGAATTGGATGGTGTAGGACCAAAAGTAGCCGATTGTATCCTATTGTATGGTTATAATAAACATGAAGCATATCCTGTAGATGTCTGGATAAATAGAATTACTTCTTATATTTACTTTAAAGGACAGAAACAGACAAATAAAAAAATAATGGGATTCGCACAAGATAAATTTGGTGAATATTCAGGTTATGTACAGTTATATTTGTTCAATTATGCACGATTAAGTGGATTAACTGAAAAACTAAAATCTAAGAAATAATTTAAATAAATAAATAGAAATGTATTTGGGAGGGGAGGAATGAATATTTATAAATTCTAATTTATTATTTGTTTTTCTTTATTATTATATGTTATTTTTATTCATCAATAATTTCAATTGTATTCATTACATCGCCTTGTCTAATTGCATAGACAACATCCATACTTTTGCTGTCAATTACTTGACCAAATACTGTATGTACACCATCTAAGTGTGGTTGTGGAGAGTGTGTAATGAAAAATTGACTTCCACCAGTATCTTTACCAGCATGTGCCATTGATAATGCACCAGTTCCATGTCTGTGAGGATTTCCTTCAGTTTCACATTTAATAGTGTAACCAGGTCCACCAGTACCGTTACCGTTTGGACATCCACCTTGAATTACAAAGTCAGGAATTACTCTGTGGAAAGTTAAACCATCATAAAAACCTTTTTTTGCTAATTTTTCAAAGTTTTCCACGGTTCCAGGTGCTTCATTAGGGAATAATTCTAATTCAATGTCACCTTTTTCTGTTTTAATAATTGCTTTTTTCATAGTGTTTCACCTATAATTATTATTTTATTTTTTCAGATAATTAAGTTTTAATTAATTAAATTATCATCAAAAGAAGAATTGGTGTAATAAATGTTTCAATAAATGCTGCAATAATCAACAACAAAAATACAATTCCAACGCTAATTATAGCATCTTTAATTAAATATATGGAATTTTCAATTTCTTCTTTTACAGTGGTTTTACTACTAAGTACTCCTTTTATAATTTTCAATTCAAACGAGGTTATCATTAAAGCTCCACTCAATGCAAATACACTGGAAGGAATCTCAAAAATACCATGGGGAATAATACCCAACAGTATAATTATGAAATTTAATTCACTAAATATAACTCCAATTTGTGATGCATTGACAAATGTAATTATCAGGGAAGGTAGTGAGAATACTAATCCACCAAGTATACATCCAAAGTCAATAGAAAAATTATATAAGAATAAAGTTATAAAACCTTCAAAACTATAATCTTCAAAAAGATTAGTGATGTCAACATTATTTTCCGTTATGACATCAGTACCCTCATTAAAATAATCCTCTTCATAATTTAATGGATATTTTTCGTCATTGTTAGGTTCATCATAATATACTTTCTCATAATCTTCAGTAAATATTTCTCCATCTATTTTCAATGTTTTAATATTTTGATCAATTTTTGTTTGACCCATTACATCTTCAACACTATAGAATAAAGTTCCTACAGCAGCAAAAAATAAAAATATTAAGATTGAAGCAGTGAAAATTTTCTTGTTTCTACTAAAATAACCGGATATGTAATCTATTTGAAGTAGATTTTCAAAGTTTAATGACATATCATTCCCTCAAATATTTTATTTTACTCTTATTTATGTTATATACATTATTTACTAAAAATTTAACTTAATACTTAAGTCATAATATAATTAGAAAGTATTAATGTATATAGATTATATAACTATGTATGTATATATTTATTATGATTATGAAAGTATATTTATAAAATTAGAGAGGAGGATTATATTGAATAATGAAGAAGTTAAAAATACTTTTGATACCTATGTAATGAACACATATGGTAGATACGATTTGGTTATAGACCATGCACATGGAAGTATAGTTTATGACAAAGACGGGAAAGAATACATTGACTGTGTAGCAGGAATAGCAGTAAACAATATTGGTCACACACATAAAAAAATGACTGAAAACTTGTCAAAACAATTAGAAAAAATGATTCACGTTTCTAACCTTTACTACACAGAAGAACAAGCAACATTTGCAAAAAGACTTGTAGAATTATCACCTCATGATAAAGTATTCTTTGCAAACAGTGGTGCCGGAGCAAATGAAGGAGCAATAAAACTTGCAAGAAAATACACAGGAAAAGGCGAAATAATTTCAACCTTAAAATCCTTCCACGGAAGAACTCTTGCAACAATAACTGCAACAGGACAACCTAAATATCAAAAAGGATTTGAACCTTTACCAGCAGGATTCAAACACGTAGAATACAACAATATAGAACAAATGAAAGAAGCAATAACTGAAGATACGGCTGCAATTCTTGTAGAACCTATTCAGGGAGAAAGCGGTGTAAGAGTTCCTGATGATGATTATTTACCATCCTTACGAAAATTATGTGATGAAAAAGGAATTCTTTTAATCTTCGACGAAGTACAAACAGGATATGGAAGAACAGGTAAAATGTTTGCATCAGAATTAACACAAACAGTACCTGATATTACAACCTGTGCAAAAGCAATAGCTGGTGGATTGCCAATGGGTGCAGTATTGGCCAAAAAAGAAATTGCTGACGCTTTCAAACCTGGAAGTCATGCCACAACATTCGGTGGATCACCATTTGTATCTTGTGCTGGAAACACAGTTTTAGATATTTATGAAGAAGAAGACCTTGTGAACAAATCACATGAAAACGGTTTATACTTCATGGAAAAACTAGAAGCTCTAAAAGAAAACCATGATTGTATCGTGGAAGTTCGTGGTCACGGTTTAATGGTAGGGGTTGAACTAAACTACGAATGTGGGGATTTAGTAGCTAAAGCACAAGAAAAAGGAGTTCTTATAAATGTTGCAAACGGTACAGTTATGAGATTTGTACCACCACTTATAATCACCAGAGAAGAATTAGATAAAGTAGTAGAAGTAATAGATGAAATATTACCATAATGCTACTTTTATTTTTTTTACTTTTTTTAATGAATTTAAATAAATACTTGTAATTATTTCTTTATAGCATAATTGAACTTTTTAAAGCTATTTTTTACAATTAAATAACATATGATCATTTTATTAAAAAAATGTTAAGTTTTTGGAGGCTTAATATCAATTTTTGATTATTATCTCTAAATTATTCAAGTGCAGTACTAAGAGTCTTAATACGAAAAAAAAGATAAAAAGAGTAAAATTTTTTATAATTATTTATGATGTTACTGTGAATGTTGTGTTGGTTTCGTATGCTTCGTATTTGTCGTTTCCGCTGTATCCTATTGTTACATTGTTGGTTCCTAGTGTATTTGCTTGTGTTGATAGTGTGTATTTTCCTGTGTTGTCTGTTTTTGCGTAGTATTTTTTACCGTTTATTAATATTTTCAC
>JAEEGL016907949.1_pt1 | contig 13680 bp, 7 predicted proteins | sample 9134231 | NCBI WGS metagenome assembly JAEEGL01 (sample SAMN16246548, study PRJNA631951) | gut metagenome | biome: gut microbiome; feature: rumen; material: fiber-attached | host: Bos | place: Iran: Karaj | collected 2018-10
GATATCTTATCACATCATGTTGGAAATCAAGCTGCTACAATGTTTAGAGGTTGGGCAGGATTTGATGCAGTATTTACTAGCACTATAGCAAAGAGTGTTTGGTCACAGGGTGAGAAAGCAAAGATTCCATTCAGACCTAACAGCGTAACTATCCAAGCTGCTCTTGATAAGATTTTGTCAAATTATCCTAGCACTAATAAAGTTGCAGTTCCTGGAACAACAATGAAGAGAGTTCCTATTACTGCTCAGCAACTTGAAAATGTTGTTAGATATCTTATTGCTTGTGTTGATGCAGTTGATGAAACTGATGGTTCAGCAAAAGATCCTATTCTTCGTACAGTTGAAGGACAACTTGTTGTTAAACTTGTTGCTTCACCATTCCATCTTGATTTGACTAATCCTAATAGCAAAGATGCACAGACATTCTCGGGAGCTATTAAGATTCTTGATGATAGAATGGGACAAACAGAAGAGACTTTATACAACGGTTAAAAATTAATTTTTAATTTATGAATATCATTTTAGGAAATAGTAATTATCTTAAAGAGGGTCTTGATGTTAAAATTCCATCATTCAGAGATTTAGATTTTGTGATGGGACCTGACGGAACTATTTATAGACCTCAATATATAATTGCTCTTGTAAATAATGCATGTGATATTCTTACACAGGTAACCCAAGGTACAATATCAATGTACCTTGGTGCCTTACCTATAATATATACTTTCGCCGTTCCTACAATGGCAACAGATTCAAAATACATATATATTAATCCAGGATTTGTAATGCATTTGTTTGAATTATGTGAAGAATCTGTTATAGGTATTGCATTTGTTATAATGCACGAAGTTTATCATAATGTGTTTATGCATCATATCCGTGAAGAAGCAGACCCTGCACATTTTTCAGATCATAATAGAGCAAATGATGCTCAAGATTATGAAATCAACTGGGTTATTGAACATTCATTTCCTGATATGAGAGATCCTAAAGAAGCAGAGGAAGAAGGAGAATCTGTTTACGAAGAAGATGGTCGTACAAGAGTTCAAATCATGAAAGGCGTTACAAAAATGTGTCATGGTTTGATAGATCAAAAATTTGCAAATATGGTCTGGGAAGATATTTACGACCAACTCGAGTCAAAGGACATGTCAAAAGAGAACGATGAAGAAGAGGAAGAAGAAACTGTTCAAGTAAGTAAGGATTTCGAGGATGGATATAGAGATGGTTGGAATGATGCAATTCGTGATTTAAGAGCACAAGGTCTTGTAGAAAATCTTACAGTAACAATATATAAAGATTTTATAAATGAATCTGCTAAGCTTTTTGAAGGAAACTCTCCTGATTACGATGCAGGATACGCATACGGTAAGCAAAAAGCTATGGAGATGATTAAGAGTTTAATGTCTTCTGGAGGAGGTCCACAACCTAATCCCGGTGGAATGAAACCTCCTATTTTTAATCCTATTAAGGGTCTTGACCCTATGAAGCCTATTAATCCTGTGCAAAGCTCTTCATCTGATAGTGAAAGTTCAAATGACCCAAATACTCCTGTTGATATGTCAAATGCATCTAATCAACAAAATGGTCAGCAAGGTCAGCAGGGTGGACAGCAAGGTCAGCAAAACGGCCAACAAGGCCAACAGGGCGGACAGCAAGGTGGTCAACAAGGTGGTAAACAGGGTGGACAACAAGGTCAGCAAGGTCAACAAGGTGGAGGTCAGAGTGGAAGTCAGAGCGGACAGCAGGGTGGTCAACAAGGTGGACAGCAAGGCGGAGGCCAAGGAGGTCAACAGAGCGGCCAGGAAGGCGGTCAAGACGGACAAGGCGGAGCTCAAGGCGGACAAAAAGGAAATAAGAACGGCCAACAAAACGGTAGTGGTAGCGGCAGTGGAGACGGTGAAGATGGTGACGACGGGCTTGATGGTAACAATGCCGGAGATTCTAACGGTAATGGCAGTTCAAAGGGTAAATATGGAGAAGACGGCAATGCTACTTCTCATTCTCCATATGCTTCTGCTAATGATTCTGGTAATGGAGGAAATGATCCTGGTGAAGGTACAACATCAATACAGCAAGCTCTTGACAGATTAACAGATGGAAAAGATACTGTTAAAGTTGGAATGGCTGACGGTAAATATTCTGGAAAGAATAAAGGAGTAACAGGACGTCATGTTATCTCAGAGGCAGAAGGAAAGAAATTGCAAAAGGCCGCAGGAGTTGAAGAACCTGTACAAGACAAGAACTATGCAGGCCGTGCTGTAGAATCACCATTTGGTGATCCTGACAAATTGATAGATACAATAAACGATATGAATTCTAAAGCTCTTCTTGGAGCTTCTCCTGGAAGCGGTAGAGCATCTGGCTTATCAGCAATTGCAGGCAAAATTAAAGAAGTTACTACTCCTATAGTTAATTGGAAAGAGGAACTTGAAAATTATCTTGATGGATATTTTGCTGAACTTGTTGATGTTGGTTGGAATAAGAAAGGAATATCAAGAGGAATTTACAACAGATTTGATGATTATGAAGGACAAAATCTTCAGAACCTCGTAGTTATGATAGATACTTCTGGTTCAGTACAAGGTAGACCAGAATTCCTTAATCAAATTGTTGCAGAATTTAATGAAATCGGTAGAAAGGTAAATCCTCAATGTATTGATCTTGTATTATTTAATGATGGAATATACTATCATGAGGACCTTGAAGATGAAGAAGCACCTGATTTAAGTGATGTATTTAAGAATCATATGGTATCTGGTGGTACTACTTATATGGAATGCTTTAAATATCTTGAAGAGAATTATGCAGATGGTGACAAAGATTTTGCATGCTGTATAATATTTACTGATACTGATATTACTTGGGATACTCCACATCAAATTCCTAAAGAAAATGACTTGTTCTTTGAGCCTGGTCAAGAGCCAGGAGATGGAGGAAAATTATTATGGTTTATTCTTAATGATGATAATTCACATATTGAGATGCCATACGGAGCATTACTTGAAGTATCACAAGACCAATTTAAAAAGAGTCTTCAAAAAGACTTTGTTACAACAAACGAATCACAAAAAATTAATATACCTAGAAGATCTATTATGAAAAATGATAAAAAAATAAATGAGGCTTATTTTAATAAGATTCAAAAGCGTGCGGCTGCACCAGTAGATGAGCCTGCTGTAGAAGTAGATCCTGTAAAAGCTCGTGAGGAAGCATTAAGAGCAGAGAGAAAAAGAAAGGCAGATTATAGAAAGAATATAATCAAATCTTTGCTTGCTTCCGGTAGAATCGAGGAATACAAGAATTTAGCTAAGAAGTGGGCAATTGATCACACAAATTTAACTAATCAAGATTTTGATTCTTATTATTATAGAAAAGCTGAAGTTACTAATGACTTGTTCATTAATGTTAATCGTGACCTTATTATAACAGGAGCAGATCTTAACAACATGGAAGCATTTGTTAATTTTGGAAAAATTGATGGAGATGTTACTGTTGGAGCAAATTCTTATCTTGATACTCTTCCTGGAGGTCTTCCTAAAGAAGTTACAGGAGATTTCACTTGTTTGAATATGAGAAATCTTACTTCACTTTGGGGTGGTCCTACAAAGGTCGGTGGAAATTATATTGTTCAGAATTGTCCTAAGCTTTCAACTTTGGACGGAGCTCCTGCATCACTTGATGATTTTAACGGATATTTCTTATCAGACAATCCTAACTTTACAAATGATGACTTTTATGCTACTATTGAGAATGGTGGAATCATGCCTGGTTCAGATGAAACTCCTGAGGAGCCTGTAGAAGAACCTGTAGTTGAAGAATCATTGAATACTAAATCAAGATTTGAAAAATTAGTAGAATCTCGTATTGCTCTTGGCAGAAAGTATAAACTTTCAAAACTTAATGAAGCATTTAGTTCTACTATATTAAGTAGACTTGCTAAAAATCCTAATAACCGTGCAGCATTAGACAGAATGAAAGAAATAAAAGTATTCTGGTCAGAAATTCCTGATGAAATTATTACTCCTGTATATGGCAGTGTAACAAAACTTATTGCTGCTAGACGTGTAGTGAATAGAGATAGAAGCATGTTTGGAGTTACAATATGTTGTGATGCTAATGACAATATAGCTGCAATTGTTACCGGTGATAATAAAGCAGAGTGGAAAGATCAGACTTGGTTGTATCTTGCTAACAATTTAATGTCAACAATTAACAATAGAGTAAATCTTGTTAGAACTGCTAACTCAAGATATGGTGGCAATGATGCTGCAGAAGCACAGCAAGATTGTGATGCATTAGGAATAAATTGGGAAAAATCAGATATTAGAAAACTTCCTACAGTAAGAGATAAAGATGACTTACTTTTCCCTCATATGTATTTGATTCCTGAATATTGTGCAAAGAGTTATGTTATCAAAGGAATTGATGACCGTCTTGCTTCTAAACTACCTAATCCTGATTTTGGTGGATTTAATTATATGGATCAAAAGAAACGTAGAGCTGAATTATCTAAAGACCGTGCAGACCGTATAGCAGGATCTATTAGTCCAGTATATGGAACTAAGGAAGTTACAACATATGATGAGGAAGGAAATCCTATTGTTAAAAAGATACCTCTTTCAACAAAACATGTTGAGAATGACCCTGCATTTAGAAGATATAGACAAGACTTTATAGATGATGATGTTCTTAAAAGAATTAGAACTTCTGAAACTTCAATAGTTTCTTTGAAGAATGCTCTTACAGCAATGACAAATTCTGTTAATAGCGCTACAAGTAAAGTTAGAAAGGCTATTCTTGATGCAATGAGCAATGAATCTGTTACCGAAGAGCAAGGAGACCTTCTTTATACAAGATTCCTTCTTTCTACTATGAGAAGATTTAAAGCATATATTAAACGCGAGTTTGACAATATTGAAAACTATATAGAACCTTATGTTAAACCATATGCTAATAAACTTCTTAGAGGTAAAGATGAACCGAATGTATCTCTTAGCGGTATAAATAAAGCACAATTCAGAAATGCTAATAATATTGCTGATGTTATACAAGACAGTAGAGAAGATTATTACGTAAATTACATTTCTACACTTAAGATTTATGCAGAAATTATGGCAGCTCTTAACTATGCTAAGAGAGGTGATAATGAAAAATTTGAAAATTACATGACTAAACTTAAGAGTCATATTGACAGAAATGTTGGTAGCATGTCAGCTAATATTTAACATAATAAAATATTGAAAAAGGGCAAATTAGTAATAATTTGCCTTTTTTGTTTTATAATACTTTTCATATATTTGTAATATAATTTTAAAGATTTACGATATGTATAAAACTGTTAAAATATCTGAAGTCACTGAAGAACTTAACAATTATAAGCTTTGCTATATTGATGAGATACCAAAGACTTATTATGATTATACTCCTGAGGCAAAAGCATATCGTGAGACTGATGAGTGGAAGGAACAGGACCGACTTCGTGAAGAGAAGTTTCAACGCGAAAAGGTTATGTCTTCAGATGACCCAGAATTTAGTTATTGGGCAAATCCTATTTTAAGGAAAGGAGCAGATTGCCAAGAATATCCAGAACCTGATTATATTCCAGGAGAACAAGAGCTGTATGCTTATTTTACTCCACTTTTTCTTGATTTCCAGACTGGCGATGATTGGAATGATGCACCTTATGATTGCAATGCAGGCTGTCCGTATGATGATGTAACAGTTGAAGTTGAAGAACACAATGGCATTAATGTTGTTGCTAAAAGTAAAGAGATTACTATTATCAGAGTTCCGTTTGCTATTAAAAGTTATAATAGCAAATTGCCGAAAGACTATGGATATAATACTCCATTTTGTGTAGATGATATAAATAGGGGAGCAGTTGCATGGATATATGATTATAATTATGAAAATAAATCTTCTGTAGTTGTCCATGCAGGAGAAAATCCGATACAATTTATAAATAAAATCAAACAAATAGAAATAAACAATCCTAATTGGGAATATTATTCTGATGAGGATGAATGACAACTCCGGTGATCTCTACCGTTATTAGAGAAGGTTTTGATGATTTCCAGAAATCGTTAGGTGGTGGAAACACTGGATTACCTGCCTGAGAAACAAAAAATCAAACAATCACATGTGCTTAGCTTTTGGAAGAATAGAATTTCTCGCACTATATCTTGCATGTGATAAAGACGAGACGGTTTAGTCGGATTTACGTTACAAATTGATGTTATGTTCTTCAGCAATAAAAGAACCCTCTTAAGTAATTGTGACGTGAACAATTGCCATCCTGAGGCGGAATTGAGATGTAATCAGTTGTCCAGTTGATAAGTTTTCTACAAAGCGGATGTTTTTGTATGACAGTGAGTTTTGACATCAAAAAACCTGTCCTGGCCGTAAGGCCAGTTACGCCCGGAACTGAATTCATCACCATGAATTGGAGTTAAGAGGTTCGAGCCCTCCTCCGGGCACACTATGGTTGATATTTATATATTTTCGCAAAGACAGTTTAATAGTGTAATGTCTGATATGGGGTGGAATGACAGTACTATTGATTTAATCAATGATACTGCCATTATTTCTATATGCAATACTGATGGGTCTATGGTCCATTTGTTTAAGTACAACCATGATAATGTGTTAAATGTTGATTTTGATGATGTAGAATATGATGTTCCTGAGATGGGAATAGTAGCTATAACACCAAGACAAGCAAAACAGATTGTAGATTTTTTCGAAAAACATATTGACGTAAAAAACTTTATTGTTCACTGTGAAGCAGGTATTTCTCGCAGTGCTGCAGTTGCAACTTGTTTTATGGATTTTCTTCATATGAACAATATCAAAGGAAACACTCTTCATAAAAATTTTTCTTATCATCCTAATCCAAGAGTAGAACGGTTGATTCATCAAGAATTATCAAAGAGAAATTAGGATATAATATTAAATATTATATTTTAAAGATGTCTGATATAACAACGAAGAAGATTGTAATAGATTTAGATGATACTATTTCTATAACAACAGACGGCAAGTATAAAGAATCTGTTCCCAATTTTGCTGTTGTAGAAAAACTTAGAGAGTATAAAAATTTAGGATATGAGATTGTAATTTATTCTTCTCGTAATATGAGAACATACAATTGCAACCTCGGTAAAATTAATGTGAATACTCTTCCCATAGTTTTAGATTTTCTTAATAGATATGATATACCGCACGACCAAGTAGTAATGGGAAAACCGTGGGGAGGTTATGGAGGTTTTTATGTCGATGACAAGGCAATTCGTCCTAGTGAATTTGTAAAATTAACTGAAAACGAAATTAAAGACCTGCTTGACAAAGAAACAAAATATGTTAGAAATGGAACCTAGGTATTTTAATAAAATTGAAATATTAAATGAAGAACGGCTATGTAAAAGCAGTATAGATAAATTTAAAATAAAAGCTGAGTTTGAGTGGTATAATAATTATCCTCTTAGTATAGTAAATTCCGAATTTCCTAATAAAGATGTAGCTTTTTGGATTCCTTCTGCTTATGATTTTTGGGAAGATGAAAATTCTGCAGCATATACAATGGAATATGTTCACGGATATACTCTTGCGTGGCATTTTTTGTATATGAGTTTAGATCTTAATGTTTTTCAAAAATTAATAGAAAATTTTTATTCACTTATTATTAATAGACCAGTAATTGCGACAAATGAATATACAAAAATGTGTATACATTCGTTGTATGAAGATAAAACATTAGAGCGTCTTGCCAAAACAAATATTGATTTAGATAAAGAATATATAGTAAATGATCACAAATTGCCATCTATCCGTGAAATAGTGTCAAATTGTAAAGTTGATTTAAGAGATAGTGATATTACTCATATTCATGGAGATTTCTGTTTTGCTAATATGATTTGTCGTACTCCTAGTATTTCTCCTGCTGCTCCGGCCATTTGTCGTTTGGCTACTGTTTATTTTATAGATCCTAGAGGATATTTGCCAAGTAATATAATTACAACTATAGGTGACAACAAATATGATGTCGCTAAATTAGCTCATTCGCTTATTGGAAGATATGAACAAATAAGAGATCATGGATTTGAAATTACTAAAGTTTCTGATAGAGAATATACATGGTCTTGTGTATCAACAGATTATCAGACTACTTTAACAGATACATTTAAGTCTGTATTCAATAAAGATACATGGCAATATTATGAAATAATGGTTCATTTGTTTTTATCAATGATTCCTTTGCATAAAGATTCTCCTGAAAAACAAGAGAGAATGTTAGTTAATGCTTTGCGTTTATATCTTGAAAGAGAAAATAAATTTTAATTTATGATTTCACCTATTATCGTTATTCCTATGGCAGGAGCAAGTTCTCGCTTTTTCAATGCAGGATATACTGTTCCTAAATATATGCTTCCTCTCGGTGAAGAAACTTTATTTGAGAAATCAGTAAAAACATTTGAAAAGTATTTTACGACTGCAACTTTTCTTTTTATTATAAGAACTGACCAGAATGCTCTTATTTTTATCAATGATAAAATTAAGGATTTAGGTATACTAGATTATAAGATATGTCAACTTGATAATATTACAAAGGGACAAGCAGAAACTGTCAGGGTAGGTCTCCAAACATTATCAGGTAAACAGTTATATCGTCCTTTATATATTTTTAATATTGATACAATAAGAAAAAATTTAGTAATTCCTGATATACCGTACGACGGATATTTTGATGTATTCGTTGATGAGAATGCAGATGAAAGCAAATGGTCATTTTGCGAATTAGACCCAACTAATCAATATATTGTAAGAACAGCAGAGAAAGAAAAGATTTCTAATCTTTGTTCCACTGGGTTGTATATTTTTAAGTCTTGTGAATTATATATGCTTTTATATAAAAGAGCAGTTTTTGATGTAACACAAGATTATAATTATTATGTTGCTCCATTATACAATTATTTTACTACAAAGGAACATGTCTATCCGTTGTATTGTCCTCCAGAAGATATTGAATTTTCTGGAGTCCCAGATGAATATGAAATATTGAAAATCAAATACAAAACTAAAGAGGAGATGAATTAATCTTCTCTTTTATTTTATCCTATTTTCAAAATAAATATAAAAATGAAAAATAAAAAACAATACAACGTATATTATGGCTAAGAAAAACCCAGTAAAATACTCTTACGGTAGTCCTAGTGCTTATAATAGAGCTGTAAAGGATGAATATACAGTTTACTTTATTGTAGATTCTTCTGGAAACGGTACCTTGTATAAAGGAGTAGATTGCTACGGTTCTGTAGATGCTTCCAAGATTTACTTTGTACATGAAACAAGAGCTACACTTGGTGATGTTACATATACCATTGCTGCTCACACTTCTGTAGAAAAAGCAATCCAGGATTTATATACAGATATGTTAAGAGCTACAGGTACAGTACAAGATGATGTACTTGCATATGTTGATGAAACTTATGCTAAACCTGGAGATATTGATACAGCAATCTATAACTTCAAAGAGGGTTATCTGAAAGATACTTTCTATAATAAAGAAGAGTCAGATGCTAGATATGTTGCAGGTTCAGAACTTGATAATATTCGTCAGTTGGCAGTATTATTTAGTGATGATGAAAGAATGGAACAACTTATTAATGCAGCTGAAGGTATAGATGCTATCCTTTCAAATTATTATGATAAAGAATATATTGACAGCTCTGTTGATAATGTTTTAACATTTGACAGCTCAGCAGAATTTCCCGAAGTTGGTAAAATCAATAAGATTTATATAGATGATGAAGGAAATACTATGTATCGTTGGGCAACAGAGTTCGATGGACTTCCTGACAGAACTTACATTCCAATTTCTGGCGCAGGCGGAGGTTCAGGCGGTGGAGGTTCTGATGTTAAAGTAGAATCAGCAATTTACATCAAAGGATTAAAGACTACTGATTCTGTTGCGGCAGGAACTCCTTATATTCTTGAATTTGCATATACTTCTGCTAATACATTTACATCATATAACAAAGAAACTGGTCAATTTGAAAAGGTCGTTCAGCAAACCGGTAAAACAGGAGCTGCAAAGTATTTCATTGACGGTATACAATTTGCTTCTGGTTCTGTTCAGCAAGCAAATTTCAATGATGAAGATGATACCAAGAATGTATATAATAAGTTTACTATTCCTGCTGCAAGATTTACCGGTTCACAACATACAATTAAGATCCAGGTAACTGATATTGCAGGAAATGTAGCATCAGAAGAAATTACAATATCTTTAATTTCTGTTTCTATCCGTTCATCTTATTCTCCTAATCCTATTTCATTAACTAAGGAGATTGATATTCCTGTAACTGTAGCATCATCAAATGCAGCAGATGTTTATTATAACATTGATGATGAAGGTGATGTCAGAGCTGCTGTTGTTGCAACTGGTTCTGGTGCAGCTATTTTGAATATTTCTCCAGTTAAACCAAATGGAGAAACAAGAGAACATGGTGTACACAACATTAAGATTTGGGCAACTACTTATATTCCTGAATCTGATACAACTCTTAAGACCAACATTCTTGAATATAATACTATTTGGTATGATATTAACAACAATGCTCCTATTATTTCTTCATCTATAGATGCAGAAGTAGAGAATGGAAGATATGTTTCAACTCAATATGAATTTGTAAATATTGCATATCAAGTTTATCCTTCTTCTACTATTACTCTTAATGTAAAAGACAATAATACTGGAGAAGTTAAAGTAGTCAATATGTTGAATGTTGATTCTGTTTCTAAGAACTGGTCTTATACTTTTGAAGAACAAGGAAATTATACTCTTTATATTGAGGCTATTTATGGAATCAATATGACTGTCCGCTCAACTGAATATGTAGTTAATGTAAAGAAAGCTGCATATTCACTTGAGGCTACTCCAGGAGCAGATGTATTCTTTACTGCTAAGGGACGTTCTAATGATGAAGACCCAGCAACAAGAGCAACATGGAATGCAGAGATAGGAAATATCAGTGCTACTCTTGAAGACTTTGCATGGAACAATACATCAGGTTGGTATCAGAATGAGAATACAACAGCTCTTAGAGTTGCAGGTGGAGCAAAGTGTACAATTCCTTATATGCCATTTGCTACTGACCACCGCGGAACAGGACAAGTAATTGAATTTGATTTCTCAACAACTAATCTTTCAGATTCTACTACAACCGTTATTTCTTGTTTCTCTGATGCAGATAATTCAGGTATTGTAATCAATGCAAACAATGCATACTTTACATCATCAGAATTCTCACTTTCAGATTCAGCAGATTCAAGAATTAAAGTTCCTTTCAAGGAAAATGAAAGAGTTAGAATTTCATTTGTTATTACTCCTCTTAATTCAGATGATGCTGGTAGCGGTTCACATGAAGTATCAATTTGGAATGCTAATGAAGGAAAATATGTAACAAAGGATTCTGTTGCTGAAGGTTGGTGGAGATTTGTTAAAGTTTATGTAAATGGAATATGTACTGCAGTAAATCAGTATTCAGCTGCTAATACATTCAGACAGAATTCTCCTTCAATGATTGTTATCGGTTCTGATAGTGCTACAATTGACCTTTACAGTATTAGAGCATACAATATGGCTCTTTATGATAAGGCTCTTGTAAATAACTATGTTGCTGATACACAAGATCCAGCAGAAAGAATGAGATTATATCTTAGAAATAATATTCTTAAAGAGTCAGGAATCGATATTGATTACTCAAAACTCTTGAAGAAAATGCCTTGTATGTTTGTAACTTGTGAGTCAGATGTTACTGATTTAACTTATGGTTATGCAAATGCAGAACATATTCTTCCTATGAATAAAAAAGATAAAAGAGGATATACTGTTATATTCAATTGCGAACAGCTTGATGATGAAGCAAGAGAATATTATGATTTCTGCCACTCATTTGTAGCATACAACGCACAAATGACAGTACAGGGAACATCATCACAGTATTATCCTAGAAAGAATTATAAACTTAAGATTAAGCCACAGAAGAAGTTGATGGATGGTGGAAGTGTAACAGATATTGCAGATTATAACAAGATTCTTGCAACAAAGAAACCTACATTATTATTCTGGGATACTCTTGGTTCTGACCAAGGTCATTCAGGAACCGGTGGAACTCCCGACGGAAAGCTTAATCGTATGAATGACGCTGCAACATATGCAGACAAATATCATAATAAGTATCTTCTTAGAGACTTTAGTCTTTCAGATCATGAATATGCAAATACTGCATCTATTACCTCAGTTCCTGCAACAGAGTTCTGTTTGAAGGCTGACTTTGCAGAGGCATCAAGTACTCACAATACCGGTCTTGCTAAATATGCAGATTATATTCTTAAGAATATGGGTTATCCTTATCTTACTCCTCCTCAAAAAGCAGAGTACAATAAGAATGACATGAATATGAATAAGGTTTCTACAAGAACAACTGTCGATGGTTATCCTATTGCAATGTTCTGGAGAAGAACATATAATGATGAATATGAATTCCTTGGTAAGTATAATTTCAATATGGACAAGGGAGCAGAAGATGTATTCGGATTTACCGGTGATATCGTAGAAAAAGTAGAATATACTAATCCTATGACTGGTCAACCATTCTCACACTTTGATGAGGATTACTATGATGCTGCTACCAAGGAAGACAGAATGAAATATGAATCACCTGTTGAGTGCTGGGAGTTCACTAACAACTCAGCAGAAATTTCTAAGTTCAACAATGTAACAGACGCTACCTTCAGAGAGCCTTCAGAGGAATATGGAATGGAGTGGTTAGGTTCATTTCAGGCTCGTCATCCTGATAATGACAATCACGCTGCAGACTTGGCAGAGGGTAAAGATCCTGTTCACTGGAGAAAATTCATGACATGGGTATCAAGTACCAATAGAGAAGGATTCCATGATGATGCAAAAACTCTTAGAATTCCTTATGCATGGAATGATACTCTTGCTGCATTGCAAACTGGTGATACTGCTACTGAGTCATTCTTAACATACAATGGTACTCTTGACCAGATGAATGCCGATGAGCATACAGATTTCGATTTCGGTGCAGGTTATATTCTTGAGCCACTTCATGAAGTTGATGAAGCAACACATGAACTTGGCCCCGATGATTCATATTTATACTTTGGATATATTGCAAGATACAACACAGAGACTAATCTTTGGTATGTTGATAAGAAATATGAAGAAGATGCATCATCAATTGATAATACCAAGTGGTATTATATCAATGAGGCAACTGATACTGCTAATTATAAGAAGGTTTACAAGTATGATAAAGCTACTTCAACTTGGGTATTAGCAGGAACTCTTGATGATGATTACATTCTTTCTTCTCCTGTAACATACAATAGTGAAGTATTCAGATATGACAATGCAGAGTATCGTCTTGCTAAGTTCGCTAATGAACTTCCTAATCATATGAATATTGATATGACTACTGCATATTATGTTCTTACTGAATTCTTTGCTTGCGTTGACCAACGTGCTAAGAATATGATGTTCGCATCTTGGGGTTATGAATCACCTAATACTAAACCTGCTCATGCTTATGCAGATGAAGCCGCTGCAAATGCTGCTGGCTACAAGGGTGTTTACAAATATGAGGTTGCAAC
>JAEEGL011650420.1_pt1 | contig 13679 bp, 10 predicted proteins | sample 9134231 | NCBI WGS metagenome assembly JAEEGL01 (sample SAMN16246548, study PRJNA631951) | gut metagenome | biome: gut microbiome; feature: rumen; material: fiber-attached | host: Bos | place: Iran: Karaj | collected 2018-10
CAGCACGGAGGACTGGATGGACTGCTGTCTTTCCAGCTCCACTTCGCGATAGTCGGAGAGGGTGTTCTTGTCTTCAACGGTTCCGCGACGGCTGATGACGCCACCGTGGAAGGCCATCGTCTCAGCAAGGGTGGTTTTTCCGGTACGGTTACCACCGATAAGGGCGATGTTTCGGATGTCTTGTGTCTGATAAACTTTCATTGTTTTAGCTTAATTATTTGATTATTACTACTTTGTTGATTTTACATAAAAGTTTGCAAAAATACACATTTTTTTTCACATAGCAATGTGCAAAAAGTAAAATAATCAAGAAAATATGCCGCGTGTTTTTTGCGACTTACCGGTCTTCAAAAAACTGGCGCACGCGGTTGAAGAAACTCTTGTCTTTTTTGGTGGGTTTGGGGATGAAATTCTCGGCCCCGTTCATCTGTTCGATGAGCTGGCGTTCCTCCTTGGTGAGTTTGGTCGGGGTCCACACGTTGACGTTGACGATGAGGTCGCCGACGCGCCGGCTGTTGACTTCCGGCAGGCCCTTCCCCTGCAGTCGCAGCACGCTGCCGCTCTGGGTGCCCGGGGCGATCTTCACCTTGGCTTTGCCTTTCACCAGAGGAATCTCTACTTCCGCGCCGAGTGCGGCCTGCGGGAATGAGATGTAGTAGTTGATATACAGGTTGTTGCCGTCTCTTTCGAAGGTGGCGTTTTCCTCTTCTTGGATCACCACGATGAGGTCGCCGGGGATGCCGCCGTTGGGGGCCGCGTTGCCCTTGCCGCGCTCGCGGATCTGCATGCCGTCCTGCACGCCGGCGGGGATGTTGATGGTGACCACCTCCTCGCCCTTCACGGTGCCTTCACCGCGACAGGTGGGACATTTGTCCTTGATGACCTGTCCTGTTCCGTGACAGGCACTGCAGGGCATTACTTGCTGCATGACGCCGAACATGGTGCGCTGCTGGTGAACCACCTGACCGCGTCCCTGACAGGTGGGGCAGGTCACGATGGAGGATTTGTCTTTCGCGCCGGTGCCGCCGCAGGCAGCACAAGTCACCTGCTTGGGGATTTTCAGCGTTTTGGTACATCCTTCTGCGATTTCTTCTAACTTGAGTTTCAGACGGATACGGATATCGCTGCCGCGGCGTACCGCCTTCTGCTGTCCGCCGCCGAAACCACTGAAACCGCCGCTGAAACCGCCGCGGAAGCCGCCTCCCAAAAAGTCGCCGAAGATGCTGCCGAAATGCTCGAAGATGCTGTTGAGGTCGCTGGCGTCGAAACCGCCCGATGAGGCCGCACCGCGCAAACCCTCATGACCGAACTGGTCGTAACGGGCCTTCTTGTCGGGATTGCTCAGCACATCGTACGCCTCCGCAGCTTCCTTGAACTTCTCCTCTGCCTCCTTGTCGCCCGGGTTGCGGTCGGGATGGTACTCCATCGCCTTCTTACGGTATGCCTTCTTTATCTCTTCCGGGGTCGAATTTTTATTCACCCCTAATACTTCATAATAATCACGTTTTTCCATCACTCTCAACTTTTAACTCTCAACTCTCAATTTTCAATTTTCACTGTCCTACCACCACTTTCGCGTAGCGAATCACCTTATCCTTGATTTTGTAGCCCTTTTCGGTCACATCAATCACCTTGCCCTTTTCCTCTTCGTTAGGGGTGGGGAAGTGGGTGACCGCCTCGTGCAGGTCGGTGTCGAATACTTCGCCTTTGGCCTCAATCTCAGTGACATCAAAATGTTTGAGAAGATTAGTTAATTTGTTGTAAATCAAATTGAAACCATCTTTCATTACTTCGGCATCGGTCAGATTTTCGTTGGCCTTGATGGCACGTTCGAAGTCATCGATGATGGGGAGGAGGCTCACAATCACCTTCTCGGAGGCAGTGGCCATAAGGTCCAGTTTCTCCTTGTTAGTACGTTTTTTATAGTTGTCGAATTCAGAATAGAGCAGCAGGAATTTGTTATTTAATTCAGCTTTCTGTTTGTCGAGAGCCTCGTATTTTTCAGTGAGTTCCGCCAGTTGTTTCTTCAGTGCTTCTTCTTTTTTATTTTTTCTGCCGAAAATGGACTTTTTTTCTTCCTCTTTGTCATTTTTTTCCTCCTCTTGAGGTGCTTTTTCTTGCTCATTTTCACAAAAAGATGCCTCTTCGGGTGACAAATTGTCAGTTTTCTGACCCTTTAAAGGATCGTTTTCAGCATCCAGATTTTCGGGATTGATTTTTTCTTCTTTCATAATATTTTAATATTTAATCATTTACAATAACTAATGCTGACTTGTTGTTGCAAGCCGTTATTAACTATGCAAAAAGTTTGCCAAACTGAATGGCTGACAAAACGGCAGGATTTGCGCAAGTGGGATGGCGAAAGGATAAGATGTGGGGACTGGCAATATTTTTAAAGAGGGAGCGTTAAGGATATCGTCATCAATTCAGGTAATGGAAAGTATCCGTCATATTTTCAAGATTGGGCGCGGGCCATCGAGCTCGCACACCATGGGGCCGGCGAAGGCCGCCGCCCTTTTCCGCGAACAGGCCCCCACGGCGGCCTCCTACGAGGTGACTCTGTTCGGCAGTCTGGCCGCCACCGGTAAAGGCCATTTGACCGATGTGGCCATCACTGATGCGCTGGCCCCAGTGCCCGTGATTATAATATGGAAACCGGAAATGTTTTTGCCGGAACATCCTAATGGAATGGAATTTACTGCATTGGATGCCCAAGGCAAAGCGTTGCTCACACAGCGCTATTTCAGTGTGGGAGGTGGCGACATTTCGCAGTCTGGTCAGCGGCAGTCTGACAAACACATCTACCAGTATTCCACTATGACCGACATTTTGTCGCATGTGGGGAATCGCAAACTCTGGGAGTATGTAGCTGATTGTGAGGATGATGATATTTGGGAATATTTGGAGGCGGTCTGGCGGGTGATGCAACAGAGTATTAGGGAGGGGTTGGAACATGAGAGTACGCTCCCCGGTGGCTTGCATCTGCCTCGCAAAGCTTCGACGATGTACTCGCGTGTGCAGTCCATGAACACCTCACTGCAGCACCGATACTCCACGCCGGTGTATGCTTTCGCAGTGGCCGAAGAGAACGCCAGCGGCCGCACGATCGTTACCGCGCCTACCTGCGGCTCCTGCGGGGTGCTGCCCGCCGTGTTATATACTTACTATCAGCAGTATGAACACAACGACAAGAAAATTCTGCATGCCCTTGCCACTGCCGGACTCATTGGCAACGTTATCAAATACAACGCCTCCATCAGTGGGGCGGAGGTCGGCTGCCAAGGCGAGGTGGGCTCGGCATGTGCCATGGCCGCCGGTGCTTTCTGCCAGCTCATGGGTGGCTCTTCCTATCAGGTGGAATATGCTGCCGAGATGGGGCTGGAACATCACCTCGGCCTTACCTGCGATCCCATCTGCGGACTGGTGCAAGTGCCTTGTATCGAGCGTAATGCATTCGCCTCGGTGCGCGCTATCGATGCCGCCATGTTCGCTCTTATCTCCGATGGCAAGCACCTCGTCAGTTTCGATCGCGTGGTGCGTGTCATGAAGGTCACTGGCCACGACCTGCCATCACTCTACAAGGAGACCTCACAGGGCGGACTGGCATTGTAGCTGACGCCCCTTCGGTGCTGATTGGATTTTTTTTGTAAATTTGCACCCGTTTTTATTGCCAATAAAATAATTATAACAATATGAATAGTAACGAGATACGAAAAGCTTTTCTGGATTATTTTGCCTCAAAAGAACATGCGATTGTGCCATCTGCTCCGATGGTCATCAAGAACGACCCTACATTGATGTTCACCAATGCGGGCATGAATCAGTTCAAGGACATCTTTTTGGGCAATGTGCCGAGGAAGTTTCCCCGCGCTGCCGACTCTCAGAAATGTCTCCGTGTTTCCGGTAAACATAATGATTTGGAGGAGGTTGGAAAAGATACCTACCACCATACCATGTTCGAAATGCTCGGCAACTGGTCGTTCGGCGACTACTTCAAGGCCGATGCCATCGCATACGCGTGGGAGTTCCTCACCGAAGTGGTGAAACTTGATAAAGACCGCCTCTATGCCACAGTCTTCGGCGGCGATGAGAAAGACAAAACCGAAGCTGATGAAGAAGCCAAGCAGCTGTGGATGAGATTTTTACCAGAAAATCGTATTCTTTATGGTAATAAAAAGGATAATTTCTGGGAGATGGGCGATACCGGCCCGTGCGGTCCCTGCTCAGAGATTCATATCGACCTCCGCGATGACGCGGAACGCCAGAAGGTGGATGCTGTCACCCTCATCAACAAAGACAACCCGCTGGTGATTGAGATTTGGAACCTCGTGTTCATGCAGTTCAACCGTTTGGCATCCAGTGAGTTGGTGCCGCTTTCCGCTAAACACGTGGATACGGGTATGGGTTTTGAGCGCCTCTGTATGGCGGTTCAAGGCAAGAAGTCGAACTACGACACCGATGTGTTCCAGCCGCTGATTCAGAAACTGGCACAGCTTTCCAACAAAAAGTATGGCGAAGACCACCAGACTGACATTGCGCTGCGTGTAGTGGCCGACCATCTCCGTGCTGTCAGCTTCGCCATCGCCGACGGGCAACTGCCGTCGAATACGGGTGCGGGCTATGTCATTCGCCGCATTCTGCGTCGCGCCATCCGCTACGGCTACACCTTCCTCGGCTTCAACCAGCCCTTCATCAATACTTTGGTCAAGGACCTTGTGGAGCAGATGGGCGGACAGTTCCCCGAACTGAAAGCGCAACAGGTTTTGATAGAGAAGGTTATCGCTGAAGAAGAAACATCCTTCCTCAAAACCCTTGAGTCGGGCATTCTCAAATTCGAGAACTATTGCTCGAAATTGTCGGGCAAGCTCATTGCCGGCGACTTCGCCTTCGAACTGTTTGACACTTACGGTTTTCCGATAGACCTTACCCAGCTGTTGGCATCCGAAAAAGGTTTGGAAGTGGATATGGAAGGCTTCCAGAAAGGTTTGGCTGAGCAGAAAGCCCGTTCGCGTGCCGCCGCCGCTGTGGAGACCGAAGACTGGGTGGAACTTTCCAGCGACATCCATCCGACCGAATTTGTCGGTTACGACACCCTTTCTTGCGAATGCAAGATTTTGAAATACAGAAAGATAAAGACGAAAGGGAAGAGCTTGTTCCAGATTGTTCTGGATCGTACTCCTTTCTATGCCGAATCGGGCGGTCAGTTGGGTGATAGCGGTATTTTGCAGAATATCAATGAGAAAATTAAAATTGATAATACCATCAAGGAGAACAACCTGTGGGTGCATATCTCCACCTCTCTGCCCGAGAATCTGACGGGCACGTTCACCGCCACCGTCAACGAGGATTTGCGGCAGACCACGCAGAACAACCACTCGGCTACTCACCTGATTCACTTTGCGTTGCGCCATGTATTGGGCACGCATGTGGAGCAGAAGGGCTCGCTCGTCGCGCCCGACCGCTTGCGTTTCGACTTCTCGCATTTTGCCAAGATGAGCGATGAGGAGATTCAGCAGGTGGAGAAGATGGTGAACGACTTGGTACGTAAGAACTTACCGCTGAATGAGCGTCGTGCCATGCCGATTGAGGAAGCTCGGAAGTTAGGCGCTATGGCTCTGTTCGGAGAGAAGTATGGCGACAAGGTGCGCGTCATCCAGTTTGGCGACTCCATCGAGTTCTGCGGCGGTACGCACACTTCAGCTACCGGTAATATCGGCTTGGTGAAGATTATTTCTGAAAGCGCCATCGCTGCCGGTGTGCGCCGTATCGAGGCCATCACGGGCAAGTATGCCGAGGAGTATGTCAACGGTTTCATCACCATACATAATAATCTGAAGGCACAGCTCAACACCGACAACTTAGAGCAGTCGGTGAGCCGTTTGGCTGCTGAGAATGCCGCCATGAAGAAGACCTTGGAGGCCTTCAAGCAGGAGAAGATTGCTGCCACGGCTGCTGCCATGAAAGACAAGGCAGTGGAAGTCAACGGTTTCAAGGTAATTTCTGGCGTGCTGGAGATGGATGCCGACGGTTTGAAACAGATTGCGTACCAGTTGCGTACGGCTGCTGAGAAACTGTTGGTAGTTTTCGGCACGGTGGAGGGCGGCAAGCCGAATCTTACGGTGGCTTTGTCCGACGACCTGGTGGCCAGCGGCTTACAGGCGGGCAAGCTGGTGCGTGAGGCAGCAGCATTGATCCAGGGTGGTGGCGGCGGACAGCCCAGCCTCGCCCAGGCCGGCGGCCGCAACTGCGACGGCATACAAGCTGCCGTTGACAAGGTGGTGGCCGTAGTGACCGCAGATAATTAAAATGGTTCGATAATGGAGCGTTTGAGGGTGGTTGCTAAACCCCTCTTGTCGCTCTCTCCAGCTCCTCCCGCACCGACGGGTGGGCGATGGAAATCAGCAGTTTCGCACGCTCGCGCAGCGGCTTTCCGAACAGATTCACGGCCCCTTGCTCGGTGATGACCCAGTGTACCACTGTGCGGGGTGTCACTACGCCCGCTCCAACCGTCAGGGTGGGCACGATCTTGCTGACTCCTTTCGCTGTGATGGAGGGCATGGCCACGATGGGGATGCCGCCCTCGCTGGCACCGGCCCCCAGCATGAAGTCGAGCTGTCCGCCCGACCCGCTGAACATGGTGCTGCCGATGGAGTCGGCGCACACCTGACCGGTGAGGTCAATCTGTATCGCCGAGTTGAGCGCCACCACTTTCGGGTTCTGGGCAATTACCGCCGGATTGTTGGTGTAGGCCACGTCGTCGATGCGCACGTCGCGGTTGCGGTGCACATAATCGTACAGCTTCTGCGTGCCTTTGAGGAAGGTGGCCACATGTTGGCCGGGGTTGGTCTTCTTGCGGCTTCCGTCGATCACGCCGCTCTCGATGAGCGGCAGCACGCCGTCGGAGAACATCTCCGAGTGGATGCCCAGATGGCGGTGGTCGCCGAGCTGTGCCAGCACCGCGTTGGGGATGTTGCCGATGCCGATTTGCAGCGTGGCGCCGTCGGGTATCAGGGCGGCGGCATGGCGGCCGATGGCGATGTCCTGCTCGCTCAGCGGCGGGAACTCGGCCTCCGCCAGCGGCACGTCGTGGCGCACCCATGCCGTGATTTTCGACATCGGGATGCGGGCGTCGCCGTAGCAGAACGGCATGTGGCGGTTGACCTGCGCAATCACATAGTCGGCACGTTCGATGGCCGCGAGGGTGCAGTCCACCGAGGTGCCTAACGACACGAAGCCCTCCTCGTCGGGCTCGCTCACCATGATGAAAACGCCGTTCACGGGCTGGTGGCCTTCGCGGATGATACGGGCGGTGTCGGACAGCGAGCAGGGGATGTAGTCGGCATAGCCGTTTTGGGTGGCCTTGCGCACGTTGCCTCCGATGAAGAACGAGTCGAGGTGGAAGTGCCCCGCGTACTGGGGCAGCACGTAGTCGGCATAACCTTCGGTATAAAGGTGGGTGATGGTGACATTTTCCAGCTCGCTGGCGCGGGCCACGAGGGCGCGGATGAGGTGTTCGGGTGCTGCGGCCACGCAGGGCCAGTGCAGATGGTCGCCCGACTTCACGATTTTCACCGCTTCATCGGCGGTCTGGTAGGGGAGGGAGGTCATGGTGGAGATGGTTTTAATAGAGGTTTGCAATATGATGTTGCAAAGATACTGAAAATTTTTGAAAATGGGGAGGGATTCTATTCTTTTAAGAAAAAGTTGTATTTTTGCACCGTTAAACATGGTGTTATGTCAAAACTTACACAGGATAAGATTGAATATATGGTTATGCTGGTGAATATGTTTGCCCGCCGTTTCAGCCTGTCGGATGTGGAGGCATATCGTTACATCAGCCAACATCAAGGGATTGAGCTGATGGACGAGTTTTATGATGTTATGCATACGCAATCCTTTCCTGATATGGTAGAGAGTATGGCAAAATTTTGCGCAAAAAATGGAGGGAATCTGGCATGATATTGTACCACGGAAGCAATGTTGAAATTGGTAAGATAGACTTAGGGAAGTCTCGGCCGAACAAGGATTTTGGGAAAGGTTTCTATTTGTCTGAAGATTACCAGCAGGCATTGCGTATGGCACAGTTCAAAACAAAAATTGAGGGCGGAACACCCTATGTGACTCAATACGAATTTGACCATTCGGTCATGGCAAGCGGGGAACTCAAAATTAAAATTTTTGAAGCATACACGGAAGAGTGGGCTCAGTTTATCTTTTTGAATCGCAATAACTACACTGCTTTACAACAGCACAACTACGACATTATATATGGTCCAATTGCCAATGACTATGTAGGAGCTCAAATGATGAAATACGAAGAGGGAGATATCACGCTCACAGAATTGCTCGAGAATCTGAAGTATATGAAAGGTATTACTTTTCAATACTTTTTTGGTACGGAACGTGCCATTGCAAAACTCCACAAACAATGAATGTTACACCCCGCGAATTTGAGTATATGAAGGAGCACATCACAAAGTGCCTCATCTCCATGCTGATGGAAAGAGAGCAATTGTCTTTGCGAGATGCTTTCGATATAGTGTATAATTCTTCCACCTTCAGCAAATTATCCGATCCTGAAACTGGGCTTTATTTCCAAAGTCCAGGCTATGTTTATTCCTATTTGGAAAATGAAAGAAGAGCAGTGTGATATACGTACATTGTTCAGATAGATAAACTATGAGTTTTTGTAAAAATAAAATTCTTCGTGTAATATTGTATGTATTTTGCTGGTTGGTTGCCAGTTTTTTTCTTTTCTATTTTGCATATAGAGGAAGTCGAGATACAACCGAGAAATATCAATCTGAAATTGATAGCATATATAGTAAAATTGAATTTTCAGGAGAAATAATGAATATATATGAAACTAATCATGGAGGAAGACCCAATGGCGTAATCTGTGTTCGCATAGATACAGCCAATCTCACTGAATTTTATCGCTTTAATAAATATACGTGTTTAAAAATACACAAAGGGATTGCAACTATTCCAACAGAATGTCCGCACTTGATTTCGGAAGCAAAATACGTTGAAGTAAATAAGAACAAAAATATGAAAATGGTTTTCTATAACATGGATAAGAAAGTCATTCTTGAATATGATTTGAGCTATTGGAGCCCACCCGTGAAAGAATATGATATGTGGCGATGTGATACTTGTCAATAAGTACCACTTCGTGCCAGCAGCACGAAATCTCAATAGCCCACTCAAACGAAGTGCAGAGTGGGCTATTGATGCGGCTCCCCAGTCAAGCGTCTCGGTGGGACGATACAAATTTACTCCGCGAACACACTGCCTAATGTGCAGTGCTCCAGCGAATAATCCTTCAGACTATACATACCGAACCAGAGCTCTTTGCCATCAAACAGCCAGAGGTTGTGGAGCGTTCTTTTCGTCTTTCCGGGCACCATCACCATCTTCTGCTCCGGACCGTCATCGTCTAACCGTGCCAGCACCGTGCAGCTCTTGGCGCGGGTGGTAATGGTGGAGTACATGGTGGAACCGTCTTTCTTGTTGAAATTATCCTGATGATCCTGATACAGAACGTACACGGAATTGCCGGATACAAACGAGCTGAAGGAGATGCCCAACTTGTCGTAGGTGTACCACTCTGCATTAAAGTTTACGGCACCTTTCTCGAACTGACATGCCTGATATTTCGCAAGTCTTTTGGCGTGCATTGACCCGCCGTCGGCGTCAAAGTGCTGATACACAATGTCGCGAGCATAGTGGTAGTAGGTGGTGCCTTGTCCTGTCTCAACCACCATGGCGCGGTGTTCGCCGAGCATGACCACCTCACCGTTGTCTAACTCGTGGAGGGCTGCACACTGGGTGTAGTAGCGGATGAAATAGAGCAGCATATATTCGTGCTTGGGTTGCTGATTTTCAGATAGTTTAAAGTGCTTGGCGGGTTCAAAGTTCCCTAATTTTTTGTTGAAGATGCAGGAGAAATACTCCGAGGTGGGCTTTTCCTGCTCTTCCGCACAGTAGCCGCCCACGAAGTAGTTGCCGTTGTTCAGCACCAGCAGCCGCATGGATTGGATCTCGCCGAAACGTACCGGCTCCACATAGCTTTTGCCACCCTCCTGGGTGCAGGTGAGCAGGTGGATAGAGGAGCTGCCAGTCTTGTCTTTCCGGCCGGTGCGCATCAGCAGTAGCGCATCGCCATCGTTGGTAACCGCCAGATCCTCAATGGAAAAGCTGTCCCCATTGATTTTGGGGGCGAGAATTTTGGAGAGCACCTCCCGCCCGGCATCATCATATACATAAAAGTAAAATTTGTCGGCCATTTCCTTCTTGTTGATGCCCACCAGCACGATGGCGTGTTTGGTGTGGTCGGTCGATTCGGCCACGAACGACTGCACATAGCCGTTACGGTCGATGTCGAGGGAAAGCACGGTGCGCGGGGTTACCGTATAGTCGTTGGCGCAGTCTTTGGGGATGGAGGCGGTGGAGAATTCATATTCGGTGGATTTCGGGTAACGCGAGTAGGCCACAAAGTAGGAGTCGCCGGCATCGAAGGCGACCAGCCGCTTGTAATCCGATGAGAGGTTCAGCACGCACGAGGAGGTGATGTTCGTGGTCTTGTCGTAGGTTACGATGGAGTGGTAGCATTTCTTCAGTTTCTGCCATATCGGACTGCAATAGGCCACCAGCTGCTGGTCGTTGTTAGCCAGTACGGCATGGCTGTAGTGCTCTTTCGAGAAATTCATGACCACCGGTCCGGAGGGAACTGTGGCGGTTTGGGCGTGCAGTGATGGCATCAGTCCCACAAACAATAATAAGGAAATCAGGGTAAGGGTAATGTGTTTCATGGTGATAAAATTTGGGTGGGCAAAATTAAACAAAAAAGTGATAGGGGCAACAAGCGATTTCTTCAATTTTTGCCCTTCAAACGCCTCATTCCCTCTCAAGAACGTGGAAATTCGTGACATTGTGGAGGTGTTTCAAAAAAATTTTTTCTAGCCGATATTTTTTTGATAGAACGAAAGATACATGTGTTATCTTTCTTAAAAAATGTGTCATTGTGCAGCGTTTGCGAAAAAGTATGGAAAAACGGTTGGAAAAAGTTGTAAATTTGTGGCGAATTTTGGAGGATGGGATGAAAAGATGAAGGGATGAAATGTGTGGGTGTAGAGACGTTGCGCGCAACGTCTCTACCTTCAACAAATAAACGAATCAACAAATCAACAACCACAACCATGAAAACACCAACCCCTATCAAATTCGTCTTTCTCCTCGCCCTGCTGGTAGTGGCGGGAGGGTTCAGCGCGAAGGCGCAGGAAGACAGTTGTGCGGTCAACGTGATTCACACCTACATGAACGGAAGGCTTATTCCGTGGGACAGTGTGGAAGTACGAGTATGTCTGCCACCGTGCGAATATCCGTATCACTACCAAACCTTTAAGATGTACTGGCCCGACACCATCCTGGCGAACTGCGCGACACGGATTGACGAGTATGTGGCGGCTGACAAGCTGGAGCTGTCGCAAAACTATCCCAACCCCTGTATGGGAGAGAGCAGCGTGAAGCTGACCACCCGCACGGCAGGAAGTGTGCGCCTGCAGGTGATGGATGTGCAGGGACGGCTCTGCTGCCAACGCATGGAGAAACTGCCGGCGGGCGAGCATACCCTTGCGCTCACCTTTCCCCGCAGCGGCCTCTACTTCGTGACGGCCGAGACCGCCGACGGCCGCGCGACCTGCAAGGTGCTTTGTTCGGAGGGAAAAGGGAGTGCTTTCGGCATTCGCCTCTCTTCCACCTCACCCCAGCTGGTGGAGAAGTCCGAGCGAGGCGGGGAAGGGATGTTCGAGATGACCGACCGTATGCTCATCACTGCATATATCACTTATAATGGAGAAGTGAGAAGCAATGGTTGGACTGTGAACTACACTTCCGAATTAGACGGGGTAACCATTAGTTCATGGATATATCACCATGGTTCTATCAACATCCCTTTTGATAATGTTGACAGCTGTGACCATTTTGTTTTATCAGGAAAGAGTTTTAACGTATTGGCTGACGAAATGTGTTTGCCAACAATGGATTACCCTGTAATTTATCATGTTACCTTCTATGATTCAACTTTTTATTCAGAACCAACATCCTTGTCTGACTACTCAAGCCCCACTTGGATGTTCAGCGGATGGAACAAATATCGATACTACCCTGACTATTTTGGTGGGTGTATATGTATAGGGAATCTGGATAGTGAGATGCCTGATATCCCAACTTATTCCACACCAGGTCTGAGAAAATTGGACCAATTATCATGTGAAGAATTTAAATTGTACAGACTCATAGTTAATGGGGATATACATATTCATTGCTTTGTTGGTGAATAAATCTTATGGCCATGAAATTTATAACAAAAATACTCACCCTTTATATTGCGGTCATACAGATATTAGCCGCTAATAGATGTCCTGCACAAACTCTAAACAAGGAATTCATTTATGACCGACAAGGAACAAAATTCACTTTGAAGAGATTGAGAATGTCATACATATTGGTTTTATGAGCGGTGCTACTCAATCTGAGAGAGAATCCTTATTAGAAGACTTATCAAAATTGGGTTATTTTGATATGTTTTCTGATAGCACATGTCGATTCGTTGTAGCGCCCGACAATAATAGCATTTTCCACACTAAAGCTTGTGCTAACAATTGTATAGAATTTTGCCAGAACGAATACTGCGATTCCTTAGGAGGCATTGTATGGGGAACCAATAGGATTATGGTGAAGATGAACGCCGCCAACTCCCTCTTCACTTCTTCACTTCTTAACTTCTTAACTCAAACCCTCCCTTTCAACAAATCAACGCATCAACAAATCACCCCATTTGTCCGTAAAAGAAAAATCCGTATTTTTGCCAATCATTATTGTTGAGAAAAAAGATATGGATTTTAGGATTGAAAAAGATTCGTTGGGTGAGGTGCAAGTGCCTGCCGAACATCTCTGGGGCGCTCAGACCGAGCGGGCTCGCCTCAACTTCGCCATCGGTTTCCAGACCATGCCGATGGAAATCATCAACAGCCTCGCCGTGGTGAAAAAGGCCGCCGCTTTTGCCAACTGCGACTGCGGCGTGCTGCCCGAGGAGAAACGCGACCTCATCGCCCAATGCTGCGACGAGATTCTGGAAGGAAAGTGGAACGACGAATTCCCCCTCCCGGTGTGGCAAACGGGCTCGGGTACCCAAACCAATATGAATGTCAACGAGTTTGTGGCCAACCGGTCGGAAATGCTGAAAAATGGAAAGATTCAAGGGGAAGAGAGATTCATCCACCCCAACGATGATGTCAACAAGTCGCAATCTACCAACGATGTCTTCCCGACAGCCCTGCGCATGGCGGTGGCGTTGTGGGCGTGTGAGGGGTTGAAGCCCGCCCTGCAGGCCCTGCACAACACGCTGAATGCCAAGGCCGCCGAGTTCGCCGACATCGTCAAGATCGGCCGCACCCACCTGATGGATGCCACCCCGCTGACCCTCGGTCAGGAGTTTTCGGGCTACGCCTCACAGGTGGCGCACGGCCTGGAGGCGCTCGACGCCGCGCTGCCCCACCTGATGGAGCTGCCCGTGGGCGGCACCGCAGTGGGTACCGGCCTCAACACGCCGGAAGGCTACGCCGACAAGGTGGTGGCCTATATCAATCTTTTCAGCGGCATGCCGTTCACTCGCG
>JAEEGL013152957.1_pt1 | contig 13679 bp, 8 predicted proteins | sample 9134231 | NCBI WGS metagenome assembly JAEEGL01 (sample SAMN16246548, study PRJNA631951) | gut metagenome | biome: gut microbiome; feature: rumen; material: fiber-attached | host: Bos | place: Iran: Karaj | collected 2018-10
GTCAACATCCGTCCATCCGGTAAAACGGTTCTCGAGGTTCCATGCACTTTCTCCGTGCCTGACTAGTACGATTCTTTTCATAACAATATGGTTTACTTTGTAAAAATACCCCGCCTCGGTCATCAGACTACGGACCTCCGGTCCTATCCCTCCCATGGCTGGGCCATGGGCCCCTCCCTCTGACGCAGCGAGGGTGCTGACGGTCTTCTGACCGAGGCGGGGTATTTTTTATATTCTTACAAAAATAGTAATTATTATTTGTAAATTTGTCCGAATCATAGACAAAGATGCTCAAGACACTGTTAAAACAGGTGCGGCAGTACAAGACGGCCGCCCTGCTGACGCCTTTATGGACCACGCTGGAGGTGATTATGGGGGTGCTGATCCCATATGTCACGGCCTCCATAATCGACAAGGGCGTTGAACCGGGAAACATCACAGAGGTGTACCGGTACGGCGGAATAATGGTGGGCCTTGCCTGTATAAGCCTCCTGATGGGAATACTTGCCGGGCGTTTTGCCGCATATTCCAGCACCGGTATCGCGGCCAACCTGAGGGATGCCATGTACCGTAACATCCAGCGTTTCTCCTTCTCGGATATCGACAAGTTTTCCACTGCCGGACTGGTGACGAGGATGACCACCGACGTGAGCAACATCCAAAGTGCCGTTCAGATGCTCCTGAGGATTTCGTTCAGGGCACCGCTGAACATGGTTTCGGCCCTGTTCATGTGCTTTTTCATCAATTCGAGGCTCAGCGTGATATTCCTGGTGGCGATGGTAGTCCTGACGGTGTTCCTGACCCTGCTGATCAGCCGCGCGGCAAAACTCTTCAAGGAGATTTTCACAAAATACGATGCACTGAACGCAGTGGTGCAGGAAAATGTATCGGCAATCCGCGTAGTGAAGGCTTACGTCAGGGAGCATCATGAGATGTCCAAGTTCGACAAGGCCGCCCTGGGCCTGTATACCCTGAATGTCAAGGCCGAAAGCCTGATGGCACTGAACCATCCCGTGATGAACCTGGTGGTGAACTCGTGCATCATTGCGGTGAGCTGGTGGGGAGCCCATTTCATAGTGGACGGTTCGCTCACGACGGGCGAACTGACCTCCCTTTTCAGCTACATAATGACCATAATGTCGTCGCTGATGATGCTCTCAATGATATTCGTCCAGCTCACCCAGAGCGCAGCGAGCGGGGCCAGGATCGCGGAGGTGATAAACGAGGAGCCCGATATGTCCAACCCTTCCGATCCGGTTATGGAAGTGGAGTCCGGGAGCATTGATTTTGACAACGTAAGCTTCTCATACTCAAAAGGAGGCGACCTGGCGCTCACGGATATCGACTTCCATGTGAAGGCGGGAGAGACAATCGGTATCATAGGCGGAACCGGCAGCGGCAAATCCACTGTGGCGAGCCTTCTGTCACGCCTTTACGACGTCTCATCCGGCTCCGTGAGGATAGGCGGGGTGGATGTCAGGGAATACGACATGACGGTGCTTCGCGGCAACGTGGCGAACGTCCTCCAGAAGAGCACCCTGTTTTCCGGAACCATCCTGGACAATCTGCGCTGGGGGAAGGAGGACGCCACTGAGGAGGAATGCATGGAGGCCTGCAGGATGGCCGCGGCCGACGAATTCATCTCGGCCATGCCCGACGGCTACATGAGCATGGTAAGCCAGGGGGGAGCAAACCTTTCCGGCGGACAGAGGCAGCGGCTCTGCATTGCGAGGGCGCTCCTCAAGCATCCCAAGGTCCTTGTCCTGGACGATTCCACCAGCGCTGTGGATACCGCGACCGACGCCCTGATAAGGAACGCCATGGCAGGAAAGATTCCCGGGGTGACCAAGGTGATAATCTCCCAGAGGATATCCGGAATCAGCCATGCCGACCGCATTCTTGTAATGGAAAACGGGCGCGTGGACGGTTTCGACACCCATGAGAAACTCCTGGAAACCAACAGGATATACCGGGAGATATATGAAATGCAGACATCCGGAGGGCAGGGCGACTTTGACCAGCCGGGCAAGAAGGAGGTGGCGTAATGGCTCAGGGATTCGGAATGAGGGGGAGGGCTCCGCAGGCAGGTGCCACCCTCAAGGACCTCAGGAACTCCGCCACCGTCTGGCGCCTGTTCAAGTATATCTTCAGGAACTACCGGTTCCATTTGGGAGCCGTCGCGGTGTGCATAGTGGTTTCGTCTCTCACCTCCATCGTCTCGTCCCTATTCACCAGGACGCTTATCGACGACTACATAGCCCCTATGCAGAATGCGCCCATGGGACTGTTCGCCGGGGTCGGGGCAGGGGCGGACTATCATCCCCTTGCCGTTGCGCTGGTAAAGCTGGGAGCCGTCCTGCTCGCCGGCATAATCGCCGGGTACCTGCAGAACATTATCATGATACATGTTGGGCAGGGTACGATACTGAAGCTCAGGGGAAAACTCTTCTCCAACATGGAAAAACTGCCCCTGGGATGGTTCGACAGCCGTTCCCACGGTGATATAATGTCGGTGTATACCAATGACGTCGACACGCTGAGGCAGGTCATAGGGAATTCCCTTCCTAACCTTTTCAAATCGCTGGTAACCATAACCGCCACATTCATAAGCATGCTGGTGCTGAGTATCCCGCTTACGGTGATAGCGGTGGTGATGGCCGCGGCGATGTTCAAGGTGACCACCTCGCTCGGAAAGATTTCCAAGAAGTATTTCACCGAGCGCCAGCGCAACTTGGGCGAGATGAACGGCTTTATAGAGGAGATGGTCTCCGGGCAGAGGGTGGTGAAGGTCTTCTGCCACGAGGAAAAGGCCGTCCAGGAATTCTCCACGCTCAACGAAAAACTGCGCTGGAGCGTCTATAACGCCAACAAGGTGAGCAACATAATCATGCCGGTCAACAGCAACATCGCTGAATTCGGATACGTCCTGCTGGCTATTGCCGGTGCCATAATAGCAATCGGGGGCTTCACCGGATGGTATTTCTGCGGCCTGGACGGAGCGGTACCGACCATCGGTACGATTGTGTCGTTCCTGACCCTGCAGAAGAATTTCACCAGGCCCGTATCCCAGATTTCCAACGAGATAAACAGCATAGTGATGGCTTCGGCCGGAACCGACAGGGTTTACGCCATGCTCGACGAGGCCCCGGAAACGGACGAGGGCGGGATTACCCTGGTGAACGCGGCTGTGGCTTCTGACGGTACGGTTTCCGAGTCGTCGACCCGGACCGGCGCCTGGGCCTGGAAGATTCCCGGCGAAGAACCCTCTTACCGGCTCCTCGAAGGGCTTGTCTCCCTGGACATGGTCGATTTTGGCTATGTGCCTGAAAAACAGGTGCTTTTTGACATTACCCTTACTGCCTATCCAGGACAGAAGATAGCTTTTGTGGGCGGTACCGGAGCCGGAAAGACAACCATCACGAACCTCATCAACCGGTTCTATGAGATCAGGGACGGGAAGATCACCTACGACGGATTCGACGTGAGGGACATCTCCAAGCCGTCGCTCAGAAGGAGTCTCGGGATTGTCCTCCAGCAGACCGAACTCTTTTCCGGGACGGTGCTGGAGAACATCCGCTACGGCAGGCTTGACGCAACCGACGAGGAGTGCCGGGAAGCAGCCCGGAAAGTGTATGCCGACGCATTTATCCGCAGGCTTCCCTCCGGTTACGACACCGTTCTTTCCGCCGACGGAGGAAACCTCAGCCAGGGAGAGCGGCAGCTGCTTTCCATCGCCCGGGCAGCCGTGGCCGACCCTCCGGTGCTTATCCTGGACGAGGCTACGTCATCCATCGATACCCGCACTGAGAAGCTGATACAGAAGAGCATGGACTCCATCATGAAGGGGCGGACCACGTTTGTGATCGCCCATCGCCTCTCTACCGTACAGAACTCCGACTATATCATGGTCATGGACCACGGCAGGATAATCGAGCGTGGAAAGCACCAGGAACTGCTTGAGCAGAAGGGCAAGTATTACGAACTCTACACCGGGAACAAGTCGGTCTGACATGGAAATAACCCCAATCGCATATTATCACGGACAGATCGGGACCAAGTTCGGAGTCCCCAGGCAGGGCGGGATAGCCGGTTCGCTCGAGGGGCGTATCGTCTTTGAACCCACCTACAGGAATTCCGGCTCACTCAGGGGACTGGAGGGCTTTTCCAGGATATGGCTGATCTGGGGATTCTCAAAGAATCCCGCCAGGAAACCGGGGGATTGGCAGCCGCTTGTAAGGCCCCCGAGGCTGGGCGGAAATACATGGATGGGAGTCTTTGCAACTCGGTCGCCCTTCAGGCCCAATCCGTTGGGACTGAGTTGTCTGGAGATTGCCGGAATAGACCTGGAAACCCCTGACGGGCCGGTAATCAAGGTCAGGGGCGCCGACCTTGTGGACGGCACGCCGGTCTTTGATATCAAGCCCTATGTGGCCTATGCCGATTCCTGGCCTGATGCAGTTTCGGGTTTTGCATCTTCGGCTCCGGAACCGGTACTGGAAGTCGGGTTCGCCCCGGGGACCGGCAATCCGTTCACTCCTTCGGAAACGGCTGCGCTCATGGAAGTCCTTTCGCTGGATCCCCGCCCCGCCTATCATCCCCACAAGCCCTATGCAATGGTGTTCGCCGGCCGCGACGTACACTTCAGGGTGGACGGCAACCGGCTGGAAATCTTCAGTATAGAATAATCAGAACCTTACATCCAGGCCGAAGGTGACTGCAAACGGCGAGCGCTTGACGTGCGTGAGCCTCCATGCGATGTCTACCCTCAGGAGCCTGAGTATGTTCGTGATGCCCACCCCGGTTTCGATGTAAGGGGTTTTGAGACTGGTCATGCCTTCCGGGAAAAGGAGGGTTGCATCGGATCCGGCCCCGAGGCTGCGGGTACCGTCGTTAGCCTTGGAAAGGGTGCCCCAGGCCGTCCTCAGCACCACGACCTCCCTCCACTGGAGTTTTCGGAGAAGGGGTATCTTACCCAGGAAGAATCCGTTGAAGTTATGCTCCCATATCAGCGAGGCCCAGGTATCCGAGGCAAATTCGTAATAGTCCATGCAGGCAAAGGCGTTCTTGTCGTAGAAGAACGAGTTGTTGCCTTCATGCAGTTTCAGAAGGGGATAGGGGACCTTCCCCATGATATGTCCTGCATTCATCCTGATGAACGAGAAGCCGGCTGGCGCCAGGTTCATCTTGTATTTCAGGCTGAACTCCGTGCGGAGGAAGGAATAGTCGTCGCGTGTGATACCCTTCAGGGCGCCCACTACGTCGAATGTCAGGACCGGGAACTTGGTGTGCATGGACTGCTTTGCAAATACCCCCCTGGTCCATGTCTCCTTCCAGGAAAACCGCATCTGGAGGTGCGCCTGGTTGGATGAGATGCTCCTGAGGTGACCGCCGTCAGGGGTGTCGAAAGGAACCGCCCATGTATCGTATATCCGCATGGATTCCAGTGAAGCCGAGGCATTTATCCCGGAGGCGAATTCGTGGTCGTACCGGACCGAGAACTCCGTTATGGGGCTCATCTTGTGGGTGTCGCCGGTGCGGAGTATGGACTTGAAGATATTGCTCTCGTAGTCGATTGCCGATGTCCCGCTGCCCAGCTGGACAACATCCTTCTTAGCCGTCAGCGTAAGTTTCCTCCACGGTTCGGTGCCGAACATGAATTCGGCCTTGCCGCCATATTTGGCCGCCTTGTCCCTGAACCCGTATGCCCCGAATACGGTGAACCTCATCTTCCGGCTGAATTCCTTGGTGGTCCTGAGGCCGGCCTGCAGACGCACCCCCTCGTATCCGTTGAAGGTGAAAACCGAATGGTAAGGTCCCAAACCGATGTACTTGGTGTCCCAGTAGCCCGTTGCAAGCATGTTGAAGAAATTGTACATGTTCTTGTAAAGGGGCACGTTCTGCACCGAGTCCACCATGTTGTAGATGCCCTGTTCCTTTGGGGTGAGGTTGTATGGCCTGGCCTGTTCCCAATAGGAATCGTCCTTGGCGGCAGCGTCCTTCACAACGTGCACCTGGTCCACGTTGTCGTCGAGCTTGCTCCAGTCGGTCACGTTGAATTCGGGTTCGAAATAGTACATTTCCCGGTTCCCGAGGAAGGCCATCATCTTGGATGAGTCGCGGAGGGTGACAGAGAAGTCGGCGTAGAACTTGCTGCGCTCGTAGAACCATGTACTGTCGGGAAGGCGGCGGTTCTCCGCCTCTATCACGAGGTCCCTCAGCCAGTTGATGGTTCCGTCCTTCTGGAGTTTGGCCCTGATCGACCTGAGGGCAAAGTCCTCGGAGTCGAGGAGGAGTTCCCCGTCGAATGTGGCGGAGGAGACCATCTTCTTGGGATGGAAACGTATCTTGTAGGTCTTGCGCCCGTCGACCTGGAGGCTGTCTATGATATAATAATTGTAATAGAGCAGGCCGCCCTTCATCAGCGGGGATGGGATGTTGACGTCGAATATGTTTATATGGCTGTCGTAGAAGTTGTTCCTGAGGTGGAGGGAGCCGGTGAACTGCTGCAGGGCGTTGTCGCGTGAGAAGCCGGATATCCTGCTGGCCTCGATAATCTCCTTGTCCAGGGCCGGACTCTTCCTGTGGAAGCGGTGTACGGTACTCTCCGAGATCATCGCAGGAAGATATGGGAGGCCGGAAACCACGGAGGTGTCCATGTATTCGTAGATGAAGTCGAACTTGGATGGGATCAGCGCCTTGTTTATGGGATTCCGGGGGTTGACCATGTCCAGTTCCAGCTTCGTGTACAGCTTGCAGCTGTACTCGGGCCTTTTTTCAGGGTCGTTGCGGTCCCGGTGCTCGTCGATCTTTGACAGCATCCATTTGATATACCGGTTGTCGGCCTTGACGAAAGAAGCGGTCAGTTCCCTCTTGACGGGCATCAGTGAGAAATTTACCTGCGAGAAAGATCCCTTGACTATCCGGAAAGACTGCGTCTCATATCCGATGATCTGGGCCACAAGGATGTCGGAACCGGGGTTCCTGGTTTCATAGGAGTAATAACCCTCCATGTCGGTGGAGACTCCGTTCAGGGTTCCTTCAAACAGAACGGCGGCGAACGGAATCCCTTCTCCGGTTTCCTTGTCGGTCACCCTTCCCTTAACCTTGGTGGTTTGGGCGCTCAATACTCCGGCAAATAGAAGTAACAGTGATATTATGACTGTTTTTTTCATCCCGAAATGCAAATATAGCAAATCTTCTTGCTATATTTGCAGTATGTATCGAGTTATTCCAAACCTTGCAAGGGGATTCGCGGTGCTTGCTGCGGTTCTCGGAATAGTCTCCTGCAGATGCCGCGGCCCGGAACTCGTCCGCAATACTCCGCACAACATCCGTCCAATCAACTTTTCAAGGGAATTCAACGACCTGAACCCCCTGCATCTGGAAACCGCCCAGGCGGTGGGGGTAAAGCCCATAAAGGGCCGTGAGGAGGCCGAGTCCATGAAAAAGTCGCTGGTGGAAATATCATCCAACCGGCTGTACAGGATAGACAGTCTCACTCATTCCATACCGTTCCTTACAAAGGGAGGCGACCGGCTCCTTACCATGATAGGCGAGAATTTCAGGGACTCCCTTTCCGCCAAGGGACTGAATCCGTACCGCATTATAGTGACCTCGGTCATGAGGACTGAAAGCGATGTGCTCAAACTGCGGAAAAGCGGCAACATCAACGCCTCCGACAACTCCTCCCATTGTTACGGAACCACCTTTGACATAGCATATTACCGATACGACAAGGTGCTCCCGGAGGGGAGGAAGGCAAAGCGGATGACCTATCAGGACGTATCGCCCGACACCTTGAAGCTGGTGCTTGGAGCCGTCCTCAGGGACCTTAAGAAAGAAGGGAAGTGTTACGTCAAGCATGAGCGGAAACAGCCATGCTTCCATGTGACCACCCGGTTGAAATAGGATAAAGTTATATATTAGTAGTTCAGTTATGGTTAGTGTATTGATGGGTTCTGCAAGCGACTGGGGAGTGATGTCAGCTGCTTGCGAAACGCTGGAGGCCTTCGGGATTCCTTATGAGAAAAAAGTGATCAGTGCCCACAGGGCGCCCAGGCTGCTGATGGAATATGTTTCGTCGGCCAGGGACAGGGGCGTGAAGATCATAATCGCAGGAGCGGGCGGAGCCGCCCACCTTGCCGGGGTGATTGCCGGCCTGACACCGCTTCCGGTAATCGGTATCCCGGTCCGGTCAAAGACTCTGGACGGGCTGGATTCCCTGCTTTCCACGGTCCAGATGCCGTCGGGCGTTCCGGTTGCGACCGTTGCCATCGACGGGGCAAAGAACGCGGCTCTCCTTGCGGTTTCCATCCTCTCGCTCGGAGATCCGGAACTGGCCGGAAAATACGACGCCTTCAGGGCCGCGCAGACAGAAAAAGTGGCTTCAACCCAGCTTCCTTGACCATGGCAATAAGGATTTTCGTTGAAAAGAGGCCGGGCTTCCGGGTAGAGGCTGAGAGCCTGCTGGCCGAATTGAACTCAAACCTTTCCCTGAACCTGGCCGGACTCCGTCTGGTCAATGTCTACGACCTGGACGGATTCTCCAGGGAACTGCTTGAGAAATGCCGCTATTCCGTTTTCGGCGAGACGGTTACGGATACCGTTACGGATTCCTTCCCCCTTGAGGGAAAGAGGTTCCTTTGCGTGGAATACCTGCCCGGACAGTTCGACCAGAGGGCATCGTCGGCGGAGGATTGCGTGCTCCTGATGGACCCATCCGCACGCGTCAGGATAAAGAGCTCGCGGCTGCTGGTATTTGAAGGAGACGTGCCGGAAAGTGCGCTTGACGCCGTAAGGCATTATTTCATCAACCCCGTTGAATCAAGGGAAAAGGACCTTTCCAGGCTTTCTTTCCTCGACTCTGCTGAAGTGGCTCCGGAGCGCCCCACAAGCGGTTTTACCGCAATGAAACGGGAGGATTATCCCGCATTCCGCTCCGAATGGGGGCTTGCCATGAGCGACGACGACCTGGATGAGGTAGTGCGTTATTTCACCGCAGAGGGCCGGAATCCCACCGAGACGGAGCTCCGTATACTGGACACCTACTGGAGCGACCATTGCCGGCACACGACCTTTACCACCCGCCTCACCGACGTTTCGGTGGAGGATTCCTTCATCAGGGAGGACATTGAAAAGGAAATCGGACGCTACCATTCCATAAGGCTGGAACTCGGCCGGGACCACAAGCCCGTATGCCTTATGGACCTTGCTACCATCGGGGCCAGGTATCTCCGTTCAAAAGGACTGCTGGATGACCTCGAGGTGAGCGGCGAGAACAATGCCTGCAGCATTTTCGTGGACGTGGACGTAGACGGCGCAGTTGAGAAATGGCTGCTCCAGTTCAAGAACGAGACCCATAACCATCCCACCGAGATCGAGCCGTTCGGAGGTGCATCCACCTGCCTTGGCGGGGCAATCCGCGATCCGCTTTCCGGCCGGGCATACGTATACCAGGCCATGAGGGTCACCGGCGCCGGAAACATCTGGGCCGGAGTGGGCGAAACCCTGCACGGGAAGCTTCCCCAGAGGGTGATTTCCCGCAAAGCCGCTGCTGGTTATTCTTCCTACGGCAATCAGATCGGCCTTGCAACCACTTGTGTCAAAGAAATTTACCATCCTGGATATACTGCCAAGAGACTGGAGGTCGGTGCCGTTGTCGGTGCCGTAAAGGCTTCTTCGGTCAGAAGGGAAGAACCCTCGCCGGGTGACGTGGTCCTACTGCTTGGAGGAAGGACCGGCCGCGACGGCATCGGCGGTGCCACCGGATCGTCCAAGGAACATAACGAGAGTTCTCTGGAAAAGTGCGGCAGCGAAGTCCAGAAGGGCAATGCTCCCGAAGAGAGGAAACTGCAGAGGCTTTTCCGCCGGAGCGAAGTTGCAGCGATGATCAAGAAGTCGAATGACTTCGGGGCCGGCGGGGTGAGCGTCGCAATCGGCGAGCTTGCTGCCGGGCTGGATATCTACCTGGACAGGGTGCCGGTCAAATATGCCGGCCTGAATCCTACTGAACTTGCCATAAGTGAGTCGCAGGAGAGGATGGCGGTGGTGATCAGCGCCTCCGACAAGGATGCCTTCATGGCCCTCTGCCACCGCGACAACGTGGAGGTGACCCATGTGGCCGACGTCACCGCAACCGGCAGGATGACAATGTATTACAAGGGTTCCGTGGTGGCCGACCTCTCGAGGGAGTTCATCGACAGTGCAGGCGCGCCCAGGCATGCGTCCGCATGCATCGGAGCGGTTCCGGATGCGGACCCGTTTGTTAGGGAAGTGGCCGGGAAGGACCTTGAGTCCAGGCTCGGAACCCTCCTTTCCGACGACAATGTAACCCTCCAGAAGGGCCTTGTGGAGATGTTCGACGCCTCCATCGGCCGTTCCACGGTACTCATGCCGTACGGAGGAGCCAGGCAGCTTTCCGAGACCCGCGTTTCGGTCCAGAAACTTCCCGCCGACGGGCATACCGAAACCGCCAGCATGATGGCCTTCGGCTACGATCCCGAACTTTCGTCCTGGAGTCCTTATCACGGCGCAGCCTACGCCGTGGTGGAGGCCTGCTCCAAGGTGGTTGCCGCCGGAGGGGACTTCTCCACCATGAGGTTCTCGTACCAGGAGTATTTTGAGAGGATGACTTCCGATCCGCATACCTGGGGCAAGCCCATGGCAGCCCTCCTGGGAGCATTGAAGATGCAGGTGGACCTGGGGCTTCCTTCCATCGGCGGAAAGGATTCCATGAGCGGAAGCTTCCGCGAAATGGGCGTCCCTCCCACGCTGATTGCCTTTGGAATCACCACCCTGAAGGCCTCCGACGTGATTTCCACCGACCTGAAGGCTGCCGGGAACAAACTGTATATAGTACGTCACAATCCGCTTGGAAACCATATGCCCGATACCGGAGCATTGGTCAGGAACTGGAACAATATCCATGACGCAATCGTCTCAGGGAAAATAGTTTCCGCATGGGCGGCCGGGTACGGCGGTGCGGGCGAGGCTCTTGTCAAGATGGCCGCCGGCAACGGCCTCGGGTTTGATGTGACCATCCCTGAGAAAGACCTCTTCCGACTTCCTTACGGAAGCGTGATAGTGGAGTCTGCAGGAGAACTGGATTTCCCCGGGGCGGACCTTCTTGGTACGGTTACCGACAGATGCTTTGTGGTTAACGGCATCCGTCTTTCCCGGACCAGGATGGAGATGTCACTCTGCTGCCGGTTCGACAAGGTTTATCCTTCCGTTTCCGTCCCTGATACCGGAAAGGTCGAACCGCTTGCTTCCAATAATGCGGAAATAATTGAATACAAGGGAGAAAGGGTGGAGTCGCCGGTGGTTTACCTGCCCGTTTTCCCCGGTACCAACTGTGACTACGATTCCGCCAAGGCCTTCCGGGAAGCCGGAGCTACCGTCATATCGGACGTCTTCCTGAACCTTACAGGAAAGGATGTGATGGAATCCATCGCACGGTTCTGCAGCAACCTGTCGCGTTCACACATACTGATGCTATCAGGCGGATTCTCCCTGGGCGACGAACCGGACGGAAGCGGCAAGTTCATCGCTTCAGTGCTGTGCAACGCCTCGGTTGCCGCTGCCGTGGAATCGCTGCTTTCCCGGGGCGGCCTGGTGCTTGGAATCTGCAACGGTTTCCAGGCGCTTGTGAAGAGCGGCCTGCTGCCATTCGGCAAGGCCGGGAACGTCACCGTGGATTCTCCCACCCTTTTCCGTAACGACATCAACCGGCATGTGTCCCAGATGGTTACAACGAGGGTCGCATCCGTTTCGTCGCCTTGGCTAAAGGGCTTTACCCCCGGGCAGCTCCACACGGTGGCGGTAAGCCACGGCGAGGGAAAGTTCGTGGTAGGGGAGGAAATGGCCAGGCGTCTTTTCGCCTCGGGCCAGGTGGCATTCCAGTATGCCGACCCGTTCACCGGCGAGGCCACCATGGAATCGCCCTGCAATCCCAACGGATCGTGCTACGCCATCGAGGGCATCGTAAGTCCCGACGGGCAGATACTCGGCAAGATGGGGCACTCCGAGCGCTTTGAGGACGGCAATTTCAAGAATATCCCCGGAAACCTCGACCAGCCGTTGTTCCGGAATGCAGTCAACTATTTCAGAAAAATAAATTAAGAGTGGTTAGTTATAACTTGGTCGTTTCTGGAATCATATCCACCCGCGGATGTAGCGGGAGGGGCCCTAAGCCGCAGGCTTTGGGAGGGACGAGGCCGAACGGCCGAGGATGGAAGAAATGAGCCAAGTTATAACTTAATCGATAAATGTATCTTATTATGGCAGAAAGTTACGAAAAGGCGGGAGTTAACCTTGAAGCGGGTTACGAGGTGGTAAGGAGGATCAAATCGCATGTTGCTTCAACCGCCCGCAAGGGTTCAATGGGCGGGATAGGCTCCTTCGGGGGCATGTTCGACCTCTCATCGCTCGGATACCGCGAGCCGGTGCTGGTAAGCGGTACCGACGGCGTGGGCACCAAACTGAAGATTGCATTTGCTATGGACAGGCACGATACCGTCGGCATCGACGCGGTGGCGATGTGCGTGAACGACGTTCTGGCCCAGGGTGCCGAACCGCTGTTCTTCCTGGACTACGTGGCAGTGGGCCGGAATGAACCCGCCAAGGTGGAGGCGATAGTGAGCGGCGTTGCCGAGGGCTGCCGTCAGGCCGGATGCGCACTTGTGGGCGGTGAGACCGCCGAGATGCCGGGGATGTACGAGGGGGGAGAATACGATATCGCCGGATTCACCACCGGAGTGGTGGAAAAGTCGGAACTGATTGACGGATCCAAGGTTGCAGTTGATGATGTCCTTGTGGGAATAGCTTCCAGCGGTGTCCATTCCAACGGTTTCAGCCTTGTTAGGAAGGTGGTCTCGGACAGCGGCCTGGACCTTCACGCCCCTTGTGATGAACTGGGCGGAAAGCCTCTCGGCGAGGTGCTTCTCACGCCTACCAGGATATATGTCAAGCCGGTCCTTGAGGTAATCCGCCGCGGCCTGGTCCACGGGGTTGCCCACATAACCGGCGGCGGCTTCGACGAGAATATCCCCAGGATCCTCCAGGACGGCCAGGGAGTGGAAGTAACTGAAGGCTCATGGGAGATCCTGCCCGTTTTCCATTTCCTGGAGAAGTACGGGAAGATTCCCCACAGGGAGATGTTCAATATCTTCAACATGGGTGTCGGAATGGTGATTGCCGTAGCTGAAAAAGATGCTCCTGAAGTAATCAGGATACTCGGGGATAATGGGGAGAAGGCATCGGTAATCGGTCGCGTAATAGAAGGTAAAGGTGTGATAATCAAATAGTCATGGCAAAAAGAGCGTTAGTTAGTGTAAGTGACAAGACTGGTCTTGTTGAATTTGTAGAAGGCCTGTCCAAGGCTGGTTGGGAAATAATCGCAACCGGCGGAACCAGAAAGAAGCTGGACGATGCCGGGATCAGGACCATCGGCATCAGCGATATAACCGGCTTCCCGGAAATCTGCGACGGAAGGGTCAAGACCCTTCATCCAAAGGTGCACGGGGCCCTGCTTGGCCGCAGGGATATCCCTGAACACATGGAAACCCTGAAGGAGAATGGGATAGAGCTTATAGACATGGTGTGCGTAAACCTCTATCCTTTCCGCCAGACAATCGCCAAGGAAGGGGTAACCATGGAAGATGCTGTGGAGAACATCGACA
>JAEEGL013611805.1_pt1 | contig 13679 bp, 11 predicted proteins | sample 9134231 | NCBI WGS metagenome assembly JAEEGL01 (sample SAMN16246548, study PRJNA631951) | gut metagenome | biome: gut microbiome; feature: rumen; material: fiber-attached | host: Bos | place: Iran: Karaj | collected 2018-10
AGAGAGACAAGAGACCCCAGATTTGCCCATATGGCAAAGGCGCACGCCACGACTGTTATGAATACTTTTGTAAGGGAAAACGGTTCGGTATGTCATATTGTGGAATTTGACCCATATACAGGAGAAAGAATAAGGAGCCATGGTGGACAGGGGTATGCACATGGCAGTTCCTGGACAAGAGGTCAGGGATGGGGGCTGTACGGTTTTGTAAATGCCTATAGGAATTCCTGTGATGAGGCCTATTTAAAAACAGCTGAGAAAATAGCGGATTACTGTATATCAAAAATTGATGACAGCGGGATCATACCAATTGACTTTGATCAGCCTGCAGAGCCTGCCTATGAAGACTCCTGCGGGGCTTGCATCATTGCTGGAGGACTCATTGAGCTGTCCGAGCAGATAGAAGATGAAAATAAAAAGAATGTCTATTTTGAAACAGCATTTAAGATCATCAGAGCTATTGCAGAAAAAAGAGCTGACTATGGCAGAGAGAGCGAAGCAATAGTCAAGAACTGCTCTGCATCCTATCACAACAAAATACACCATGAAACCATGGTGTATGCGGATTACTTTTACATTGAAGCACTGTACAAGCTTGCAGGCTCAGGATTTAAAATGTGGTGATGTTAAGTCCAGTTTCTGTTTCTGTAATCTGTAGGAGTATAGCCGATGAATTTTTTAAATTGCCGCATAAAGTGAAGTTCGTTCTCGTAGCCACAAATGTCAGCAACTTCTTTTATGCTCAGGTCTGTGGTCGTCAGATAGTGCTGAGCAGAACGCAATCGCGCGGAAATAATGTCTTTCTGACAGGAGGTTTCAAAGAATTCCTTGTACAAATGCTGAAAGTGGGAAACGCTCATAAACAGGCCATCGGCCAGTCCGGTGATAGACCAATTGTTAGCCGGTGAGTTGTAAATGGCAGTCCTGATCTGTGAAAGCTCCAGATAGAACTTGGGGGCCCGCTCCGTCGGTACTGATGAAAACTGCTCTTTTACTGATAATAAAAACAGATGCATATAGTGGTCCACTAATAAATCTGCATATTCTGAATTCTTGTGAAATGATCTGGACATCAGTTCAACTAAAGTGGTAAGGCTCCGGAAATCATAGGGATAGAGGGGCTTGCACATAGGTATGGAGAGCTTCTCAAAAAAATCAACATCTTCACTGTCCAGACGAAAATGTATCCAGTCATCATTGTATCCGATTTCTTCCCGGCCATATTTTATCGGTGACTTTGGCGGATAGATTATGAACATGTTAGGTCGTGTTTCTATTTCCTCTCCATCAATAACAAAACGTGCGTCTGTCTTGACCAAAAGAACCAGGTATTCGTCAGATGTCAGATTGTATGAAATGTTGCAAGGCTTTTTATGATTGGAATCATAACCACAGGTTGAAACAGATATCATTTTATGTCTCCGGAAAATTGCATAATAAGTCAGTTAATAACCATATTAGAACATAGTTTTTGACATGTCAAAAAGATTAAACTAATAGAGGATTTTAAAGGAAAAAGTAACAAGGGGTTTACGATGGGTAAGGTGAAAAGTATCTTTAAGGAATTGCATAAAAACAAAGTTCTATATCTCATGATGGTGCCAACAATAATCTGGGTAGCAGTTTTCTGTTATGTACCAATGTACGGTGTGCTGATAGCATTCAAAGATTTCAGTTATAAAAAAGGTATCATGAAAAGCCCGTTTGTTGGACTGAAGAACTTTGAATTTCTTTTTAATTATAAGGGTGTTGGAAGGATCTTTTTTAACACGATCTTTTTAAACGTACTCTTCATTGCGACAGGTACGATTCTATCTATTTTCTTTGCTTTGATTTTTGCAGAGATAAAAAACAAAGCATACAGCAGAGTGGTTCAGACTATTTCTATTTTCCCACATTTTGTTTCATGGACTGTTGTGGCGATGTTCCTGGGAGGGATCATCGGAGGAAGCGGCAGACTTACACATTGGATAATTGAGCATGGGGGCAGTGATCCACAGTTCTACAATAATGCTTTATGGTGGCCTCTCATTCTTGCAATATTAAGAATCTGGCAGGGTGTCGGCTACGGGACTATCGTCTATGTCGCTGTGATCACAGGGCTGGATAAAGAAATCTATGAGGCGGCAAAAGTCGATGGCGCAAGCAGGCTGCAGATAATACTAAAGATCACTCTTCCACAACTTAAAGTCACGGCTATAATGCTTACTCTCATGAGCATAGGAAAGATCTTTAACGGTGATTTTGGAATGATATATGCGATTGTCGGCGAGAATTCACAGCTTTATGCGACAACCGATGTTATAGATACATTTGTGTACAGAGCACTGCGACAGCTCAACAACCTGGGCATGAGTACAGCTACTAGTTTCTTCCAATCTGTTGTTGGATTGATCATGGTGTATGTCACAAATGCTATCACCAGGAAGATTGAGCCTGATGCGGCGATTTTCTAAGGAGGCACATATGAGTCAGAAAGAAGTTAAAAAGAAAATGTCCGGAGATACCTTTTTTGATATAGCGGTGGGAGTGATTGCTGCTGCGTTTTGTATCATATGTCTGTATCCTTTTGCAATCATTATAGGAAGCAGCTTTGAGACGGAAAAGAACTTTGGACTTTATGGATTTTCAATTCTACCGCGTGAATTTACGACTAAAGCATACAGCATGGTTTTGGGAGATTCACAGATCTTTAAGGCATATGCAGTGACTATAGGAACTACGGTATTCGGAACATTGCTTTCCATGCTGCTTACCATTACCATGGCTTATCCGTTGTCACTTAAAAAAGTAAAGTACCGCAATATCATTACTTTTTATGTGTACTTCACAATGCTGTTCGGTGGAGGACTTGTGCCGACATACCTTTTGATCAGCAAGACACTTAACATGAAAAATACCCCGATGGTGCTTGTTCTGCCGGTTGCATTTGTGGCCTGGAATATGTTTCTGATGAGAAATTTTTTTGCATCACTGCCGGCAGAGCTTGCAGAATCTGCCTATATTGATGGGGCAAATGATATACAGATCCTTACAAAGATAATTCTCCCTGTTTCAGTTCCGGGAATAGCGACGATCAGCTTGTTCTATGCGCTGAATTATTGGAATCAGTGGTTCAATGCAATGCTGTATATTGAGAAGCCTGATTATTATCCGTTGCAGTATCTGCTGATGCGAATGCTTAGAAGTGTGGACTCGATGCGTGAGATGGCCAGAAGTACAGGTGTTTCAATGGGGGACATTCCTCAGAATTCACTTCGTATGGCTACTACTGTCGTTGCAATTGGACCTGTGGTCTTACTTTATCCGTTTGCACAAAAGTATTTTACCAGTGGACTGACAGTGGGAGCAATCAAAGGATAACCTTAAAACCGGTAAATCTTCCGTTTGGATCCGGCGGATGATCATATAACGTTAGGAGGGTACTATGAAAAGACAAAACACGAATTTATCAACAAGAATAGCTGCTTCAGTTTTAGCAGCTGCTATGGGTATGGGGCTCGTAGCATGTGGGAGTTCAGAAAGCAGCGTGGCAACAGCCGGTGACACTGCACAGGCAAAAGAGAATACTGCAGCTGCAGAGAGTAATGCAGAAGCAACTCCGATAACAGATGATGTTACGATCAATATTCGTATCATGAATGAGGTAAAGAACGTCGACAAGGTAATTGCTAAATATGAAGAGATGGTAGCAGATGATCCGGTGATGAGTAAGATTCATCCGAATATTGAGTACGTTATCGGCGCGGATTACAAGGACAAGCTTAACATGGCTTTATCGGCGCAGGAAGACATTGACTTAATGTTCTGCGGATCATGGTTTGGCCTGACTAAATTCATACAGGAAGGTGACTTTGCAGACCTGACCGGTTATTTTGACAATGATGAATTTCCGGGACTTAAGAAAGCATTTTCGGGGCAGTTTTTGGATGCTATGACATCTTATATCCGCCAGGAAGATGGAACATACACCAAAGGCATATACGGCATCAATATGGCAACCTCTTATGAAGACAGCCGTGGCTTTATGTATCGTGAAGATCTGCGTCAAAAGTATGGCTGTGATGAAATCACAGACCGTGACAGCCTTATGTCCTTTGTAAAGACTGTTTGCGAAAATGAACCTGATATGATGGGGGTAAATCTTTGGAATTTCTTTTACCTTGACAGCCCTGTATATACAGGTAAACATGACAATGTTTTCAGTCAGGATTCTACCGAAGTATTCGGTGATCAGACCAGAATATATGTGGGATTGAGCGAAGATCAGAAGACAGTTCTGAATGTCGTGGTTGCAGGTGACAGCGAAGAAGAATTTGCCAAAATGCCTGAGGGATATCAGTATGATTTCATCACCGAGTATGCTGTAAAGCGTACAGAGTGGAATCCTTATCTGAATCCCAGCCGTGGAGAGACAACACCTGTAGAAAAACCCGCAGCTATTTCCTATAGTGCACTTAGTGAGTTTGAAAACAGATCAAAAGAAGCGATGGAGAATGTACCCGGCTCTGAGTGGAGATTCTATGTTATTGATGACGCGCAGCGCAATAAAGAAGAAGGTGCGGTTATTTGCGATATAGCGACTAACAACTGGCTGGTTGTGCCTGAGTGGTCAGACAAGCAGCTTGCGACAATGTATTTTCTTAACTGGATGTTCGGATCCCGGGAAGCGCATGATCTTTTCCAGTACGGAATTGCAGGCGAAGACTGGGAAGCAATCGGAGACGATGGCATGAAAAACACTGACATTTCTGATGAAGAAAAGTATGTTATGCCGGGCTACTCTTTTACCTGGAACCCAAATTATGTAAGATATAGTGAACAGGTATTAAATGATCCGGAGCTTAAGGCAGATTTTGATTACGCATACTCGGAATCAACATACAAGCTCAGCCCATTGGCAGGGTTCTCATTCGATGCATCAAACGTTGAAACCGAGGTGGCTAATATATCTGCTCTGTCAAATGAGCTTCGACTGAATATCTCTCTATACGAGGCAGAAGAGGCAAAAGAAAAATTGCAGACCTGGCATGCTGACGCTGAAGCAGCCGGTTTGGAGACTGTTCGAAAGGAACTCATTACTCAGCTTCAGCAGTTTTTGGATGCAAAGAATAAGTAATGAGATAAGAAGATGGAAGATCATAATAGTTTTCTGATAAACGGTGAAATCTGGAAGGATACGGATGGCAATGTGATTCATGCTCATGGCGGCCATATACTTTTTTGGCAGGGAGTCTACTATTGGTACGGAGAAAATCGTACCGGCAACAGATATGTGAGCGTGTATGCGTCAAAAGACCTGATGAACTGGGAGTTTAGAAGGGATGTTCTCACAACCTCAACGAAATCTCAGGAACATCGGATAAAGACAGACCCCGCGCTTGTGACAGCAGATGGGAAAAAGATCAACATCGAAAGACCCAAGGTTGTTTACAACAAAAAGACCAAAAAATTTGTGATGTGGATGCATGTCGAAAATGGCGTAGATTACAGCCTTGCTGCTTGTGGAATTGCAATTTCGGATACACCTGACGGAGAATTTGTCTATCTGGGAGCATTTAACCCATTTGGATACATGTCAAGAGACTGCACCCTCTTTGTAGATGATGACGATACAGCTTATTTCATTTCAGCATCAAGGGATAATGCAGACCTTCACATGTACAGACTTAGCGATGACTATCTCAATGTTGATAAACTGGTCAATAAACTGTGGCAGGGGGAATATAGAGAAGCACCTGCAGTGGTAAAAAGAGAAGGTATCTATTATATGTTCAGTTCATATTGCACCGGATGGGCTCCAAATCAGTGCAAGTATGCAACTGCTACAGGAATGGAAGATGTGTGGTCCACCCTGAACAAGATCGGAGACGAAACTACGTATCGTACACAACCGGCTTTTATCCTTACTGTTGCTGACACGGGAAACATTTATTATTTTTCTGACAGATGGAATGGGCAGAAATATGACGATTCCAGATATGTAGTGCTTCCGCTGATGTTTGATGGTGAGAAACATCCGATACTTGAATATCTTGATCAGGTAACTATCAGCTAGTCTTGGCTTGATGCATATTTATAAATAAGATTACAGAAAATGGTGCAGGTTTTCCTGCGCCATTTTTTGGTGTGTAGGTCAAAAAAGTCTGATATACAAAGCACTAAGCGTATTGTATACTGAGTTTTAAGAGGTATATGCGAATAAAATAATTATACAATCGAACTTAATGCTTCGAAGGAGGTGCTATGGTAAAACACGAGAGAATTTCAGACGCCAATGTTATCACACAAAAGTATATGGATTCGCTTCTGATCGAATCAAGATATATTGATTCTATAGTAGCGGACACAACCACAGAGTTTTTGGGAGAGAAATTTTCAATGCAGGTCATGACACCTGCTTTTTCTCATTTGGGAATCTTTGGCGGACGTGAAAAGAACGGACTTGAGGAGTATTCAGAAGCTGCAAAGGACCTTAATATCCTGAATTTCTGTGGAATGATGGAGAACGATCAGTTCAAAAAAATTGTGGATACAGGAGCAAAGACTGTGAGGATCGTAAAGCCATATGCTGATAACGGCAAGGTTAAAGATCAGATGCAGTATGCGGAGTCAGTCGGAGCTTTCGGAATAGGGATGGATATTGACCATATATTCGGAAATGACGGATACGATGTGGTTGTGGGCGAGGAGATGAGCTTCCAGACTACAGACATGCTTCGCTCCTATGTTGAGCTGACGAAACTGCCGTTTGTTGTCAAAGGAGTGCTCAGTGTAAGCGATGCTGTAAAGTGCGCTGAGATCGGGGCAAAGGCAATAATCGTAAGTCACCATCACGGCCGCATACCATACGCTGTTCCGCCTATGATGGTCCTTCCTGAGATAAAAGATGCACTTGAGGGAAAAGACGTTAAGATCATAGTTGACTGTGGAATCGCAACCGGAGCAGACGTGTTCAAGGCGCTGGCTCTCGGCGCAGATGCGGCAGCTGTCGGAAGATCAATGATGCCGGCGCTTGAAAAGGAAGGCGCGGAAGGCGTTAAGAACTTCATACAGGGCGTTGGCAATGAACTCAGATACATCATGAGCTCCACCGGCTTTGAGACTGTTTCGGATATAGACAGTTCAGTTCTGTACGAGTTTTGATAATCGGCAAAAAAGACTTTATTAAGCGTTTTTTTATATTTTTACACACAATTGCGGTGTTATAATTATACGTGGACACGCCAATGTTAGAAATAATATATTGATTTAAAAAATATGAAGAAATTAAATCGCGCGGCTAAATATACAATATTCATTTGCATCGGGTTGACCATTTTCAATATCATCTTTGGATATGTCCTTTCAGTAGTGGCTGTGAGAGCTATGAGGACGCAGATCAATGAGCGTATGCTGGATATTTCCAACACGGCAGCTGCTATGCTAAACGGCGATGAACTGGCAAGGATCACTGCAGATGATTATGGATCTCCCAAATATGAAAATGTCATGAAAACTCTTACTTACTTTCAGGACAACATCGAACTTGAATATATATACTGTATTATTCAGGTGAGTGAGAAAGAGTTTGTTTTTGGCGTGGATCCGACAATTGAAGATCCGGGAGAGTTTGGCTCTCCGATCGTATATACTGATGCGCTGTACAACGCAAGCTTAGGGATAGCCGGTGTTGATGAAACCCCCTACGAGGATGATTGGGGTTCTTTTTACAGTGCTTATTCGCCTGTGTTTGATTCAAAGGGGAATCTGGCCGGCATTGTAGCAGTCGACTTCGGCGCGGACTGGTATCAGGGTAAGGTTAAACAACTTTTGTTTATCATCTTTGCATTTATCTTATTTGCGCTGATCTGCAGTATTATACTTGCAATTATGATCATGGGACAGTACAATAAGTTCTTTGTAACTCTCATAGATAAGATGAATGATCTTTCTAACGGAATCCATACGCTGATAAACGAGGTGGAAACTGAAAGTGAGAAGGATGATGATTTCTTTTCGCTTGCTGATTCAGACAATGACAAAGACAGAGACATGACTGATTCTATGGAACTTCTTGGGGAAAAGATACTCATCATGCAGATGAGGCTTGCTAAGCACATAGAGATCATCAGGTCACATGCGTATATAGATGGTCTGACAGGGCTGAATAATCGTACTTCCTACATGGAATACTTACAGATTCTGGAAAAAAAGATAGAGGAGCACCCCGGCACTGTTTTTTCAGTTGTCGTGCTTGATATCAATCAGCTCAAGATGATAAATGACGACTTTGGCCATGACCAGGGTGACGTACTCATCATTGAAACTGCCAACAAGATCCGCGATATTTTTGGCGGAAACAGGGTTTACCGTATTGGCGGAGATGAATTTGTGGCAATCCTTGATGAGGCAGATCCAACTGACAGGATTGAAAGAGCAAGGGGCGACGACATCTCTATCGGATATGCGACTTATGATCCTGCTACAGACAGAGATTATTCTGAGGTATTCCACAGAGCAGATGATGCGATGTACGCTGATAAGCGTGCATTCTATATGACGCACGAGGATCGCAGAAGAAAAAGAAACTAAAATCGGCAGAGAGTTCATTCATAGATGGATTTGCTGCCGGTTTTTTATTACAATGATACAGGCGAGGTAATATGAAAGAAATATCATTAGAAAAACTTGAACAATTGGATAAAGACTCTTATGTACTTGTTGATATAAGGGATGAGAGTGCTAGAGACTATGGTATGATACCCGGAGCTATAGCAATCTCTTTTGACGGGGATGAAAAGGAAGTTATAGAAAAGCTTTCTGCAATATCACCTGACAAGAAGCTGATCTTTTATTGCGATTTTGGGCGCAAAACCAAAGACCTCGATGACCTTGATGCTTTGCATGGAAGGGACTGTTATAGTCTTGAAGGCGGCTACACAGGATATATCTGTTCGAAAATTTCAGAGTTTGATGATATCGAGGAAAAGAGGAAAAAGGCAGAGAGAAGTATACAGAAGAAATTCCACGAGCAGCTCTTTGCTCCTTTTGCAAAGGCTTGTAAAATATATAAGCTGATAGAAGAAGGAGATCGAATAGCGGTATGTATATCCGGTGGAAAAGATTCGATGCTGATGGCCAAACTTTTCCAGGAGATCCAAAAGCACGGACACTGCAACTTTGAACTTACTTTTTTAGTGATGGATCCAGGCTATAACAGCGAAAACAGAGCGCTTATAGAGAGCAATGCAAAAGCTCTCGGCATTCCGATCACTATTTTTGAGAGCACAATTTTTGATGCGGTGGATACTATTGTCAAAAGTCCGTGTTATATCTGCGCCAGGATGAGACGTGGCTATCTCTACAGAAAGGCACAGGAACTCGGATGTAACAAGATTGCCCTTGGTCATCACTATGATGACGTTATCGAGACTATTCTTATGGGAATCATGCACAGTGGCCAGATCCAGACCATGATGCCCAAGCTTCACAGTGCAAATTTTGAAGGAATGGAGCTCATAAGGCCGCTTTATCTTGTCAGGGAAAGTGATATATGCAGCTGGCGTGATTACAATGACCTGCATTTTTTGCAGTGCGCGTGTCACTTTACTGAAACCTGCTCCACATGCCACACTGACGGAACAACGTCGTCCAAGAGGCTGGAGACCAAGAAACTTATTGCTGAACTGAAAAAGAGTAATCCGTTTATTGAGGCGAACATTTTCAAGAGTGTTGAGAATGTAAATATTGACAGGGTAATAACCTATAAAAAAGGCGAAAAAAGACACAACTTCCTGGATGAGTATTAAATCTTTTTCGCTACAGGAGATGTATTATGGGATTGTTTGAAGTACTGCTTCTATCCGTGGGACTTGCTATGGATGCATTTGCAGTATCCATTTGCAAGGGATTGGCAGCAGGAAAGGTTACAAAGAAAGAATATCTTTTGTGCGGCGTGTGGTTCGGATCATTTCAGGCTATTATGCCGCTTATTGGATATCTTGTGGGATCAAGGTTTGAGAAGCTGATCAGCGTCATAGCTCCGTGGGTGGCATTTATACTTCTGTCGCTGATCGGAGTGAACATGATCAAAGAAGCACTTGAACCGGATGAAGAAGTATCGCCGGGCTTTGATATAAAGACGATGTTCATGATGGCTGTGGCAACAAGCATTGACGCACTGGCCGTCGGTATCACTTTTGTTGCGGTACCTGTCAGGATCTTTGATTCCGGCAAACTTTTAAATGTTGTTTTTGCGGTCATTGTGATCGGAGTTATCACCTGCATCATATCAATGACAGGCGTCAAGATAGGAAGCGTCTTCGGAAACCGCTACAAGGCAGGATCTGAGATCATGGGTGGAACCATACTCCTTTTCATTGGCTTCCGTGCTCTCATTACTCATTTTGACAGCGCCAATACTCTTTCGGATTCTGAAACAATATTCGGAATGTTGATTCCTCTTGTGGGAACCCTTCTTGGCTCGCTGGTCATATATGCCAAGAAGATCAAGCTCTCGGATGATATGAGGGCTGTTTTGATCGGATTCAGCTCAGGGATCATGCTCTCTGTTGCTGTCTGGGGAATGATAGAACCTGCTGTCAGCGGCCTTAGCAAGGATGATCATAATGGAATAGTGGCAGTGACAATAAGTTTCTGCCTTGGAGTTATCCTTCAGATCTTACTTGACAAAAGTGTTCCACACACCCATGTCTATACTGATATAACAGAAGGCCCTGAGAGCAAACTGAACCCGGAGATAATGGCCATCCTTAAGGAAGTTGTTCATCACGTTCCTGAAGGAGTTGCTCTTGGATCAATATATGCGGCCAATTTCATGAGAACTGAGTGGATCTCATCATCGGTCGCGCTGGTACTTTCTTTTGCCATTGCACTGCAGAACATTCCTGAGGCACTTTATGTGTCACTTTGGCTTAAAGAGACGGGAACCAGAACAGGCAAGGCGTTCCTTATGGGAGTGGTGTCAGGAGCACCGATCCCGCTACTTGGAATTATCACGGTTGTCCTTGTTGTCTTTATTCCGGGACTGTTGCCATACATCATGTCGCTGTCAGGCGGAGCCCTGATCTATGCTACCATAGAGGAAATTCCGCAGATTGCGTTAAAAAAGGACAACGACAGAGGCGCATTGGCATTTTGCGTCGGCTTTGCGGTGATAATGCTCATGATATTCATCTGATATGCTTCTGATTAAGGTAAAAATATTTATTTAGGTAGGGAAAGAAAATGACACGAAGAGAAATGGCAATGGCCAATTTTTATGAAGGATATAACTGCTCACAATCAATAGTTCTGGCATTTGCAGACCTTATCCCGATAGAGAAGACAACTCTTTTAAAGATGTCTTCGTCCTTCGGAGGCGGAATGGGCAGACTTCGCGAAGTATGTGGCTCTGTTACCGGCATGTTCATGATTGCCGGCATTTTGTATGGATATGACGGACCTGAGACAGGACAGGTAAAGGCTGATCATTACGCAAGGATACAGGAACTGGCCCGTAGATTTGAAGAGACACATGGCTCTATTGTGTGCCGTGAGATGCTGGGACTTTCGGTGCGTCACGATGTTCCGGTTCCGGAAGCACGCACGCAGGAATATTACAAAAAACGGCCATGCCCCGAAATAATCGGGGACGCGGCCGAAATACTTGAACAGTATATTAAAGAAAACCCTCCGATGCTCAAATGACATCTGCAAAATGAGGCTTGATGCTGAAAGGATGCTGTTCTTCATTCAGCATTCTAAACTGTGACGGCGGATATCCGGTGCTCTTCTTGAATGCACGGGTAAACGCTGTGCAGCTGGCAAAGCCCGCCTGATCTGAAATATCTGTAATACTCAGCTCCGGATTAGACAGGAGCGTCTGGGCATAATTTATTCGTGTTTGCTGCAGATACTGATAAAAAGTCACGCCCGTATAATCACTGAATATTCTTTCAAAATGATATTTACTAAAGCCTGCATAATCGGAAATGCTCTTAAGGGATATGTTTTCGGTAAAGTGCTCTGAGATGTAAGTGCACACATCGCTCAGAGAAATGCTGTTCTTAAATGAAGCAGAACTCTGGGTGGAATCTGATCCCTGGAAGAGAGAAATGTTTTTTGCGCATAAAGCAATGAAGCGCATTAGCAGAGAGTAGATTTCAAGCTCATCATAAGGCTCAAGCTCTGTGAACGGAATGTCGCCTTCATCTGATTCAGCAGCTTCACTGATTGCTGACAAAGAACCATAATACAGCTTGGTGATAGTATCTACATAACCACAAAGCTGATCATAGATATGAGAAGGGCATACTTTTTTCTTGATGTGAAGTGCAGGTGCCATTATCCTGAAGGCTTTCTCTATATCTTTTAAAGTTATGTTTCCTGAAAAATCAGCCTGTATGTAGAGCCTTCCTCCCGGAGCCGGAGAGAAGATCTCATGAAGGATCGCTGGACATATCAAAAGAATGTCTCCAACTTCTACATTATAAGTCTGATTTCCACAAATGACCTTATACGGAGCTGTCTTTGGTAAAATGATCTCTATGTCAGTGTGCCAGTGTGGGGGAAAATCAGTATGCAGATTGTTCATAAATACTCGAAGACCGGTATTGATCTTGTGATTTACTTTTTCCTTGGCGTTTGGCGTTAACTCTAACGGACTTTTCATATTAGACTCCCCTCCCCTTTGTGCGATTGATCAATAATATAATGAACGATATATAGAAAACAGCAATTTTTGTTTCTTAAATATAAGTGAAAAATTGCCATATTAAAATGTCATTATTTGCAAGAAATAATGCGGAATAATCCTACTAATCGTTATTATAGCATAAGAATTACGATAAATGTACAAAAACAAAGACAAGTTGCATAATTAAAATTAACCTAAAATGGCTAGAAATTAAATAGTGCACACCTAGAATAGCAATTAATGTATGATAGATAGCAATTATTTTACGGCGCAACTTTTTAAACTATTTTAGAGTTTCATTTAGAAGCATGAAACGTGGATATCTGAAGCAATGCTCCATTGTGAGCAGGGGGAAAGAGGGTAAAATGATAATTTATGTTGATGCAAATGCAAAATATGACGGAAACGGCACAAAAAAATTGCCATTTCGAAGGATCAATCAGGCAGCAGCTGTAGCAAAGGCAGGCGATGAAGTCCTTGTGGCTCCCGGAACATACAGAGAGTATGTTGATCCAGTCAATGCAGGTACGGAGGATGCACGAATCGTTTATAAGAGTGAGGAACCGCTCGGAGCGATCATTACAGGTGCGGAAAAGGTAGCGAACTGGGAGCAGTTCAAAGGAGATGTCTGGGTAACAAAGGTAAAGAACGGTATTTTTGGAGAGTACAATCCTTATACAACTCTTGTTTACGGCGACTGGTACTTTGCTACGCCCAACAAGCACACGGGCTGCGTGTGGTTAAATGATGTGGCACTCTATGAGACACTCAGTGTCGATGAATGCATTGAAGCCAAGGTTTATGAGTGCTCCTGGGATCCTGAGAATTCTCGCAGAAAATGGTATGCGGAGCAGGATACCACGAATGATGAGACTATTTTTTATGCTAATTTCGGAGGCGCAGATCCCAACAAGGAGAATGTCGAGATCACAGTAAGGCGTGAGTGCTTTATGCCGTCAAAAGAGGGTGTGGGTTACATCACTGTTACCGGCTTTAATAT
>JAEEGL013854712.1_pt1 | contig 13679 bp, 11 predicted proteins | sample 9134231 | NCBI WGS metagenome assembly JAEEGL01 (sample SAMN16246548, study PRJNA631951) | gut metagenome | biome: gut microbiome; feature: rumen; material: fiber-attached | host: Bos | place: Iran: Karaj | collected 2018-10
CCTTTCTCTCGGTCGACAACCGGTGCCGGCAACCTGTCGGCCGTTTCCGCCCGTAGGGGCCGGGTCACCCGGCCCGTTGGAACCGATTCGGTTCTCTGTAACGCGGGACGGGATACCCGTCCCCTACGGCATTATTCGTACATATACCAAACACGGGCGCACGATGTGCGCCCCTACGGCGGTGGGCGGACATGTACCGAAGGCGGGACGGGATACCCGTCCCCTACGGCAGGATCGCAACGCCTCGACAAATCCCGGTTTCGCGCGGTAGTGGCCGCTGACCTCAGCGGCCATACCCCCTCGTCCTCCGCCGCTGACCGCAGCGGCCAGAACCCTTCGGGAAAGCGCTTCGCGCCATGGCCGGTCAGGTGACCGGCCACTACCGGAAGAGCACGACAAATCCCGGTTTGTCGGGTCGACGAAGCAGGGAGCTGTGCGCAGCGGCGGAGACATCAGGGGATGCCTCCCTACGGTTGGTACGACAGCTTCTGCACCAGCTCGTAGGCCTGCTTGATGACGGTCTTGAGGCTGCCGACCCGGTCGCAGTCGCCCACAAAATACACCGCCGGACCGGTCTTTGGCCGGTTTTTCTTCTCCTTGAGGGCGGCAAACTGCGCGTCCGGGACATAGCCCACGGAGAGGATCACCGAATCCGCGGGGACGGTCTTCTCCCCCTCCGGGGTCTTCAGCACCACGGAGTCCGCGGTGATCCTCTCGCAGGCGGCGCTGAGATAAGCCGGGACCTTGTGGAACCGCAGCAGCTCCCGGAGCATGGTGGAGTTGGCCATGCAAATGCCCCTGGCGCCCACCAGATGCTCCGTCATCTCCACCACCGCGGGGTGCTTGCCCCGCAGAGCCAGCTCATAGGCGATCTCGCAGCCGGTGAGGCCGCCGCCGATGATCACCACCCGGTCGCCGACCTCCGCTTCTCCGTTCAGGAAGGCCGTGGCCGTAATCGCCCGCTCCGCGCCGGGGACGCGCAGGGTCCTGGCATGGGCGCCGGCGGCGATCACCACCGCGTCGGCGTCCAGGGCGGACAGGTCCCGGATCTCCGTGTTCAGCTTCACCTCAGCGCCGCTTTTTGCCAGCGTGCGCCGGTACCATTCCAGCAGCTCCTTGTCCTTTTCCTTGAAGGACATGGCGGCTGCTGCGTTGAACACGCCGCCCAGGCGGCCGGTTTTCTCATAGAGGGTTACCTTGTGCCCCCGCAGGGCCGCCTGGATGGCCGTCTCCATGCCGCCGATGCCGCCGCCCACCACGGCGATCCGCTTCGGATGGGTGGCCGGGGCCTTGGAGTATTTGGTCTCGTTGTTGGTCCAGGGGTTCAGCACGCAGCGGCCCATCTCCAGGTGCATGGGGTCCAGATCCGTGCCCTTTCCGTTGAGCCCGTTGAAGGGCAGGCAGGCCCCGTGGCAGGAGATGCAGGGGCGAATCTCGTCGAGCCGGTCCTGCCGGAGCTTGGTGATGAACGCCGGGTCGCAGAGCAGCTGCCGTCCGATGCCCATGGCGTCGATCCGTCCGGCGGCGATGGAGGCCGCCGCGGCCTCGGGCTGCATCCGGCCCGCGCAGACCACGGGCTTGGTGGTGAATTTCTTGATGTGCTCCACATCGGAGAGATTCATGTTCAGCGGGGCGTAGACCGGCGGGTGTGCCCAGTACCAGGCGTCGTAGGTGCCGTTGTCGCAGTTGAACATGTCATAGCCTGCCTGCTCGAGGATGCGGATCGCCCGCTCGGACTCCTCCATGGTGCGGCCGACCTCGGTGAATTCCTCCCCGGGCACCGCGCCCTGGTTGAACCCCCGGGTCATGGACCGGACGGAATAGCGCAGGGATACGGGGAAGTCCTGCCCGCAGACGGACTTGATCTCCTTGACGATCTCACAGGCAAAGCGCAGGCGGTTTTCCAGGCTGCCGCCGTAATCGTCCTGCCGGTGGTTCGTGTAGGGCATGGCAAACTGGTCCAGAAGATAGCCCTCGTGGACCGCGTGGATCTCCACGCCGTCCACCCCCGCCTCCTTGCAGCGCAGCGCCGTCTGCCCGAAGGCGTAAATGAACTTCCGGATCATCTCCTCGGTGAAATGATCCATCTTCACCTCCGGATCCCAGACGTTGGGCTCCTCCGGGTCCGGGGCGGACCACCACCATTTGGTGCTCAAAACAGGCGAGGCCAGGGCCTTCAGCACGCCCTTCTTCACAAAGGGCCGCAGGATCGGCGGCAGGAGCATGGACCGGCCGGAGCCGGCTGAGAGCTGGAAGAAGATCTTGGCCCCGCTGTCGTGGATCTGCTTTACGATGGGCTTGACCGGCTCGAAGACCTCCGGGTGCTTGTAGACCCATTTCTTGCCGACGATGCTGATGAGCGGGATCAGACCCGGAATGAACAGGCCGATGTTGTTGTCCTTCCGATCCCGGTAGAATTCCCCGATCCCCTTGACAAAGCCTGTCTTTGCCTCCCATTGGATCATGTTGGTCCCCTCCATGGGCAGCATGACCACGCGGTTTTTGATCTCCACGTTCCCGACCTTCCAGGGCCGGAACAGCGGTTCGTATTTCGGATCCATAAGCGCCTCCTGCATATCGATGAATCAGCTTTTTCTCAAAGGTCCCCGTAAAAGCGGACCGCGGCGTCGATCTCGTCCTGGGTGGGATGGCCCTTGGAGATGCCGCCGATCAGCTTGAAGGGACCGAAGGTGTCGAAGCCCAGACAGCCGTAGCAGCCCAGCTCCCGGCAGTTCTTTTGCCTGGCGATCTTCCGGATGGCCCGGAAGTATCTGCCCGCGGGATTGCCCTGGGTGGAGAGGAAGAACACGTCGGTTCCCTCCGGCAGACGGGCCTCGGCCCAGGCCAGCAGCGGCTTGGCAAAGGAGCTGTAGTAGATCCCGGAGGCCAGGCCGATCCGGTCGAAGCCGAAAACCTCGGCCTTCGGGTCCTCCGTCACGTCGATCAGCGTCACGGAATAGGCCGCGGCGATGGCCTCCACCAGTTTTTTTGTGTTGCCGTGGTGCCTGGAGTAGTAGACGATGGCAGTTTTCACGCTGCTCCCTCCGTTCCTGTGCGCGCAGGACGCCTGCGCTCTTTTCGTTTTCATTATACCAGCTTCTCTGCCGGCTGTAAACAGGCGATTTTGCGGCGTCCCCTTCGGCGCGGAAACTCCTTGACAAAGGGACCCGGATCCTGTATAGTATCGGCAGTAAATAAGAAAGGAGCAACGAAATGCAAAAATTCATACCCTATGAAAAGCTCTCCAAAAAGAAGCAGCGGGAGCTGAACGCCGCCCGCCGCGGGACCTGGGGCCTGAGCCCGGTGACCCGCAGGCCGGAAAACCCGAAGGCGTACAACCGCAAAACGGCACGGAAGTGGAAGGACGATTCCAATTCCGTGCCGTTTTGTTATTTACCGGAGGGCGGCGCCGCCGCCTTCCGAAGCGCGATCACCAGATGCTGATGCGCTTCTCCGGAGGGATGTACATGCCGTCGTTCTCGGTGACGCCGAAGGCCTCGTACCACTCGGGGAAGTTCCGGGGCTGCATATTGGCCCGCAGCTCGCCGGGAGAGTGGACGTCGCTGGCGAGAAGGAGCTGGATGTACTCCTCCTTGGCCTTCCGGCACCAGATCCGTCCCCAGTTGAGGAAATAGGCCCGGAAGTCGGGGTCGGGCAGACCGTGCACAATCTCCAGGGTCACGCCCACGCCGCCGTTGTCGGCGATGTTCTCGCTGACCGTCAGCTCACCGCTGAGCTTGCCGCCGTGGAACTCGATGCCGTCGAACTGCTCGATCATGTCCTTGGTCAGGCCCTGGAAGGCCTTGTAGTCCTCCTCGGTCCACCAGTTCTTCAGATTGCCGTGCTCGTCGAACTGGGCGCCGTTGTTGTCGAAGGCATGGGAGATCTCGTGGCCGATGACCGCGCCGATGCCGCCCAGGTTCTCCTCGGGCTTCTGATCGATGGAATAGAAGGGCTTCTGGAGGATGGCCGCCGGGAAGGTGATGTCGTTGGCGCTGGGGTTGAAGCAGGCGTTGACCATGTGGCCGGGTATCAGCCATTCGGTGCGGTCCACGCTCTTCGGGAGCTTGTCGAGATTGTCTCTGATGGCGATGGCGTTCAGCCGCGTCATGATGGGAAGCAGGGAGTCGTTTTCATCGAACACCAGGGTGGAGAAGAAGGGACGGATCTCGTCCGGATAGCCCATCTTGAGCTCCATGGCGGCGAGCTTCTTGACGGCCTGCTCCTTGGTGGCTTCGGCCAGGAAGGTATTCTTCCGCATCCGGTTCTGATAGGTCTCGATGATCTTTTTGACCATGGCCACCACGTCCTTCTTGGCCTCCTCGCCGAAGTAGGTGCGGCCGTAGTAGACGCCGATGGGCTCGGAATACATCTCGGAGGTGATTTGATAGGCCTGCTTTTCCAGGCTGGGATCGGCCTCGATGCCCTTCAGGGCCCGGGAATAGGTCTTGCCCAGGGCGGCCAGCTCCTCGGAGAGATAGGCCGTGGCCTTCAGCAGGGCCTGGACATAGGCCCAGTGCAGGTAAAGCTCCAGCTTCTCCTCGGAGAAGTAGCCGTTCATCTCCTTGAGGGCTCTGGGATCATAGACGGTCAGGGTATCGGGGGCCTTCTCGCCGTAGAAGTCGGCCAGGAGCTTTTTGAGATCGAAGGGGGCGACATATCCGGCCGCCTCGTCCACGGACATGGGGTTGTGGCACTTGGTGTAATCGGCCCACTCCAGCATGCTCTTGACCTTCTTGGCCACCAAGGCGTCGAAGGCCAGGGCATCGTCCAGATACTGCTTCTGCTCGGCCTCGGACAAGGGGGTGAAGGCCAGAACCTTGGCGGCCATGTCCGCGAACAGGGCCAGCAGCTGCTTGCCGGTCTCGTTGTCCTCGGCGTAGTAGCTGGTGTCCGGGAGGATGGTGTTCGGGCCCTTGACGATGAAGGCGTACCGTTGGGCGTCGGCCATGTCCTCGGTCACGCCCATCTCCAGCGGGAGATCGACGCCCATCAGCATCAGCTCAGCGGCCCGGGCGTTGAGCTCGTCCACGGTATGGATCCCCTGCAGCTTCTCCAGCAGGGGCAGGGCGGGGGCGATGCCCTCGCGGTTGCGGCGCTCTGCGTCCAGTACCTTTTTGTACAGGGCCACGGCGTATTTCATCTCGGGGATGTCGGTGGTCTTTTCCCCGGCCGCGAAGGCCCGGAACTCGGCCATCATCAGCTTTTCCACGTCCTGATCCAGGTCGGAAAAGCCGCCGGTGGTCGGTCTGTCTTCGGGGATCACAGCTGTTTCGAGCCATTCCCCGTTGACCGCCATGTAGAGATCGTCCTGAATTCTGATTTTCTGTTCGCTCATGATCGTTGTGTCCTTTCTTTTCACATCGTAAATTTGATTACAAGATTCATCTTACGAAACGGATTATAGCAGATGTTCCTTCAAAAGGGAACACACCAGTCATACGGATTGTAAAAAAGTTTCTCTACTGCCGGTATAAAAACCGGGGTTTTCCCGGTCAGCCGGGCGACGGCGACGGCCCCGGCGGCGGAAAATCAGCCCCGGGGATGGACAATCGGGGCTTTCTGTGCTATTCTGATTTTATAGAACGACAGCGGGGCGGCTCCCCGCAGAGGTGAATCACATGCAGGACAACACGGTCAAAAAGGATTTTCACATGCACTGCCGGTTTTCCACGGACTCCCAGGCCGCGCCGGAGGCCATGTGCGAGGCGGCCGCGGCGAAGGGCCTGAAAGCCATCTGCTTCACCGACCACCAGGACCTGGGCTTCGACGATCCCACCTGGTTCCGCTTCGACCCGGAGGCGTATTTCCGGGAGCTGGAGGCCGTGAAAAAGGCCTGGGCGGGGCGGCTGGAGGTCCACATCGGCGTGGAGATCGGCCTGATCCCCGACGACCCGCGGCTGGCCCGGGAGGCGGAATCGCTGGCGAAGGGCTATCCGTGGGAATTCATCATCGGCTCCACCCATCAGATCCCGGTGGTCATCGACGGGCAAAGGTGCTGGGTCGACCCCGCGGATCCCGCGGACAGGCGGCGCTCGTGGGATCATTTCCGCAGCGTGAAGGAGCTGATGTCCGTCTACTACGAGACCGTGCTGCAGAATCTCCGGCAGTTCGACTTCTGCGATACCGTGGGGCACATCGACTACATGAACCGCTATGTGCCCAAGGGATTTCTCCCCTACCGGTACGAGGATCACGCGGAGCAGATCGACCGGATCCTGAAGACCGCCATCGAAAAAGGGACCGCCATCGAGGTCAACACGGGCGGCCTCTACAAGGGCACGGGGAAAACCAATCCCGAGGACCGGATCATCCGGCGGTATCTGGAGCTGGGCGGCAAAAAGCTGACCTTCGGCGCGGACGCCCACCGGCCGGAGCACGTGGGCTTCGGCTTTGAAACGCTGCCGGACTACCAGGGCATGATTTAGCAAGAGCCCCCGACAGGGGGCTCTTGTTTTATTCCGCGTGCTGCTTCTGGAACAGCTCCAGATCCCGGTTGAGCTTCTTCGCCTCCGCGGAGTCCTTGAGCCACATAAAAAGATTCGCCAGCGCGAAGATGACCAGCACGCTGAGCCCGATGACCAGGACCACCTCGATGCGGTCCGTGTCGATGGCCTTGCTGGTGAAGGCAATGAGCAGCATCACGCCTTCCAGCAGGACCAGCATCAGCGCTCTGCGCAGCAGCAGCGCCTTGGGCGAAAGCTCCCGTCTGGAATACATCACGAAGGTCGGCAGCATGCAGAGCGCCGCGTATTTGATGGGCATCAGCAGGTCCATATAGCTCAGCTGCGCTCCGCCGTCGAAGGCGGTGCCGATCAGCGCCACCGCCACCGTGATCAGCGTCGAGAGCATAAAAAACAGGATCAGCCGATTGATCAGAAACTTTTTGAATTCCACGGTCTATTCTCCCTTCAGCGCAGCCTTGAGGGCTTTGACGTAGTTTCTCGTGATGATGATCTTCTCCCCGGAGCGGAGGATTGCCAGGAAGCGACCGTTGAAGGCGGGCTGAATGGACTGGATCTTCATGAGATTGACCAACATGGGCTTCGAGATCCGGAGGAATTTCCGGTCCCGCAGCAGCTCCTCCAGCTCGTAGAGCCGGTAGGAGGTCTCATAGACCCGGTCGTTGGTGTAGAGGAAGGTCTTTCCGTCCACAGATTCGATGTAGCAGACGTCCGTCACGGCGATCTCATACTGCTTCGCGTCCGCGACGCCGGACAAACAGCCCTGGCGGGACTTGACAAAGGACTCGATCTCCCGGACCTCGTCCGTCACCGCCCGGCAGCGGATCAGCACCAGCTCCTCGCCCTGTTTTCCGATCTGTTCGATGCGCACTTCCATACTTTTTCCCGGAGCGGCCCGCCGGTACGGTCTGAGTACCGGGCGGTCGCCCTCGCCTTTCTTCCGGCAGTAGCCGATCCCCGCTATGCGCGGGGATCTTTTTTCATTATACTACCGGCACGTGGGAAATGCAAGCACGGGATCGGTCCGGCGGCGCAGCGGACGCCGTCAGCGCTCCTTCCCGGGGAAGGCGGGGGGTGCCTTCCGCAGCCACAGGCTGTAGGCAAGGCCCAGCACGACGGTGGCGCCGATCTCCACCCAGGAGCCCCAGACGGTCTTGGCGGAAAGCATGGAGAGCATATCCACCACGGCGTGGACGATGATGCAGGGCAGCAGGCTGCCGCTCTTGTAGTAGACCATGGTCAGCACGAAGCCCCAGGCGATGGCGAAGACCACCATGATCAGGTTTTCCGCGAGGTCCATCCCCGCCAGGATGTTCACGATATGGCCCATGCCGAAGGTCACGGCGGAGACGATGACGGCGACCTTCGCTCCGTCCTTCTTCAGCAGGGCCCGGAACAGGAAGCCCCGGAAGATCATTTCCTCGACGAAGCCCACCAGGGCCATGGAGCCCAGGGCGTACCACAGGTCGGCGCCGGAGTACTGCGGCCCGAAGCCGTCCCAGGCGTTGGCGGTGGCCAGCAGGAACATCGGCAGGAAGTACAGGCAAAGGCGGGCGTTCTGCGGCCGGGCGAAAACGCCCAGCTTCTTCCACAGGGGGATGAGGCTGCAGACCGCGGCCACGGTCAGCGCCACCGCGGACAGGCCTGCCAGGGACCAAAGGCTGCCGTCGCCGTACTCACCGCGGATGGGGATGGTCACGGCGCAGTACAGCACGATCCACGCCACGGCAAACAGGACGGGTTTTTTCTCATAAAATTTTTTCATGTTCGTTCCACCTCATTTCTTGGATCTGACCGCATCATAGCAGCCCCGCCGGGCTTTTGCAAGCCCCCGGAGGCCAAGATGCGTTTTCGCGTGATAAGATGCAAAAACCGGGTGGTTTGGCCGGAAAAGCGGCCCCGAAGGTAATACCTTCGGGGCCGCCGGCTGCGGATCGGGGCGCGGGATGCAAGGCATCCCGGCTCAGATGAACAGGTTGACGTCGGATTCCTCCGCGTCGCCCAGGTAGGTGCCCACGCCGCCGATCTCCACGCCGTCGATCAGCTCCTCGGGACGGATACCCATGACGTCCATGCTCATGGAGCAGGCGATGATCTTGACGCCGTTCTCCATGGCCTTCTTCATCATATCCTCCAGAGAGTCGATGTTCTTGTCGTTCATGATCTTCTTCATCATGGCGGTGCCCATGCCGCCCATGTTCATCTTGGACAGCTTGGTCTTGCCCGCTCCGCGGGGAAGCATGACGCCGAACATCTTCTCCATCATGTTCTTCTCCACCTTGACCTTCTCGGTCTTGCGCAGGGCGGTCAGGCCCCAGAAGGTGAAGAACATGGTCACCGGCCGGCCCATGGCCAGAGCGCCGTTGGCGATCACGAAGGAGGCCAGGACCTTGTCCATGTCGCCGTCGAAGACGATGATGGTCTTGCCCTTGGGCCTGCTCTGCGGGGCGGGAGCCGCCTCCGCGGAGACCGCAGCGCCCTTCCGGAGGGTGGCCACGTAGGCTCCGCTGCGCTGCTCGTTGGAAACCAGGGTGTTGCCGGTGCGCTTGCACCAGGAGACGATATCCTTCGCAAAACCGGGATCGGAGGCGGCGACCTCCAGCAGTTCGCCGTTTTGCATGGCATTCACGGCTTTGAAGACCTCCATGATGGGGCCGGGGCACTGCATGCCGCAGCAGTCCAGGGTGATCTTTTTGGTGGGCTCCATGGGCTTTTCCTCCTGTTTCTGCGGTTCTGCCGGGCGTGCGCTCTGCTCCTCCGCCGCCTCGGGGGCGGGGAAAACGGACTGATAGAAGCGGACGCCGCCGGGGTAGACGCTGACGTTTTCAAAGCCGTTCTGCGCCAGGATGCGCGCGGCGTTGTAGGCCCGCACGCCGATGCCGCAGAAGATGATGTATTCCTTATTCCGATCCAGCTCGCCCAGCCGGTCGCGCAGCTGACCCAGGGGGACCTCCACCGCGTCGGGCACGCTGTAGGCCATGGTCTCGGCCTTTTCGCGCACGTCCAGGCGCACGGCCTCGGGCCGGGTCCGGGGCGCGTCCCATTCCGCAATCTTCACAAGGCCGGTCAGGATGTTCTCCGCCACGTAGCCCGCCATGTTGACCGGGTCCTTGGCCGAGGAATAGGGCGGAGCGTAGGCCAGCTCCAGGTTCTTGAGGTCGTGCACCGTGCCGCCGAGGCGCATGGTCACGCCCAGGGTGTCGATGCGCTTGTCCACCCCTTCCCTGCCAACGATCTGCGCGCCGAAGATCCTGCCGGTGTCCGGCGCGAAAAGCAGCTTGATGGTCATGGGCGTCGCGCCGGGATAGTAGCCGGCGTGGGAGTTCTGCACGATGGTCAGGCTCTCGTAGTCCCTTCCCCTGACCATGCCGCGCTTTTTGAGGGTCTTCTCATTCGCGCCGGTGGCGGCGGCCGTCAGGTCGAACACCTTGGCCACCGACGAGCCCTGGGTGCCCTGGTAGCGGTCCTCGCGTCCGGCGAGGATGTTCGCCAGGATCCGGCCCTGCTTGTTGGCGGGTCCCGCCAGCGGGACCATGGTGCGGCCCTTGAAGACGAAGTCCTCGACCTCGATCACGTCGCCCACGGCGTAGATGCCTGGGTCGTTGGTCCGCAGGTGATCGTCCACGACGATGCCGCCGCGCCCGTTGAGCTCCAGGCCCGCGTCCTTCGCCAGCTGGCTGTTGGGCCGCACGCCGATGGAGAGGATGACCAGGTCGGCCGTGACCTCCGCGCCGCTCTGCAGCTTCACGGTGACGGTTTTCCCGTCGTCGGCAAAGCCCGCCACCGCGTCGGCCAGATGGAGGGCCACGCCGTTGTCCCGGATGTTCTCGTGCAGCAGCTGGGCAAGCTCAAAGTCGATGGGCGCCATGACCTGGTCGAGGGCCTCGATGATCGAGACCTCGAGCCCGGCGTGACGCAGGTTTTCGGCCATCTCCAGGCCGATGAAGCCGCCGCCGATCACCGCGGCGGTCCTGACGTTTTCGCTCTGCACCAGCTGCCGGATCTCGTCGGTGTCGGGCACGGTCCAGAGGGTGCGGATGCGCGGGCTGTCGATGCCGGGGATGCGGGGACGCAGCGGAGAGGAGCCGGTGGCGATCACGAGCTCGTCATAGCTTTCCTCATATTCTTCGCCGGTCTCCAGCTTCTTCACGGTGACGGTCTTGTTTTCACGATTGATGGCCGTGACCTCGTTCTGTACGCGCACGTCGACGCGGAAACGCTCCCGCATGCGCTCCGGGGTCATGAGCAGCAGGGCGCCGCGGCTGCGGATCACGTCGCCCACATGGTACGGCAGGCCGCAGTTTGCATAGGAAATGTACCTGCCTCTTTCCAGGATAACGATCTCTCTGTCCGGGTCGAGTCTGCGAAGCCTCGCAGCGCAGCTGGCGCCGCCGGCCACGCCGCCGATGATGATGGTCTTTTTCATGGCTATCCCTCCTTTGTTTCGATTTTACATGAGCCCCCGCAGAATTGCAAGGGGGTTTTGGCGGCGGCGCGGAGAAAAGATCCGCTCCGCGGACAGGGCCCAAACCTTGGCGGACACAGCCCGAAAAAACAGTTGCTTTTTCATCGGCCTTCGGCTATAATATATTGGTCATCCGGGAGGCCGCCTCCCGCAGACGCAGCAGGATCCGCCCGGGTTTAGCGAAGTTTGGTATCGCGCTTGGTTTGGGACCAAGAGACCGTGGGTTCAAGTCCCGCAACCCGGACCACGTCGGAGCACCCTCCGCACGGCTCAGAAAACCCGGTTTCGTAAGAGCCGGGTTTTCTTCGACTGTGCTTCGGGGCTCCTCCTTTTCCCCACGCGAGCTGCCGCTCCCATTTCCGGCAGCATAGCTGCCGCAACTGGGAAATAAAAAGGCGACAGTCCACCGGACTGTCTTTCCCGCTCCGCTGGGCTCGCGCGGGGCCCCGAAGCCCGTATCAGAAGCCGGTATCTTTTTTGATCTACCCTTCCAAAAGGGAGATATGCCTCAGCCGGCATATCTCCCTTTTGGTATCCGTATTTGTGTTGCGGGGCTTGAAAAGGGCGGCGGCGAAGCCGTGAAAAACATGCCGGCGGCATGTTTTTCAGCCCGCGGGAAAGTCCCGCACCCCGGACAAAACCCCTCTGAAGCCAAAGATTCCAGAGGGGTTTTGCTATGTCTTTGTTTATTACGGTGCAATTTCTATCCCAACTCAAATCCCTTTTCCGCAGTCGATGATTGAGTAATTTGGATAAGAAAAAGATGGTGATACAGTATAATTCACGCCTTCGTCTTCGAGTAATCTAAGAACATCTTTCGTCTGTGTTGCTTTTCCAGTAAAGATCTCGACAGGAGTATTTTCAATTAACCGTTTTGCTTGGATATTATATACTCACAACATTTTCGTGTCAAGTTTGGTCTGAGCTTGGGCGCCTAATTTTTGTGGTGGATAAATTTCAAAAAAAGTTGCTATAAACGACCTGCCCGCCCAAACTCTGTGGTGGACAGATCCTTTTTTGCCTTACCCCCTCGCCCAAATTCTGAGGTGGATGAAACAAATGCTCCCAAAAGTAGCGCATTTTGTAATGAAATGTATTGCGTCATCGGCGCGCTTGTGGTATAATATCAAGGAAAAGATACCAGGCCCTGATGGGTTCAAAGCGAAGAATAAGAGGTAGACTGTTATGACTGAAAACGAACAACGTCTTGCAGCAAAGCAATTTGCCCAGGATTGGGCTGGACGCGGCGACGAAAAACAGGACACTCAACTGTTTTGGGTTGCTCTGCTTCAGAAAGTCTATGGAGTAGAGGAGCCGGATAAGTATATACAATTCGAGCTGCCTGTGAAGCTCAGTCATACCAGCTTCATTGATGGCTATATTGAAGCTACCAGGGTTCTTATCGAACAGAAAGGTCTGGACATCGACCTTAAAAAGGGGTACAAACAGTCTGACGGCTCCCTTCTCTCCCCATTCCAGCAGGCCCGTCGCTATGCGGGTTATCTGCCCCACAATCAGAATCCTCGTTGGATCGTTGTCTGTAATTTCCAGGAGTTTCATATCCATGATATGAATCAGCCCAACGATGCCCCGGAAGTTGTCAAACTTGCCGACCTGGAAAAAGAATACGCCCGGCTTCAATTCCTGGTTGACACGGGCAACGAACAGATCAAGCGGGAAATGGAGATCTCCCTGCAGGCCGGTGAGCTTGTAGGTGTTCTTTACGACGCTTTTCTGAAGCAGTACAAAGATCCTAACTCCTCTGAGACGTTGAAGAGCCTAAACAAGCTCTGCGTCCGGCTCGTCTTCTGCCTCTACGCCGAGGATGCAGGCATCTTCGGACAGAAGAACATCTTCCACGACTACCTTGCGCAATTTGACGCCAAAGGAGCCCGTAAGGCCTTGCGCGATCTTTTTCGTGTTCTGGATCAGAAGCCCGAAGACCGCGACCCATATCTCGCTGACGACGATCCCTTGCTGGCAGCCTTCCCTTACGTCAACGGTGGCCTTTTTGCTGACGAGAATATCGAGATCCCTCCCTTCACGGAAGAACTGCTGAAGCTGCTTCTGGACAACGCCAGCGGCGAATTTGATTGGAGCGAGATCAGCCCCACCATATTCGGCGCTGTCTTTGAAAGCACTTTGAACCCTGAGACCCAGCGTTCCGGCGGGATGCACTATACCTCTATCGAGAACATCCACAAGGTCATCGACCCGCTTTTTCTGAGCGATCTAAATGCGGAGTATGAGGGAATTGCTTCCAACCCGATTACCAAAACCAGGAATCAGCAACTCAAGGAATTTCAGCAAAAACTTGCGGGATTAACTTTCCTTGATATAAAAGCACCGAGATTGATACAATTTAATTATTCCTCCGCCGATTTTGCCGCTTGAGGGGTAAGTTGGCGTTTGAGGGGTAAGTTGTGGAAGTCGGGGCGTCCCGGCTGTTTTTATAGGAGGAAGTGTAGATGAAGCAAGTCTCAAACAAGGAATACGAGAAGTACCAGCAGTATCAAACTGATGTGCTACATGGGAGAATACTTACACCGGATGGACTCCGTGTCATCTGTGCAGGGCTGGACAACGATCCGGAGAAGATCGGAATCCACATGTTGGAGATGCTGGCCAAGTTTAGGTCAGAGGGCGTTATAGGATAATTGTTCAGAGAAAATTTACATTGATATATTGACAAGCGTCTATGTGTATGATATGATAAGTACATCTTGGAGGTGAAAGTCATGGGATTCAGA
>JAEEGL014431622.1_pt1 | contig 13679 bp, 11 predicted proteins | sample 9134231 | NCBI WGS metagenome assembly JAEEGL01 (sample SAMN16246548, study PRJNA631951) | gut metagenome | biome: gut microbiome; feature: rumen; material: fiber-attached | host: Bos | place: Iran: Karaj | collected 2018-10
CACCACCGCTCTCTTCTCCTGGCTCAAAGAAAACAATAGAGAATCCGACATTCTAAGAGCCATAGATGATCAAGATTACCTTGCAAAGCTATTTGTGGAATTTTCAAATTCAAAAAATAATATCCGGCCCCTTTGCACCAGTCCATAACGGACTGGTGTTTTTTGATTCATACATTCGTTGTGTTCATAGTCAGATCAATGTAGCCATGGAATAAAGCCTGTCCCTATTTGCAGTTACTAAGCTCTACTGCTGTTCATACTTTGTTAAAGGTGACTAGTACCTGTTCTAAAGCATTTTCATTTATGAGACAACCATTACTTGAGAAGCTGAAACCCAACCAACATTCCACTTGTCATCAAAATAAAACTGTGTCTTATACCAAAGCTTGCCATCACTTGTCGTATATATACCATATGCTCCCATAACCCAACCATCGTCGAGCTGAGTTAGTACATCATACTCTGTTCCAGGACCTGATCTTATATTCACATAGCCATCTGGAGGTGTCATCTTAATATTGCATATTCTCTCAGCTTCATCGAGACAGTCTCTTTCAATTGATGAACCTTGTTAGCTTCTCCCTGCATTATACTCGTAATACTCAGAATATGATCTCGGGTATGACTGAGATCCTGACCATCCGCAGTATCTGTATACACACTCAGTCACATATCCTTTTTCAATCTTATCTTCTTCACTGGTATAAGCAGGTGTAATCATATGTAAAACATACACATAATTATAATCTACTCTAATAAGGTCATAAATAATATTGTATTTATTGGAATCAGTATATCCTGTATAAACAATTGTAGCGTAATCATCATTTAAACTATTCTTAATTTTAGCACTGTCATAGATGCTTTTTTCTTCATAATCAGCAACAAATCTTGCCATATCTGTCAAAGATTTATTATCGGTTCTGTCTAAAACAGTGAAGTTCATAACAGATCCTTTGCTTCCGCTAAAATTATAGGATAAGCGATTATTACCAAATAACTTAGAATCTGAAGAATCATCTACTGTCAGATTATTAAACAAATTCTTAGGATATCTGAAGTTATAATCTCCGATACCTGAGTATAATAATTCATAATCATCTAAATCCAGATTTTCTGAATAATCTTCTATTAAACGAGTATTAATTCCGTATTCTGCATTTGTATCTTCGGAATGATATTCTACATCAACGTCAGGATCCCCATCACTTGCAACTGAAGTCTGCGATTCTGAATTTTCCGTGTAATTATCGGCTACGTAGTTTCCGGATGTATTATTCTCTACAGCACTAGCATTCCGGTTCTGCGTTTCATTCGCAGCAACACTATTATCGGTGTTATCAGTGGTTTGGATTTCAGCTATTGTTATAGAATCGCCCTTTTTTCCTGTTTTTTCAAAAACATCATTCTGATACATGATAAACCCTATAGATCCAACCAGACATACTCCCAAAATGGTAGCAAGTACCTTGCTATTTGGAAAACTAGGTTTCTCAACAGGTGCATCCCTGAATTCAGCATGCCTTCCATTATCTGCGCGCTTCGGCTGTATTTTATTTACCTGCTCAGGTATTTCATTAAGACTATTTTCTTCCCGAGTGTATTCAACAGATGATCCACACTTAGGACAGAAAGCTGCATATCCTTCTATTTTGAATCCACAGTTCTCACAAAACATAAACAAATTCCTCTTATTTTTTAACAATCTGGATATTCATATCCATCTCTCCATCAATACCGTTCACCTTTCCAGTGTTGGTGTACTGCCAATACTCAAAGTGATATGGTGTCTGCGGAAGTTTTTCATAATCTGCATACCAAATCGGTAAATAATCTAAATGTGTCAGATCAAACTCAAAGGCTTCCCACAACATATTACTATAGATCATTGGTTCGAAGCCGGCATTTTTAATAGCATCACAGAAAACTATTGTGTTATTGGTAAACTGTTCACCGGATACATTATCCGTTCTGGCCACAGCATCCAAAATACTTTCGGGATCATATACTACCGGTAACTGCAATTCATACCCCTTTAAATGCTCAATAACAAAATTGGCCTCAGCTAAAGCTTCTTCCTCGCTGATTGCCTGTGAGAAAAAATAGACTCCAACATCCAAACTGACCGCCTGTGCACCTTTAATGTTCTCATAAAATCTTTCATCTAGATTTATATTTCCTGCAGTGCCGTAACCGCGATATCCAATTCTGATGATCGCAAATTCAATACCATCAGCCTTTACTTTTTCCCAGTTGATTTTACCTTGATGCCGAGATACATCAACACCAAGACGTGACGTATATTTATCATCTTCATATGTAAGCTTGTTGCCATCATGAACAAACTTATCCGAAGAATACTCATGTTTTTTGACCGTTGGAAGGATTTCTATCTGATAATGCTCGCCAAAAACATCTACAAAATCAAGAATCTCACTTGAACTTTTAGTTATTGCGGTATCCGAGTCCGATTCCTTTGATTCGTCAGCTTTATCTGAACCATTGGTTTTATCAGCAGTTGGCAATGTCTTAGATTCCTTATCTGGTTCCTCATCTGATTCATTACTCTCTTTATACGTTTCATTATTATTCTCTAGATTCGTAAAACCAAAATAATTATCAACACCGTTAGCAATGCCGGTAACTATTTTCCACTGATATTCATCTGTAGCCATTAGAATGTCTTCATTTTTGTTAGTCATGTAGCCTATTTCAACGATGGTTACAGGAACCAGACTCCAGTTTATGCCACTCATGGTATCGGTTTCCCATACCTTTTCCTTTTTGCATCCTGTCGAAGCAACAACTGCATCCAGAATATCTAATGACAATTTCTTACTCTGACTATATAATGATCCATTATATGGATTATTCTTGGTTTGACATATTGTCATTGCTCCATTTGCACCAGGATTTTCAGAGCCATTAGCATGGATTCTGATAAATGCGTCTGCATTATTATCATTTGCTATCGCAGCTCTTTCCGAATTACTGATATTAACATCATGAGTCTCGCGAGTCATTAATACAGTATATCCTCTGCTTACAAGCTCCTGCTGTAACTTGAGAGAAACCATAAGTGTCAACTCATACTCGCTTAGCCCACTTGCGACGCCGGATGTCCCACTTGAAACCTTCGCTTTAGTGATACTTGCCGCCGGACCAATCGGTTCTTGCTCAGAATTGCCTTTAAGCTGATGTCCTGCATCTATAACTATCAGTTTCCCATTTGAAGATGCAGATACTTCAGTGGTTTCTACATTTTCTAAATCATTTTTATAACAATTATCTTCGATTGTTTCTTTTGCAATGACTTCTTCAGCATTTTCATCTAATAGTTCTGCTTCTTCTGAATCACCCTCATCTATCAGAGTCTCTTCCGCAAAATGAACGTCCTCAAAGTATTCATTCTGATCTTCTACGAAGTTAACCTCTAGATCTTCGGTACTTTTACCACATGCATAAATATGAATTGATAAAACCACCAAAGCAACTAATATCAAAGACTTATTTCTAAAAAGCATAATGAATCCTTATTGATTACTGAAATACATCGAACTGGAATAAAAATGGTTCGTGTTCAGGGAATCCAACAATTGCCTGCCCTATTTTCAGATTGTTGATATCCCAGTCTTCGACTACAAAGCCATCCCTGCGCTCTTCAATCATACCTTTACTTTGTCCGGTAGTAGAATATACTTCAACCTTACGGTTTCTTCCAAATTTCTCCTTTATGCAATCCCTTGATTTTGGATTATTTACCCTGAAGTTAAGCGATGTCAAAAAGCCTGACATAATACTATTTGCTCTTTGCTCTCCATAATTATCATAGATTTGCTCTACGTTCTGAATACCGATCATAAAACGTATTCCAAGGCTGCGACCAAAATTTACCGCATCATCGATATGCGTCAGGTTAGGAAGCAAACGGAACTCATCGGCTATGAAATATACATTTCCTTCACTACGCTCTCTGCCAAGTGCTTCCTTGATAGCCAAATCAAACATCAGACTGTAGATAGGTGTAAGCAATTCTCCATAGCTCAGATCATATTCTATAAATATCTTTCTGCCACCCTTTTGTTTGACAAGATCACGAAGCGCCAGACTGCCATTTTTAGCAAAATTACCCACAAAGATTTCCCTTACAACCTGCTGCAATTCTGAAAGAACACCCTGAGTCTGAGAAGATTCGTCAGATGAAATGTAACTTGTCATTGCCATGAAATCCGGATGAGAATTCAACATATCTCTAAAATCTGCGGAAGTCTTTGACATAATGAACTTAACCAGTTCAGCATTGTTAAGGAATCGCTTATCACCGGTTTCTTCACTGTATCTCAAAAAGTGGAGCATTGTAGCCATAAAGATATCTCTTGCAGCATTAGGGAAAAAGACCTGAGCTGTCTTCTTGGTAGCCTCCTTGAAAAGGCTCTTGGAAATCTCCATAACGCTTGCAAATTGCTGTTCTCCGGAAGCAACTTCATCAAAGATATTCCAATAATCAGATATCCCTGAAGATCCTACAGCTGTTGAATCATTACTGATTACAATATCCCCAGGGCGATGGAATTCACTATAAAAATCACCTTTAGTATCAAAAATGATCATTACATCATTTTGAGACATCTTATTTTGAATCTGCGATACCATCTGGAAAAACGCATTTGTTTTACCGGTTCCAATTCCACCAATAAGCATAAAATGTCTGCTAAGAAGACTTTCAGAAATAGGAATATTCTTATGATTTCCATAATTATCTGTACCTTTAAGGAACATAATAGGGCAACTATCTGTTAGGATAGGTGCTTCCTGTCTCAATTCATTTCCAAATAGTACGGAATCCTTCTGATTTCTGCTAAACTTATTAGTTGCAGGTTGATGCATAGGTTGCTGATAACCATTATTGGGGTTAACGTCATAACCACGCTGTTGTGACTGGAGTTGTGGCTGACTGCCGTTATATCTGTTTAACGGCTGATTTGATCCGACTATTGCCATGGTGTCCTCCCGAAGAATTATTCTTATTTTGACCACTTCTCAATAGCATAATCACCATTTTTCTGAATGTCATCAATCATTGTTCCTACTTCATTGATTGCCATAACAGTATCTTCCCAAGGCATAACATCCTCGAAACCGCAGCAATCCATCTCTCTTTGAGCTAATGCTAGCCATGGCAAAAAGAGCTTAACAAGAATAGAAGTTGTTCCCTTTATAACCAAAGCACCAGTAGCACCTTTTGTTTTAATCTCAAGTCTGAAATTAGGAATAAAACATAAAATTATGGTGTTGATAATGTGAACAAAAATAGCCAATATAAACAATACCACAAAAAAAATTTTCAAAAATGTTGAATCTGACGAAAACCTGGATGCCATTTTCAAATAAGCACCCACCATTGCTAATGCACTTAACGAAATGCTAGAGCATATGAATTTAAACCAGAAATGTTTGTCGACAGAGATAAATGGTAATAGGCCAAGTATTCCTACAATAATACAAACTGTATTTCTAGTTCCGGTATCATTAATTTTTGATATTAAAGCAACTGCCAATATAACAGGAATAATTGAGACTATACATGCAAACAAATAGTTAAGAAGACTGAATTTATAGTCCTTTTGCATGTGAACTCCACCAATCTCATCTATATTGAATTGATGTTCTTGAAGTATATCTCCTGTTAATGATGTCCCAGCAGCTCTGAACAAAACACGTCTATTCGTTATCATAAGCCTGCCTTCAGCTTTCATAAACTTCAAGCGTGTTCGCAATTTACAAATATTATACTGTTTAATAATGATTTCATTTTCTTCAGGCACAATAGAGTCAGGTACAATTGGCACATCACGTTCATAAGGATTATCTCCTCTATTCTGATCATTTAAACCATTTTGATCTCTGACAGATGTAATAAAACCGCTAAACGAAGAAAAGTTAAGATTTACAGATTTAACAAAGAATGAATCATTCCTATCATTTCTATTTTCATGCTTATTTGATGATTCATCATAACCAAATCCTTGTTGTTCAAAATCTTTCTGGCTAGAAAAGTCTGTTTCTTGATTTTTATTATCGTTATAATAGTTCTTTTGTTGCATTTTAATATTTTTTCTGCTTAGTTCACAATCACAAGGTCCATTAGTAAGCTCCTTTCCACAAAACCTGCAAAACGCCATTTTTAATCCTCCCCTATTTTCTTGAATCTCTTTCTTTTTGCATTGTATCAATGTTTTTGTATTCTACTTCATTAAATGAATCCAGAGTAAAATCCTCGGGCGCAATATGAGGATCATACCAATCATATTGTAAATAGAAAGCTCTTAAACCATCATCTCTGAATCTGTAACCATTACGGGCATATATCTCATTAATGGCATATCGTAATTCTTCATTTGATAATGCTCTTATCTCGTACTCATCAATAATTTCATATGAGCTGTTTGGGAAAATAATACCTTCATCTGTATCATCTTCATGAACATTTGAATCGTAATATGATGACTCTGTTGTTGAAGAATAGATTTCAACATATGTATCATTATTCTGTGTTTCTGTTTCTTTCACTGCTGTTGATTCGCTGAAAGTATCATTTGCATCATCAGAATATGCTACTTCTTCAAGACCTGCAACTATAAACTTTTTATCATCACATATAAGTTTTATTCCAGTTTTATCTAATACCAAATCAGTTTTACAGTTCCAAATATATGTAATAATATCACCATTGCTCAATCCATAGCCACGATCAAGACTACCATCAATATATTCATCTATAAAGGATTGTACAAGTCTATCATAATCAATCTCGTTTTTTCTTGTAAACTCACTCATAATACCTTCGACTGAATCGTTCTTATGCATACTTTGATATGCAGATAAAATATCATTTCCATGATCATAAAGAAGTTTATCATAATCAAACTCGATGGAAGCATACCCCTGGCCATCATATCCTTCAAACGACACAACAATATAGTCATTTAAGTTGATTTTTGGTTTCGAAAACGAAAGCGCCAATGCAAAAACTATGATTATAGACATTAGTACAGCGAAAATTATAGCTGTTCTTTTCTTCTGCTTTATGGAGTTCCCTTTAGATTGTAAATTATGTTTATTATCCGAGTTAATTCGCTGTTGCAAGGAATCTTCAAAAACTTTTTCTCCACATTCAGGGCAAAATCGGCTATCGTCCGGTATCTGTTTTCCACATTGTCTACAAAACAAAACTCTTCCTCCCAATATTGTTTTTAATTAGATTACCATGCCGGTATTCTGCGCCTTATTTAATCCTTCGGAATAGCCACTTCCAGTAGATCCATTTGCTGTATTTGGCATCTCTGATGCAAAATTCTCCTTTTTTGAACAGTCAGACTTGGATGGCATTTCTGACTGCTTGTTTCCTTTTTCCGGGATCTGCGATTTTGCTGGCATTTCTGACTTAATGTTATCTTTTTCTGAGTCCTGTGTTTTTGCCGGCATTTCTGACTTTCTGTTATCTTTTTCCTGATCCGATGTTTTTGCTGGCATTTCTGGCTTCCTATTATCTTTTTCCGGAGCTGATGTTTTTGCTGGCATTTCTGACTTTCTGTTATCTTTTTCCGGATCCGATGTTTTTGCCGGCATTTCTGACTGCTTATTTTTTTTATCAGAAACATTTGTTTTAGCAGTCATGTCAGAATGCTTATTTTCATTACTTGAATCTTGAGATTTCACAACATTATCATCATTAGCATTTAGAGAATGTCGGTCAGCATAATCATCATAAGATGATTTTATTTCTGCATTTGAGCCATTAGTGTCAACTCTAAGACTACTTTTGCCTTTTAATTCGCTGTCCCTTAAGTCTTTATCATTCTTTTTAATGTTTTCTTTGATAATGTCCGATTTTTTTTCAAGCTCATTTTTCTCAGATAAGAGATTATTTAATCCTTTATCCTGCTTATTACTATATTCACCATTCTTATCTTTGCTGATACCTTGAGAATTACAGTAGTTAGAAATTTCATCTTTTTTAGCTAAAATGGCATTATTATTATCAATTTCTTTTCCTTTTAAATCTCTGCCATTCTTTTCAAACTGGGCTGATTCTTCATTTGGATTAAAATTTTTATGGATTTCCAATAAAGCTTTCTGACATTCGCCTCTTTCAAATCTATATCGGTTATTTTCAGCACGTAGCTTTGCTTCCTTATCGTTTAATTTATCAACCCCCGGAACACCATGTTCAATAGCATCTCGCAAATTCTTATACTTACCAGATTCAAGAACGCCATTTTTTATATTTTCATATCGCGCAATGTCTTTGTTATTATCGGATATCTTTGAATCAAGCTCAGAAATCTTATTGCTAAGAGAATTATTAGAGCTGCAAATTCCTGTAGCTGAATCAGCAAGGTGTTCTCCCAAACCATTCGCCTTAAAGCCATTTTCAAAATTCTCAGCATTTTTATATGCATCAGCAATAATTTCATTTGTTGTGGGTCGCTGTTTTAAACTATTCTCAGGGATTGTATTCTTGTATGCTCTGTAAAAATCACCAGAAAGATTTTTCTTTGCCTCAGTTAATTGATCAATTTCCTTTTTATATGAATCTGACTGTTTGGCGAGAACATCATATTCGGAAAGGCTTAAATCACTACGAGCACTTTTTTGGTCAATCTTATCTTTTTCCCGGTTTAAGTATCCTAAAGCATTGTCAATCTGGCTGATATACCCCGCACTTGTATCAGCAATATTTCTATTTTTTCTTCCTGAAAAAAGCCCCTCTTTCCCCTCAGTTCTCTTTAGTGTTTTATCATTTTTTATATGTACTTTAACTGAATCTTTTAATAATGAATCACGATTATTCTTCTCAGAATATACCTCACGAACATTACCAATTACTTCGCCGCCTCTCCCCCTCAGAGATTTATACGCATCACCAAGATTTAGTGTATCTGATCCAAAATCCCCCTTAGTCTCACCTGTTTTAAAGTCGTGTTCGAATAAACCAGGAACCCCTAAAGTATAATTTCCATATGAAGAAGACTTTTCAGCCTTTAAAGGATTATCAATATTACTGAGCTCTAAACCATGTTTACTTCCTTCGCCTTTCCCAGGACTTAACTCTATTTGAGCATCTCCATAACCAGCAGAAAGTTTGCTCTTAAAAGAACTGGTATTTGCGATAGCTACAGGTATTTTCCTACCTCCACCTTCAACTTTAGCACCGATACCTAAGCCGCCAGCCTCTGCTTTCATAAGCTCATTCCTGATTCCACCACTCAGATGCTTAGCTTCTGCCGACATTTTTGCCAGATTTGCTTCTGCTTTACCTGTTATTTCAGGTATAAAAGTAGACTTATCATAGGAATAACCGACTTCAACTTTTCCGAGTTCAGCCTTTACTGTGCCTTCGATTCCTGCATTGTTATTACCAAAAGTACGTTTAATTTCAACACCGGCAGGCGTGTATGAATACTTTCCCTCTATTCTATTCTTATTCTTACTAGCAAGGCCAAATGATAATGTGCTTTCTTTATGTTTATTTCCAAAAAACAAGTATCCTTCAGTTTTTGAATCTCTATTTTCTGCCATGATATTTCCTATCATCAGATGTCAAAATGCCTTTTTTCTGAAACCTGGATTTCAATCCATATCTTTTCTTTTTCAATTAGACGGTCTACTTGCTCTCCTTCAAAAGTATCCTTGATAACCTGAAGGAAAGACTTAGCCTTTTGAAATTCTCCATCTCTTCTAAGGCAATCCACAGCGAAAAATGCATCCATAAAAGAATGATTTTCATCTGTAGCTATTAAGAAGCATTCAGTAGCTTTTTTTATAAATCGATCATCCAACGGTATTTCCTTTAATTCCAGATAGTCATATACTTTCATATATTCGATAGCTGCTTCAGTATAGTTTTCATCAAGTTCAGAAAGCATAGCTAAAAGAATCCACTTTTTTAAATCTGTTTCTATTTCCTGATTGGATACTATCGACTGATACTCTTCTGAATTAACAAAATCCTTCATTTCATCGCTGATTCCGTTATTAAAAAGAGAAACATATCCACATATAGGACACATATCAACTAAGCCAAAGAATTCTAAGTTTGAGTTGATAAGTGTTGTGTAGTCAACATCAAAACCATTATTATTTGCAGGAATCTCTGATTCCTTTCCACAGCATTCACATATGAATTTCTTAGTTTCCATTTGTTAATTCCTTCTTATGCAAATAATTAGACTCATTTTTTATTAACCGCACTAATCCTTAATAAAATCGCGTAAAAAAGCAACGAATAGCTATGCTTTAAATGGATAAAATTTTATAAATGTTTTATAAACAATTTATAAACTCAAAATTATTATATGATTCCAAATTCAAAAATCAAGTATATATTTTAAACAATCATTTACATAATTATCTTATATTTTTATGCTTATTATTTCAGTCTATCTACCTATAAATAAAACAGGATTGGTTACAACATTCTCTGTTGGTTAATCCTGTTTCTATTTGAAGGATCAGTAAAATGAGGCTTCTTATTTTCCGACACCGGCAATTTATATTACGTAAATTTTTGGCACAAAAAGGAGCTGTGGTAAGCGCTTTTTGCTGCCCCGTTCCTACGGGGCTATTTTTTGTCCTAAAATAGATACAGGCAGACAGATCTGAGATACTGAATATCTCACTGAAATGCTACACTATCGTTTTAGTGTGTAGTAAACAGCTCACCTTTCTGTCTGACATTGTGTAGCAATCGTATAGCTGTAGCATTGGGAGAAAAAAGTATGGCCAAAAGAAGAACTAACGATCAATGGTTGAATGCAGTACAGGAATGTCGAAGCAGTGGTCTTACAGACAGGGCCTGGTGTGACATGAACGGTATTCATCCTACCACTTTTTACAGAGCAATAAGACGTCTGCGCAAAAAAGCCTGTGACATACCGATGCCGTCCCACAGAGCTCTATCGTTGCCACAAGAAGTTGTTGAAGTGGCTTCAGTCGATGAGAACGGTATTATAACCCAGTTACGTCAGACCGAGCCGGCATCTGTTCTACATAAGAATCATTCTCTGACGTCGTACAATGAACACCGGGAGAATCCTATATTTGTAGCATCTGCTTGTATAGTTACTCCATCCGGAATTAAAGTCGAGGTTTCAAACAACACTAATACAGCCACCATCAGAAACATATTGGGTGCGCTGCAGTCATTATGATCGGGGATATTTCCGGTGCCAAAAAGATATATCTGGTCACCGGTTATACAGATTTACGCAAGTCGATCGAAGGACTGATGGGAATAGTGAAGGATGTCTATGATCTTGATCCTTACGCCAACGCGGCATTCTTTTTCTGTGGCAGACGTGCGGATAGAATCAAGGTCTTACATTTTGAAGGAACAGGAATGACACTGCTCTATCACAGACTGGATGAGGGAAGATTCCGCTGGCCAAGGACAAAATCCGAAGCCCTTGAGCTATCCAGACAGCAGCTTAGATGGCTTTTTGAGGGACTGGAAATTGAGCAAAATTGCTCCATTTCCAGATCAAAACGAAGAGATTTTTGATCTCAAAACGAAGCGGTTTCCAACAGAAAAAAGTGCCCAAAAAGGTATGCTATAACACCCCTAAAGCGCCTTATTTTCGGCATTTTTACGACTATTAATCATACTCCGTGGCTGTTAAAATATATATAGAAACGGAGAAAAATCATGTCGGCTTCCGAATTTATTCCCACAAAACCAGAGCCAACTGAATATCATTCAAACCAGCCTTCTGCCAGTCCGGATACGGCTTCCCTGCTTGCGCAGGTTCTGGAACAGAACAGAAGTCTTCTTGCAACAGTGGAAAACCAGACCAAGACCATCGCCGAACTTACCCGCGAACTGGACTGGTTTAAAAGGAACATGTTCGGTAAAAGATCAGAGACAGCAAAGCGTTTTGACGATTATGAGGATCAGGGCATGCACCAGATGAGCCTTTTTGACTCCATGAGCGAAGAACAGAAACGTATGCTTGGAATCATTGGAGAGGATCAAAAGAAGCCGGAAGAAAAGATCACTGTAGACAGCTATAAACGTGGCAAGACTGAGCGCAAAAACAAACGAACCCGTGAGGAACTTCTTGAAAATGCCAAGAAGGGTGACGACATAAGGATCAGTGCCTCTGACGAGGAGAAGGTTTGTGACTGGTGTGGTGCCGAGATGACCCATTTTGGGTGGGAATATCTGCGCACAGAAGTAGAGCACATACCTGAACAGATCATATATCACGAAGTTTACGCAGAGAAACTGATATGTAAGAGATGCAAGAATGAAGACGGTGTCTTTGAAGTTAAGACAGCATCTGCTCCGCCTGCATTTATACCTCACAGCTTTGCAACAGCTTCACTGGTGGCTTTTGTGGGCTATCAGAAATATCAGATGGCAGTCCCGAATTACAGGCTGGAAAAGCATTTTGAACGCAAGGGGATATTCATATCCAGATCTTCTATGTGCAGTTGGCTTATCTGGGCTGCTGAGAACATACTGTTCATTCCGTATGAGATAGCTCATCAATTGCTCAAGGAGCGGTTTGTTGTAAATGTTGATGAGACGGTTGCGCCAGTAAATAAGATCACTGAACTTGAACCTCTTGCAGACGAAAACGGAAACCCTCTCAATGTAGTAGCAGATGTTGATTATGTTGAGATTCGCAGGGAATGCGAAGCTGACTCATCAGATGAGGCTGATGATGATACTGATACAGAGAAAAGCAAAGAGATGGATGGCCGTCAGAATTGCTATATGTGGATATATGCATCGGTATATGGAACGAATAAACCAATCATCCTCTACGACTATCAGCCATCCAGAGGTGGCTATAACTGCCGCAACTACCTCGGTGCAGATTTTGCAGGATATCTGATGACAGATGGCTTTACCGGATACAATAGGATGGAAAATGCCAAACGTCTGACATGTGCGGATCACATAAGACGGAAGTGGTTTGAGGCCATCAGGAACAAGTCCGGACCTCTCAACTATGAAGACCCTGCCGTGGTTGGCTTCATGGCAATCAACAAAATATATCAGGAGGAGGCTCTGTTGAAGGGCAAGGATCCTGATACCATAAAGGCTGAAAGGCTTGAAAAAGAAAAGCCAAAATGGGATGCCTTTAATGAATGGTTTGAAAAGCTTGATCCCGCCGGAGGCTCTGCCCTCCAGAGGGCTCTTAACTATACCCGGAAACAGTGGGATAAACTCATGCGCTATCTAGATGACGGAAGACTGCCGTTATCGAATGCTGCCGCTGAAAGATGTGCCAAGTCTTACGCGACTGTAAGAAAAAACATGCTATTCCATGACACATCCAGAGGAGCCCGTTCCGCTGCCATCATCAAGTCTCTTATTGATACGGCAGCTGCAAATAACCTTGATCCGGAACTATATCTGACCGAACTGCTCGAGCATGCCCGGGACTTCACAGATGAGCCCGCACGGGCAGCTGAGTATATGCCTTGGACAGACAGGATTCAGGAAAAGTGTAGAAATAAGTCCAGGAAAGATGATCTCTGTCGATAGGCTTCTTGCCTGAAGGATCAGCTCACTTGAAAAATTTGAAAGGCCACCGGTAAGGCTTTTATTTTTAAAGCCAGTCCGGTGGTCTGGTTAGTTATGAACGGGGTAGCAAAAAGCGCTTACG
>JAEEGL015791393.1_pt1 | contig 13679 bp, 4 predicted proteins | sample 9134231 | NCBI WGS metagenome assembly JAEEGL01 (sample SAMN16246548, study PRJNA631951) | gut metagenome | biome: gut microbiome; feature: rumen; material: fiber-attached | host: Bos | place: Iran: Karaj | collected 2018-10
AACTTTTACTATGAAATCCGCAGATTTTCCAGAACCTTCTGAATTATCTGTAGCAGTAAATGTGTAATTAAGTTTTCCATAACGGTTTTCTTCATTGTTACCAATAACATAATTAACTCTATAGCCGCCAGAAATTGCATCTGAAGTATCTTTAATATTTGTAGCTCCCTCTGATGTGTTCACAACTAAAGTCTTAATACCACTTTCATCTTCTACAGAACCGCTAATAAACCATTCACCATTTAGCCACATATTTTCTGTGTATTCTACAGAAATAATTGCAATGTCATAGTTTGCAGCAACATATGTTTTACCAGCTGCGTTTCTACAACCAGCATCTGTATATAATGCATCTCCCGCGGAAGGAGTTCTTGTTTTAGCATAGTAAACTGTTCCGGAAGACTTTTCTTTAAAGCCATACTGATACAAGTAGAATGGTTCTGTTGAACCAAATTTTGGAGCATCAGCATCTATTGCAACTATTACTAAATCCTTGTCATCCCAAATACTTACGTTACCATCTTCATCTACTGCAAAGAACTTAATCGCAATGTAGTTAATCTGACCAGTTGTTTTATGATTAAATTCATTATTATTGTTTAAGGTAATATTCCATGAAGGACTTGTTCCAACCCTAATACCACGTTTACCTGCTGTTTTTCCTACAACAGTACCCATATCTTCTATGGTGTAACCGTTAGCAGCTAGAGTTTTGCTATTTTGACAAGCCTTTGTTTCCCAATCTGCATCAAATCCTGTTGCAGGGTTATAAATAGGGTCAATCTGCATGTAAATGCCCTTTATAGTCTTATCATCTTCTGCAGAACCCTGAGCTCGAATCTTACCACTCAATTTTGCATAATTTTTAATTGTAGTTCCTGGTATAACATCATCCTGTTCTTCGGCTACCGGATAGGCCATTTCTATTGTAGGAATATCTCCCTGTGGATCCAGCTTTAATTTTAAGAAGGTATGAGCACTATTTCCCAAAGCATCTGTTGCCAGCATATGAATGTAAACAGGTGTTATTGTTGTATAAAGTTCTCCAGCATCATGGCCTCCAGCTGCTGTTTCATAAACTGCCTTACCCTGATTTACGCCATCTGCTGCAATTACTACATTATTTACCAGTTCAGCAACTATACCTTTTGGTAAATTATCGTGAGTAGTCTCTAAAGATGGAGAATCTGCAATACCATCAAAGTTAAGAATCCAGCTTTCAGAACTAGCTCCACGTACTTCTTTTGCATCATCCCAATCACCTGCAGATGGTTCTTGATCATTCAAACTTAAAATGTATTTTAATTCATTCTGCTCACGGCTATTTACAAAACCACCCTTTAATACAAAGCTTGTTCCTATCTGTTCTTCTGCCTTATGACTTGTAAAGGTTGCTTCTGGTGGTTCATTATCTATAGAGAATACAATTGTTTCTGTTTTATGCTTTGTTCCATCATAAACATCCATAATACAAATACGCTGTTCAGAAGAAAGCCCTGTAACATCAATATCTCCAGAACGGTAACATAAGTGACTATTACCACCTATTACCTTTGGATCTATATTCTGCTGTGCAGTAAGAGTATATTCGTAATATGATTTATTATCTGATGTATCCAGAATTGCAGTAGCTTTTTTTGCTGCTGGATCTGAATCTATCATTGGAATCTTAAACTTAACACTTTCAATTCCATTATCATCATAAGCATAAACTTGTATCTTAAAGAGATTCTTTACAGTTCCTCCAAAGGTTGCATAACCCCAGTTTGTTTTCCAGTTTTTAGCTTCTTTTTCGGCTTCTGTAGCTTCATCTTCATCCTTAGGTTTTTCAAAATATGCATAATCTTCTGCAGATGGAGCTTTTGTATCTGTTTTTACAGTAAGAACAGTGTTAGATGTTGGATTATTACCGTCCTTATCTACAATTTTTGGAGTTGCAAAACCATTTGCTGTAGCAGAACTTATAAACGCATCATTTTTACCATCATCTACTTTAAGCCAGATTCGTTTTGAACCATCTCCAGGTTTTACTGTAAAGGCTCCTGTATTTTCATATTTAAAGATTGTTCCATCTGGTGCATTCCATACTCCAGGAACTGCAGTAACATCGCCGGCTGTAATTGCATACCATACTTTACTTGAAGCTGGTGTTCCATCATCATCACTAATTACACCGCTTAATTCTTCTACAGAAGAAGTAATGTTATTTGTAAATTCTATATAGAATTTTACTACAGGGCGATCTGAATCTTTATTTACTTCAAGTGCAATTGGTTTTGCATAACCAATATTTTCTGCTTTATCTGCTGCTTTTACAGTAAAGTAGCAGGTAGTTTCATCTGCAAAAACTGTTCCATTACCTGTTGTGTTTAGAGTCCATTCCCCGTTTTCATTAGGGTCTGTTGTCCACTTTGTCCAGTTTCCTATAGAAACAACACCATTCTTTTCTGAAGCATTAGTTGTGTAATATAACTCTATTGTATCTTCACTAAGCCCTATCTTATCACTAGCTGAGCCCTTTATAACTATGTCACCATTTACCATAGTTGTACCAGAAGCATTTGTTCCAGCTCCACGAGGTCCAGTAATTTCTACAGAAGGTGATTCTTTATCAATAGTTACACTAACAGCTGTAGATGCTGTGTTTCCACTACCTGCACTATCTGTTGCTGTAATAGTAAGCATCTTAGTTACAGAGGTTGGACTTGCATGTGTTCCATAAAGTGAATTAAGTACAGTTTGTGGAACAGTTGCGGTCCAGATGTTACCCTCTACATTAGCTTGTATTCTGTTTTCTTTATTACTATCATAAGTTAAAATTACACTTCTTATACCTGCAGAAAGCGATACTGGATTATCTTGCACTGTACCTGTAATTGTAAGACCATTTACATCAGAAGCGTTTGTAAACTCACCTGTTGCCTGATTATCTGCTGTGATTGTTGGCTGTTCATTATCTACATTAACACTATAAACATAAGTATCTTCACTATCTTCTATTTTCTCTAATACTGCATTTCCTACGTTATCTACAGCTACTAAAACAAGATAGTTTCTTCCTGCAGTTAAGCCTGGAATTGTTGTCTTGTAATTAGAATCTATATTTGTATACCATTTTTTAGTATCACCTAAACGAGTCACTTTATCTGAAGCTAAAGCTCCATCCAAAGTACCACTAGCTTCTGTTCCAGTGTAGAATACACGTTTTGTTTCTTTTGTCTTTAGAGGAGAGAAATATCCGTCTGCCTGTGTTTTATAGTTTGCAAGGAAGGTAGCTGTGCTTTCACTTCCATTCAAAATTCCTACCTTATCTGGCTCAACTTTGTAAAGCTTGTAATAAATGATAGCAACGCCACTTCCTGTTGTCTCACCATCATCAAAATAACCACGAATCTTTACTGTTTCTGTGTTTCCAAAGGTTCCTGAAGAATATTTACCTCCAACATCTTCATCAGAAGAAGCTACCCATTCTGGATTTGCATTCTTTGGAATACCATTTTCATATACAACTTCACCAAAACTATTTATTTCAACACCATCATCACGGTCCTGATTACCAAAGCGGAAGTATAAATCCTTGCCCTTATTATCAAGTAAATGCTTACCTTCTGGACCTGTTGCATCAAATACAATATTAAGACTTGTTGGATCAGATTCATTACCTGCAAGGTCAGTTACACTAATAACCGCTGTAGCACCATCTTCCCAGAAATTAGCACCTGTCTTAAATTGCAAACCTTCAAAGTATGCTGTATCAGAAAGGGCTGGTTCAAGCTTCTTAGTATTGTCTTTTGTATTTGTAATAACAAGCTTAACCTTATCTACATTGCTTCCAATATCAGCTGCAAGTCCCGAAATTGTGAATGTCTGTTCCTTATGATTTAAATAGTATTTTCCACCATTTGAATAAACTGTATATGCTTCTGTACTAGGTAAAATTCTTACATTGCTAACTGTAGGTTTAGTTGTATCTTTAACAACCTGGAACAAACTAATATCTTTTGATCCACCTGCAATATTTGTACCTCTTACGTTTAAAGTACCAGTTTTAATAATATTATTAGGGAAAACTGCTTTCCAGTATGTTATTGATGTTGCATTTTCAGCATTATAAGCAGAATATGTAAGATTTTCTGCTGTTCTACTGCCTTCTTCTAAGTCTTCTAAAGAGCCTGTTGAATAAGTTACTGCTGGCTGTGCGTTACCTTCTGTTCCTGTAAATGTAAGTGCTGTAACTCCACTTTCAATATCAGAATAACTTCCGTAAACAGTTATACCATTTGTATTATTTACATAAACTGTTCCACCAACATCTTTTACACTAGTGGAACCTACGTTATAACGCAGTTTCTCTAAGTCTGGTTCTGTTGTATCTATTTTTCCTGTAACTACTTCTTCGTCTGATACATTGCCTGCATAATCTTTTGCACGAATATAAATATTCTTACCACTACCATCAGAATCAAACTCTACACTGCCTCTGTATCTACCGCCAGAAGGAGGAATTTCCTGCCAGTCGCGATCTGAATCATTTACACCTTCTCCACCAGCTTTTATAGAAACTTCTACAATTTCAATTCCTGAGCCTTCTTCTGTAATTTCTGGCTGAAGATTTATAGTTCTTGTTTTATACCAGTTTCCACTTGGAATGTCTGCAATTACAGGTTTTGTTTTATCATATTCTACATTAAGAATTTCACTGTATTCATGACCTGCTTCATCAGTCAAAGTAAGAGTATAGCGATATTTTGCTTCTTCTATATCTCCTGTTCCTAATGGAATATGGCATGCCCATGTACCAGAAGTATCAGAACCTGTAATAGAAATTCTATTATATGCCTCATTTTTGCTTGCATCTGTTTCTACATAAGTTCCATTTACTCTCTTTTCTTCTTTAATTGCAAAAGTAGAAAGCTTATATGTATCAGAAGCGTTACCGGCTATATCAAGCCCATCCTCAGACATATAACCGGTTTCTTTTCCAGAAGAAATTTCAAACTGTGGATCTCTAGTGTCATAAATAAATGTATAAGGATTAGCTTCTGTGTAGTTAGCGCTACCTTTTACAGTAAAGCTTGTACTTTCATTTCCAGCATAATCTACAACATAAATAAAGAAAGAAACATTTCCTTCTGAACCAAAAATCTGCTTCCAGGTAACACCGTCTTCTCCTACATCACTTTCATCTGCAAATATTAAAGAATAGTTTATCGAACGTCCTTCACTTATTTTATAAAGCTTTGTTTTTCCATTTCCTGTAAATTTAGCCCAAATTTCTTTTACACCTGAACCATTTTCTGGATCTTCTGCACTGCCTTTAAATGTAAATGAGCTGAATTTTGTATCCTCTTTATCTGGAATAGTAAGTAAATTTACTGTTGGAATAGTATTATCTTCTACGTATTCAAAAGTCTGTCCAATACTTGTGCTTTCAGAGTTATCTACAGCCTTAAACATTAACCTCTTAATTCCATTTCCAGTTCCAGCTGTAATAGCTGCAAGGTTATTATCATCAAAAGTCCAGCTGCCACCTTCACTATTAACTGTCATCTCGCTGTTTTCAATAATATCACCTGAGTCATCACATAAATATACCTTATAAGGCAATTCACTTCCTGTTACAGTTCCAGAAACTACAACTTTATCGCCTGCTTTTAAATATGCCTTTTCAGAAGATATATTTAAGGTTGGAGCATTACCAACAACTTTAATATATACAGGACCTATTTCTGTTTTCTTACCATTTTTATCTATTGCAGTAATATTAATAGTATTTCCACCAGTTTCCTGTGGTAATTCATAATCATAAGAAGATTCTGTTGGATAACCACTAAATGGTACTTCACTTATTACACCATTTCTTTCAATCTTCAAAGATGCAATTCCATCATCATCAATTAACTTAATTTTTAAAGCAGATCCGGAAGTAAACTTGTTTTTTGATTTATCACTTAAATTAAATTTGGTTTCATTGTCAATTAATCTTGTCCATCCCGCAGCATCACTTGGAATAATTATAGGCTTATCTGTGTCCTGGTTTATTTTATATTCAGACCAAGTCTTTCCTGTAAAGTTTCCTGCAGCATCATAAGCAGTTACTACAATATCAACATCACCTTCATCCAAAGCGTTAGTATCAATATCTATGCTTGAAAGTGCAGGAGTATCAATAACTTTGCGAATTTTTACTACTCCACCTTGAACAACTTCTACTCTAGGCTCTTTTTCTTCTGGTGTATTTGAACCTTTCGTTACAATACTGCTAAATTCATCTGTAATAATAAGTTTTAAAGTAACAGTTCCATTTAAATATAAATCTGTATCTGCTGGAGGATATGCTTCAATAATATTTCCACTATTATCCAAATAATTCTTTGCTACCGGACTTATAGACTGTAATGTTATTGAAGGGCCATCTATATCATAATAAACATTTTTAGTAACAGTCGAAGATCTTCCATCATTTGTTGCAATAATTTTTACAGTATAATTTGCACTTCCTGCAGCATTATCAAAGTCCACATTTATACCACTAAATGTAAATTTATGCTCCTGAGTACTTGTAGTGTCATATTCTGTTTCAAAAGTCTGTGTAGTAATAACCACATCATTTTTCATTACCTTTAATTCAACAGGACCATCTTCTACAATAACTGTTCCTGAAATTGTTAATGTTTCATCCTTTGCCAGTTGTAAAATAGCTTCTGCTGGAGAAGTTATGTCTATTTCTGGTTGTTTTCCACTAGTTGCAAAATGGAAGCCATAACCTTTTGGGACATTAGCTACAATAGTATTTCCACTCGCATCAGTACCATCCACACCAAAAACATAGTTTTTACCAATAGTAAAATTTCCGACTTCTGCTTTAATTAAACCTTCAAATTTGTAAGTTGTACCACTCTTTTCCATTGATTTGGCAAGTGGTATAGCTATTTTTGAAGCTGTACTTAAAGCGTTACCATTTTCATCACATTCGATTGCATAAATACTAAGAGTATCTGCTTTTAATAAAATTCCATCCAAACCAGGACTTACTTCAAAAAAAACAGAAGAATCTTTAGTAATCGCATATTCTTTATTACCAAAATCAGTGCCATCTTTAGTTAATTCACTTTTACCTGTGACTTTAAAAGTAGGATTATTAGCAGGATTAAGAGTAAATTTTCCAATAGATTTTTTCTTTCCCGAAAGCAGAGTAGAAATATCTGTAACTGCACTTCTGGCAGAAGAGTTAGCAAGAGTATAAACTCCATTCTGCATATGATATACATCTGTAATTTTGTATTTACTTAAAACAGACTCAGAAATATCTTCATACAAATAATAAACAGTTGTACTGTTACCTTTTAAATCTTCAGTAGTCTGATTAGAACCATCTGTAGGGTAAGCGCTGGCTCCATCATAAGCAATAATTTTACAATATAACTGCTTTGTTCCTGCATTTTTGTCTGAACTGCCATAAATTTTTTCGTATTTTCCGTCTTTTGCTCCAAATTTTGCTACATCAAGTTCAATTGTTGGGGGTACATTCTGCAACTGAACTGTGTCTAAATAACTTGCATCTGAGCAGGAAGCATCTGAATAAAATTTTACCTCTATAAGATTAACATCATTATCATCTGCTGCCTGACCAGTAAGAGAAAAAGTCTGTCCGTAAGAATCTATATTTTCTGTTGCATTTACATCTGAACCAGGACGCTGTAAAACTACTAATGGAGCTGTATTATCAATTGTAAAACTTCGGGTTACTGTATTTTTGTGACCTGCTTTATCTGCAATTGTTATTGTTGCCTCATAAGGACCATCTATAATTGCTGTAGAAGATGCTGTAGGATCTATTACATAATTCCAGGTTCCCTCTCCCACTTTGGTCTGAGATGGTACAAGATTTGCTTCCCATTTATATTGTAAAGTAGAATATTCATCTGTTCTCTTTATTACAATTTCTACTTTAGAAATTTCGCCATCATCTTTATACGAACCTAAAAAAGATACATTTCCACGTATAATGCTGTTTACCTGTGGCAAACTAACACTCATTTCTGGAGGATCAGTATCTACTGCAGCTCCAAGTCCTACTTCACACGAACTCACAGCCAGTAAAACAGCTACACTAAATAAACTTAAAAAATTACGTAAAAACTTTTTCATTATAGTTACCCCTCTACAAGAAAAAACTGCTCTTTATTAGCCTGGATCTTGCACAAGACTAACAAAAAACACTACAGTCTATCTTTTTGTTTATCGGTCATAACTTCTAAAAACATAAATTTACTATGCTCTTAGTACACTTTTTGCCCATAATCTTAATCTTCACCAATTTTTAAATAAATTACCACCAAAAAAATCTAAAAATAACAAAATATTCTATATTTATGTAAAAATTCTCAAAAGTTATGATAAACTATTTCTTATGGAAGTATTTTTAGGCACCCCTGCAGCTGATGGCACAGGAATTGGAACAGCATTTATAGTACCAGATGCGCAAAAACGGTCTGTTAATCAGCATCATATTAGTATAGATCAGCTTAATAACGGCTGGAATCGTTTTGAAGAAGCTCTCCAGAATGTTATTTTTAATCTTAATCAAAAACTGGACAGACTTTCTAAGACAAACCCACGTGATAAAATTCAGCGGGATGTTTTTGAAACATACATCTTAATGCTCGAAGATCCAATTTTTAATAAAGAAATAAAAGACTTTTATCAAAAAGAACTCTTTAATATAGAATACACTGTTCAATTTAAGTCAGAAGAATATGCTACAAAACTTCGCCAGTCTGGAAATTCCTACCTTGCAGAACGCGCACAAGATATCACAGATGTTTTTGGACTTGTTTTAGACGAAATGTTAGATATTCATCCTTTTGATATTACTCAAGTTCCAGATGGAAGCATTATTTTTGCAAATTCCTTAAGCTCAGCCGATACAATCATCCTTTCTCAAAGAAAAATAGAAGGTCTTGCCCTTTCAGAAGGAGGTGTTGCAAGTCATGTAGTAATTCTTGCACGCAATTATGGTATTCCTACAATCGTTGGATTAGATAACATCATCAAAAAAGTTCATAACGGTGAGTCTGTTATTATTGATGGTAATACTGCAGAAATTCTTGTAAGCCCAGATATTAATACTATCAAACAATATAAAGAGCAAATACGAAATGAGTATAATAAAAAGATAAGCCTCAGAAGCTTCCAGTCTAAACCTGCAAAAACTAAAGACGGAGTAGAATTTAAACTTTATGCAAATATTGGTACACCCGAAGAGGCAGAAGTTGCCAAAGCCGAAGGTGCAGATGGTATTGGTCTTTTCCGTACAGAATTTTTATATATGTCACAAAATGGTGCTTCATTAAATGCTGCAGCGCGGACCTTTAGTGAAGAAACTCAATTTGAAGCATATAAGTCAGTTTTAGAGATTATGCAGGATAAGCCTGTTACCATTAGAACTCTGGATGCTGGTGGAGATAAATTAATTAACTCTGTAGATATTCCGCTTATGGATGAAAAAAATCCTTTAATGGGGCTTCGTGCAGTAAGATTAAGCCTTGCTTATCCAAATCTTTTAAAAACTCAACTTAGAGCACTTTACCGCGCAAGTATTTTTGGAAATTTGCAGATTATGTTCCCACTCATTTCCAGTGCGGATCAATTAAAAGCCTGCCTTGAACTTGTAAAAGAAGTCAAAACACAGCTTTCAAATGACAAAATTCCTTTTAAAGATGTGCCAATTGGAATAATGATAGAAACTGCCGCTGCTGCTGTAATTTCTGATTGTCTTGCAAAATCTTCAGATTTCTTTAGCCTCGGTACAAACGACTTAACCCAGTATACCTTGGGAGTTGATAGGGAAAATCCACGTGTTTCTAACCTTTATAACGAATTTAGCCTTTCTGTCCTTAGATTAATTCAAATGACCATAACCTCTGCCCAAAATGCAAGCATCCCTGTTGCTGTTTGTGGCGAAATGGCCAGTAAACACGACAGCGTAATGGTTTTAGGAGGCATGGGAATTCGCAATCTTAGTATGAGCCCTAAACTCATAAGTCAAACAAAAGAACTTTTATCTCATTTTACAATAAAAGAACTGGAAAGCATTTCTAACAAGCGCCTAAACAACATGTGGGACAACTAAAAACAAGTCAGAGCAAACCCATATTAAAAACTTTTCTACTCTTTTAATATGCGTTTGCTCTGATTTACTTTTTGCTTTATACTTTGTTTATTATGGCAAAGACAAAAAAGAAAGCAAAACCAGATTTTTCAAAACCAAAACAGGCAGAAAATCCTTCTCAAACTACAGAAGCTCCAGACTTTTTAATTTCTGATGCGGAATCTTCTAACTTAGAAGACACTACTCAAAATGATAAATCTCAGAACACCTACGAAGGACTTCCTTTAGTTGTTATTGCAGGACGTCCAAATGTTGGAAAATCCACACTTTTTAACCGCTTTTTGCATAAACGAATTGCCATCACAAATCCTACCCCAGGTGTTACCCGTGATCCTGTAGAAGCCACAGCTTTCATAAACGACAAGCCAATCCATCTTGTAGATACTGGTGGTTACAAGCTTACTAGAGATATAGGTACTATGGAAGCAGAACTAGATGATTATGTAGTTCAGAAATCTTTAAACCAGATAGAAAAAGCAGATGTGGTTATTCTATTATTAGAAGCTGGCGTTATCACTGGCGAAGACGAAGAATTTATCCTAAAAATGCGCCCATATTGGAATAAACTCATTGCTGCAGTAAATAAAACAGAAGGTGGACGCAACCAGGCAGAAGCATACAATTATGCAAAGTATGGTTTTGATGAACTTCTTTTCATTTCTGCAGAACATGGGGATCATTTTTCAGACCTTTCTCAAAAAATAGAAGAACGCTGCGATTTTTCTAAAGTACGTCTTGTTTCCAAAGACATTCCAATCAAAATTGCTATTCTTGGAAAACCAAATACAGGAAAGTCTACCCTTTCAAACCGCTTAACACATTCAAATGCTTCTATTGTGTGTGACTATGCAGGTACTACACGTGATGTAGTAGAAGGTGAATTTAGTTATGGTGGCAAAAAGTTTAAGGTTTTAGATACAGCAGGTATTCGCCGAAAAGCAAAAGTTACAGAAGATGTAGAATACTATTCTGTTAACCGTGCAATAAAGACCTTAGATGATTGCGATATTGTATTTTTGATGATAGATGCTGTAGAAGGACTTGCTGAACAGGACAAAAAAATCTGTTCTCTTGCGTTTGAAAAAGGACGAGGTATTATTTTTGTACTTAACAAATGGGATTTAAGAGAAGAACAAAATTCTAAAGCTATAAAATCTGTAAAAGAATGGATGAACATTATGTTTGCACATATGGATTTTGCCCCTATTCTCCCTCTTTCTGCATTAAATGGTCAAGGAATTAAAGATTTATTAAATACAGCTATAACTCTCTACAATCAATTAAACACAAAAATAGACACTGCTGTTTTGAACAATGCGCTTAAAGACTGGCTGGACAGATATCCTCCACCTGCAAGTAAAACAGCACATTTCAAAATCCGCTATATGACTCAAACTGGCACAAATCCTGTAAGCTTTATTATTTTTGCAACAAGACCAGAAGTTGTACCAGAAACCTACATTACATATCTTAAAAATAGAATTCGTGAAGATTTAGGTTTTGACCAGATTCCTATTCAACTGGAATTAAAGGGAAGCCGTCAAAAATGGGAAGACCGAGAACGCTAAATGACCTATACAATTGGAGAAGTAGAAAATCTTACAGGCGTAAAAACTCACATTTTGCGTTACTGGGAACAGGTTATTCCTGGCTTTACGCCCCAAAAAGATTTAACAGGCAAAAGACTTTATTCTCAGCACGAAGTAGAACTTATTTTTAGAATTAAGTATTTAATAAATCAAAAAAAATACACTGCCCAGGGTGCTGGCCAGCAGATTTTAGAAGAATCTAAAATAGTACAAAATAATACAGAAGTTCTTCAGCAAATTCACGAAATCAGGCGTGAACTTTCAGAAATTTTTACTTCACTACATAAATCTTCAAAAAACTAAATTTTTAAGGCGGGCTTTTTTAAATGCAGGAAAAATTCTACACCAAATTCACAAATCAAAAGTCATCTTCCAAAAATCAAAAAAAACAAAAGCCTTCACATACATCAGAAGCTTCTACAACTCTGAAATTTTCTACTAATAAAAAACCCAATTCATCCTCTAAAGAATATGAACCTCATAAAAAAAACTTTACTCCTTTTACACAAAACGCACAAATTTTAGAACAATCATCTCTTTTTTCACAAAGCAAGCTGGAAAAACAAGCTCAAAATCTCTTAGAAAATTTTGATACTTTAATTCAAGAAATTAGACCCCTAAACAGTCGTCAGCTTAGAGAACTTCCAGACAACATAAGAAATCTTTCCCACCAAATGACAGACGACAGAGCTTCACGCAGACTTGGTTACATGAATGAAAATGTTCAGCTTTCTGCCTATGTGCGCTACTTTGTTTGGTGGAACTTAGTACGTCTTTCAAAACTTTTCTCAAACATGGAAAGCATAGCTTTCCCAGATGAATCTTTAACTTGTTTAGATTTAGGAAGCGGCCCTTTAACCGTAGTCACTGCTCTTTGGATATCTCGCCCAGAACTACGTAATTTAAATCTTACCTGGTATTGTTTAGATGTATCTCAAAACACCTTAACATTTGGCGAAGATATTTTTATGTCTGCAGCTGCTAAGCTTCCACCTTCTGACTCAAAAGCTAACCCACATTGGAAAATTATCCGTATAAAAGATTCTTTTGGAACAAATCTTAAACAAAAAGCAGGCTTTATTACCTGTGCAAATATGTTTAACGAGTTAGATCAGGCAAGCACTATGCCACCAGAGTATCAAACAAAAAAATACTTTGACCAGCTCAAAACCTATTCTACTCCCGGCTGCAAATATATTTTAATAGAACCTGGAATTCCAAAAGCTGCCCGCACTCTAAGTCTTTTTAGAACTAGATTTATAGCTAACAATTACAGCGTTTTTTCTCCTTGCCCTCATGCCATAGACTGCCCAATGAACGGTTTTAAAGCATTCACAGGAAGCAGTAACAAGTGGTGTAATTTTGCTTTTTCTACTGTGGATGCTCCTCAAAAGCTTTTAAAACTTTCTACTCAGGCAAAACTCCAAAAAGACAGAGCCGTTCTAAGTTTTATTTGTGCCTTTCCAAATCAAAAGGCTACAGAAAATGTTCAGGCTACAAATTCAAAAGAATTTTCTGATTTATCAGTTAGAATTGTTTCAGATCCTTTTAAACTCCCAGACTCTACTACCGGCTTTTACGCCTGTTCTAATTTAGGCCTCACACTTATTAAAACAGTAAAACCAGAACTTTATGCTTCAGGTACAAAACTCCTTTTAAAAATAAAAAATCCAGATTCCTTACCGCAAGATAAAAAATCTGGAGCAAAAGTTATTTGTATATAGTTCTTTAGACAAATTCACAATCAAAATATTTACACAAATGCTGCACAGCAATTCTTCCCGTATACACTGCTATAGGAAGACCTCCTGGCATTTGAATACGCATCCCACAAAGGAAGGTACCTTTTATTCCCTTTATTGTTTGCGGATAGTTTTTCTGCTTTCCGCCTGCTTCCCATACACTCATCCAGCTGC
>JAEEGL016349463.1_pt1 | contig 13679 bp, 11 predicted proteins | sample 9134231 | NCBI WGS metagenome assembly JAEEGL01 (sample SAMN16246548, study PRJNA631951) | gut metagenome | biome: gut microbiome; feature: rumen; material: fiber-attached | host: Bos | place: Iran: Karaj | collected 2018-10
CGCATCGTGTCGTCGTCGTGCTCGACCACGATCAGCGTGTTGCCGCAGTCGCGCAGGCTTTTCAGCGTCGCAATGAGCTTTTCGTTGTCGCGCTGGTGCAGCCCGATGCTCGGCTCGTCGAGGATATAGAGCACGCCCATCAGTGAGGAGCCGATCTGCGTCGCGAGCCGGATGCGCTGACTTTCGCCGCCGGAGAGCGAGCCCGCCGCGCGTGCTAGCGTCAGATAGCCGAGCCCGACCGACTGTAAAAACTGCAGCCGGTTCCGGATCTCCTTGATAATGAGCCGCCCGATCATCATTTCGCGCTCGGTGAGCTGAATCCCGTTGAAGAGCCTGACCAGCTCATTCACGCTCTTGCGGCAGAGCGTGTCGATGTCGAGCCCGCAGACCGTCACCGCCAGCGAGATCGGCTTGAGCCGCCGCCCCTTGCAGTCGGGGCAGGGGACCTCGGACATATACTGCTCGAGCTCGTCCTTTGCCCATTGCCCTGCCTGCTGATAGCGCCGCTTCAGATTCGGGATCAGCCCCTCAAAGGGGTGCACATAGGTCGCGCCGCCGTATTCCGGCGCCTGATGCAGTGTCAGCGCATGGTCGCCCGTGCCCCAGAGAAACAGGTCGAGCTGCTCCTGCGTCAGCTCGCGCAGCGGCACATCCAGCGGCACGCCGTATTCCTCGTGCAGCGCATTGGCGTACATATTCGCGACGGATTTCGGGTCCTTGAAATTCCAGCCGACGACCTTGAAGCCGCTCTGCTGCACCGAGAGGTCCATGTTCGGCATGAGCAGCTCCGGGTCGATCTCCCGGAAGACGCCGAGACCCGTGCAGGTCTCGCAGGCGCCGAAGGGGTTGTTGAAGGAGAACATGCGCGGGGTGAGCTCCTCGACGGAGATGCCGTGCTCGGGGCAGGCGTAGGAGAGCGAATAGAGCTTTTCCTCCCCGTCGACGATATCCGCGAGAATGAGCCCGTCCGAGAGCGCGGATGCTGTCTCGAGCGAATCGGCAAGGCGCGAGCGGATGCTCTGCTTGACCGAAAGGCGGTCGACGACGATCTCGATATTGTGCTTCTGGTTCTTGTTCATCTTGATCTTTTCGGAGAGATCGTAGACGATGCCGTCGACGCGCACACGCACATAGCCCGATTTCTTTGCCTGCTCGAGCTCCTTGGAATATTCGCCCTTGCGTCCGCGGACGATCGGCGCGAGGATCTGGAGCTTCGTGCCCTCCGGCAGCTCCATGATGCTGTCCGCGACCTGATCGACCGTCTGCTGCAGAATCTCCCTGCCGCAGACGGGGCAGTGCGGGATGCCGATCCTCGCATAGAGCAGACGCAGATAGTCGTAGATCTCGGTCACGGTGCCGACCGTGGAGCGCGGGTTCTTCGAGGTGGTCTTCTGGTCGATGGAGATGGCAGGGGAGAGCCCCTCGATGCTGTCGACGTCGGGCTTTTCCATCTGCCCGAGAAACATGCGCGCATAAGAGGACAGCGACTCCATATAGCGCCGCTGTCCGTCTGCGTAGATCGTGTCAAAGGCAAGGGAGGATTTTCCCGAGCCCGAAAGCCCCGTGAATACTATGAGCTTGTCCCGCGGAATCTCGAGGTTGACATTTTTGAGGTTGTGCTCTCTGGCACCGCGGATAATGATCTTATCGAGCATTTTCTGCACGGTTCCTTTCGTTCAGTGATGTTTTTTCCAGACGATCAGCGCGATCATGAGGATGACGAAGATCAGCACCGCGATGATCATTCCGACCTTCATGAGCCAGCTGCCGAGGTGGATGAAATACCTGCCGCTGCTGATGTCGCCCTGCAGCTTGCTGATCACCCGATCGTAGTCGTAATCGGGGATGCGCGTCCCGAATTCCTCGTCCGGGCGCACCTGACTGCTGCGCAGCACCTCGTCCTTTTCCGGGAAGTCATCGAACTGCACAAAGCCAAGTCTTGTGTTCGGCGTGATCGAGCGGTTTGTTGTCTTGAGATAGAATCCCTCCGAGCCGTCATCGGGCTTGCACATCAGCACAGACCACCCGCTGAGAATTTCGGTCGAAACAACGGTCGCGGTGAACCGCTTCACCGCCTTCATTTTGCTGATTTTTTCGTTGACGGCGTTGATCTCGCGCTGCCCGTAGCGAATGAGCGACCCGCTGATCATGCACCAGATCACCGTCAGAATGACGAGAATGACCAGTGCAATGAGAATCCCTTTCGGCATAACAGCACCTCACAGTCTGGTAAAGAAGAATGACGAAATGCCGATCGTCAGCAGCAGTGTGATCCCGGTGACGATCAGCATGATATTGCGCACCCGCTCAGACTGCTTCACGCGCGCACGAAGGTCATCACACATGAGGTGCATGTCCTCCTCGCGCATGACCGTTCCGGTCTCGTCGACCGGTGCGCCCATCCACGCGCAGAAGCGGATGACGTCGGTGATCCTGCCGTCGGCGCCGCGGTTCGGGTCGAAGGCGCGCTCGTCGGGCTTGATGAGCGGTGCGGGGAACACGCAGAGGCGGACGCTCCCGCCAATCTGAACCGGAAGCTGATGTGCGGAATTGATGCCGATGAACGCGCGGTGCAGCAGCCCGTCGGTGCCGACAAACTGCACCGAGAGCTTATAGTGCAGCGGGATCGCCGAGGGCATCGCATCCTGCACGACCTGCACGTCGGCATAGGTGCCCTCCGTGCGAAGGCTGTTTGCCGTGATCGTTTCGGCTTGGTGCAGATTTTTGGCGTCCCTGTGTGCACCGGCGGCACCGGCAGCCGCACCGATCACCAGACTGATCAGCGCTATAGCCAGCATGAAAATGATGATGATAAAAAGCAAAATTGCCTCGCCCATATGATTCTCCTCAAAGGTTCAGCCCCGCGGCATAGCCTGTCGCAAAGGCGATCTGCAGATTGAAGCCGCCCGTGAATGCGTCTGCGTCGAGCAGCTCACCGGCGATGAACAGCCCCGTGATGCGCTTGCACGCCATTGTGTTCGGGTTGATCTCCCTGAGCGAAACGCCCCCGCGGGAGACGATCGCTTCGGTGACCGGACGCATGGAAGTCGGCGTCAGCGTATAGTCCTTGAGACACTGCACGAGAGTGCTGCGCTGTGTCCTTGTCACGGCGTTGACCTTCTGTTCGCCGGGCAGTCCCGCGCGCCGGAGCATCACCGGCAGCATCGAGGCGGGGAGCAGCCCGTGCAGCGCATTGGCAGCCGATTTATTCGGCGCCGAAGCAAAATCCCGCTGAATGCGCAGATCGAGCTGCTGTGCAGTCAGCGCGGGCTTTAGGTCGATATGCAGTGCGTATTCCGGCACGGCGTCGGGCTCGATCAGGCTGCCTGCGGTCAGCACGAGCGGACCCGAAACGCCGAAATGGGTAAAGAGCAGCTCGCCCATTTCGGAGAAGATGCGCTTTTTTCCGCGGGTCACGGTCAGTGTGACGTTTTTCAGCGCGAGCCCCTGCATCTCCTGCGGGTCAGGCTCCGCGGTTTCCAGCGGAATGAGGGAGGGCTGCATCGGTGTGACGGCAAGCCCGAGCTTCTCTGCCATGCGCAGCCCGTCGCCGGTCGAGCCGGTGCGCGGGTAGCTCATGCCGCCGGTCGCCAGCAGCACGGATTCCGCGCCGATCTCCGTGCCGTCGGCAAGCCGGACGCCCGTGCAGCAGCCGTCCCGGACGGTCACCGAGCGGACGCGCGCACCGAGACGGACCCTCACGCCCGCATCCTGCATCGCGGCGGTGAGTGCCTGCACGATATCCTGTGCGCGGTCGCTGACGGGAAAGACCCGTCTGCCGCGCTCTGTCTTGAGCGGAACGCCCTCTGCCTCGAAGAACGCCATCACATCCTGCGGCGTGCACCGCGACAGCGCCGAGAAGAGAAACCTTCCGCCGCGGGGAATATTCTGCATGAGGGTGTCGCGGTCGCAGTTGTTGGTGAGATTGCAGCGCCCCTTGCCCGTGATCGAGAGCTTGTGCCCGAGCCGGTCGTTTCCGTCGAGCAGCAGCACCTGTCTGCCGCGTCTCGCAGCGGTCACAGCGGCAAAGCAGCCCGCAGCACCGCCCCCGACAATGATGACGTCGGGGTTCATTCGACCTCTGTGAGCGACTGCAGCAGTGCCGATGCAGCCTGTCTGCGCTTCTGCGTCTCCGTGCGGTCGATGACATAGCCGGATTTGGTCTTGCGGATGACGTCACCCTCCTCGATCTCGGCGGGCAGCCAGTCGAGCGGGAGCTTGCGCAGGGTCACGTCTCCGGTATCGTCGGTCTCCTCGATCACGGCGAGATCCTCTTCAATGCGGTCAACGATCATGGTCATGGTGAATGCCTCCTTCTCGGGCATTGCCCGTTCTGTTGCGGGGTCTGTTATTCAGCATCCGCTGCGGTACAGCCCCATTCCTGTAAGATGCCGGTTGCCGTCTCTTCACTGACGGTTTCCAGCCGTTCCCAGCAGCCCTGTCCGAGGAAGACCGCGCGGCGGTACGGTTCATCCTCCTCGCCGAGGGCGCGCCAGTGCGGTTTGTCCTTTGAGATGATGCGCGGCGCCTTGCCCTGCTCGATTTTCAGCATCACACTGCGTTCCGCGTCGTATTCGTATCGTGTCATGCTTCCGCCTCCGTGGTGAATGATTGTTACAGCCGGTCACTTCTTCCGCCTGCTCTGCGGATGCTTCTGCGCGGGCTTCTGTGTGCGGCTGTTTTTCTGCTGATATTTGGGATGCGCGCCCTTGACCTCTGCCGGCACCAGACAGCTCGGTCCGGAGCCAATCAGGTCGCGCCTGCCGAGCTTTTGCAGCACCGAGCGGATCTTCGCGTAGTTTTCGGGCTTGTAATATTGCAGCAGTGCGCGCTGCTCCGCCTTTTCCTGCGGGGAACGCGGCACATAGACCGGCTCCATCGTGTAGGGGTCGAGCCCGGTATAGAACATCGCGGTCGAGATCGTGCCGGGTGTGGGGTAGAAATCCTGCACCTGCTCGGGGTGGATGCCCTCTGCCTTGAGAAAGCATGCGAGCGTGACCGCGTCCTTCAGGGTGCTGCCCGGGTGCGAGCTCATCAGATAGGGCACAAGATACTGCTCCTTGCCCATACTTTTGGTCAGATCGTAAAAGCGCTTCTGAAACGCCTTGTAGGCTTCGATATGCGGCTTGCCCATTTTGTCGAGCACGGCAGCAGAGCAGTGCTCCGGCGCGACCTTGAGCTGCCCGGACACATGGTAGTGCACGAGCTCGCGGAGGAAGGTCTGGTCGGGGTCTGCCATGATGTAGTCATAGCGCAGACCCGAGCGGATGAACACGCGCTTGATGCCGGGGAGATTCCGCAGCTTTCGCAGCAGATTGAGGTATGCGGTGTGGTCGACATCGAGATTTTTGCAGGGCGTCGGCGCGAGACATTTTTTGCCCTTGCAGAGCCCGTGCTCAAGCTGCTTTTTGCACGAGGGCTGCCGGAAATTCGCGGTCGGTCCGCCGACGTCGTGGATATAGCCCTTGAAGTCGGGGAACGTCGTCAGCAGCCTTGCCTCCTCGATGACGGATTTCTCCGATCGGATCGTCATGCGCCGCCCCTGATGCAGTGCGATCGAGCAGAAATTGCAGAAGCCGAAGCAGCCTCGGTTGTGCGTGATCGAGAAGCGCACCTCCTTGATTGCAGGCACGCCGCCCATCTTCTCGTACATCGGATGATAGGTGCGCGCATAGGGCAGTGCGTAGACGCGGTCGAGCTCCTCGGTCGTCAGGGAGAGCGCCGGGGGATTCTGCACAAGCATCATGCTGCCGTGCCGCTGAATGATCCGCTTGCCGTAGACCTCGTCCTGCTGGTCATATTGTATGCGGACAGCCCTTGCGTATGCTTTTTTGTCGGTCGAGACCTGCTCGAACGACGGACATTCCGCGCAGCCCAGCGGCGTATTCGCGGGGTCGGTCAGATAGCAGGTGCCGCGCACATCGGTGATCTGTGAGACCGGTTCTCCGGCATTGAGGCGGTCTGCGAGCTCGGCGATGCTGTGCTCGCCCATGCCGAACATCAGGATATCCGCGCCGCTCTCGACCAGCTCGGAGGGGCGCACGCAGTCATCCCAGTAGTCGTAATGCGCAAAGCGCCGCAGCGATGCCTCCAGCCCGCCGATCAGAATCGGCACGTCACGGTAGAGCTGCCGCAGCTTTCTGCAATAGACCGTGACGGCACGGTCCGGGCGGAAGCCAGCCTTGCCGCCGGGCGAATAGAAATCGTCGGAGCGTTTTTTCTTCGCGGCTGTATAGTGCGCGACCATCGAATCAATATTGCCCGACGTGACCAGAAAAGCGAGCCGCGGTCTGCCGAACTGCGTGAAATCGCGGTCGTGCTTCCAGTCGGGCTGCGGCAGGATCGCGACCGAATAGCCCTTGGATTCCAGCACGCGGGAGATGATCGCGACGCCGAAGCTCGGGTGATCGACATAGGCGTCGCCGGTCACATAGACGAAATCGGGCTGTGCAATGCCGCGGGCGCAGAGCTCCTCGGCGTTCACCGGCAAAAAAGACATGCCGTCACACTCCTTTCGTTGGGGGCGCGGTTCGCAGCGTCAGTCTGCCTCGGCGTCTGCGCGGTAGAGCCGGCGCTTCCACTCAGAAAACTCGGCATCCGACATGCAGACGCGGTGGGGGAGCAGCCCCTCGGAGTGCTCCACGATGCCGTTGGTCTCCAGCGCCGAGACGATGCGCTGTGCATCTGCCGGGTCGAGCGCCAGATGTGCCTGCAGCTTGTCGACCGTGATCTGCCCGTGCTCCAGCGCGTATTCCGCTGCCTTGAGCAGCAGCTCGGTCTCGCCGTCGGCATCGTCATTGCGGATCTTCGCGGGCTTTGTGCTGTTCTGTGCGCCGGGCTCGCTGTGCCGCACCGTGAGAAAGACTGAATCGGGGTCGGCGGGCGGGCAGGTCACCGCAATGACCTCCCAGCCCTCCTGCGCGAGCGTGTTGATCATATCCTCCGCCTGTGCCATTGCGCTGTCATAGGGCACACGGACGATCTTGTATTCGTTCACAGATGATGCTCCTTTCACATTCCTGAACTGTCCACACGTCCGCCGTTGGAGGCGATGCGCAGCTTCCACTCGGTCAGCTCCTGCGGGGACATCAGCACCTTGCGGGGCTTTGCGCCCTCCGAGGGTCCGACGATGCCGCGCTCCTCCATTTCGTCGACAATGCGTGCAGCCTTTGCGTAGCCGAGCTTGAGGCGCCGCTGCAGCCATGTGGTCGAGAGCTGTCCCGCGTCGACCGCGAGCTCTGCCGCCTTGATGAGCAGTGCCTCCTCGCCGGAGACCTCGCCGAGATCGTCGTCGCCGGACGCCTTTTCGCCCTTGGCAGCGGGAATGTTCCGCTCGACCTCCTCCATGATATCGCCGTCGTATTCGGCGGTGCCGTTCTGCTTTAGAAAGCTCGCGACCGCCTCGACCTCCGCATCGGAGGTGAAGCAGCCCTGCACTCTGCGCGGCTCGCGCGCCCCGTTGGGATAGAAGAGCAGGTCGCCGTTGCCGAGCAGCGTTTCCGCGCCCTGGCAGTCGAGGATGATGCGTGAATCCTGACCGGATTTGACGCTCATGCCGATGCGGCTCGGGACATTGGATTTGATCAGACCGGTGATGACATCGACGGTCGGGCGCTGTGTCGCGATGACCAGATGGATGCCCGCGGCTCTCGCCTTCTGTGCGATGCGCACGACCGATGCCTCGACCTCCTTGCCGGAGGACATCATCAGGTCGGCAAACTCGTCGATGATAATGAGGATCTGCGGCTTTTTCCTGATCTCGGGGTTCTTCTCCGCGAGCGCGTTGTAGCCCTTGAGATCGCGCACGCCGTACTGTGCGCAGAGCGAATAGCGCTGCTCCATTTCGAGCACCGCCCAGTTCAGTGCACCGGCAGCCTTCTGCGGGTTTGTCACGACCGGGATCAGCAGATGCGGGATGCCGTCATAGGGCTGGAATTCGACGATCTTCGGGTCGATCAGCACGAGCCGGACCTCCTCGGGTGAGGCGTGGAACAGAATGCTCATGACGATCGAGTTCGTGCAGACCGACTTGCCCGAGCCCGTTGTGCCCGCGATGATCATGTGCGGCATCTTTGCGATATCGCCGAGAATGATGTTGCCGTCGATATCCTTGCCGACGGCGAAGGTCAGCTTGCTCTGCGAATCCTGAAACTCGGGCGTTTCGAGGATTTCGCGCAGGGAGACGATATCCTTCGTGTTGTTCGGCACCTCGACGCCGACGGCAGCCTTGCCCTCGACCTGTGCAATACGCACGGAGGTGCCGCCGAGGTGCAGCCCGATATCGTTCTGCAGCGCGGTGATCTTGGAGATCTTGACGCCCGCAGCCGGCTCGATCTCATAGCGCGTGACAGAGGGACCTCTGCGGATGCCGACAATGCGCACGGTCACGCCGAAGGACGCGAGCGTATCGACCAGCAGCTTGCCCTTTTCGCGCAGCTCCGCGGATTTGTCCGCGTCATTGGCAGAATTGTCCGCGCGGTGCAGCAGTGTGATCGGCGGCGCGATATAGGGTGCGTGCTGCTCCTCCTGATAGACACCCTCGTCATCAGGGAGCAGACCGAATGCGCTGAGCGAATTGCTCTCGCCGCTGTCGTCGTCAGCCCACGGCAGGCGGTTCGATTCGGATTCCCGCGCAGCATCCTCCACCATCGCGGCGAGCTGCGCCTCCTCCTCGAGCGTCATATTATACCCGCTGACGCCGCTTTTTCCGGCGGCTGACAGCGTATTGTCCTCTGTTTCCGGCAGATTCCCGTTGATCGGGATATCGAGGTCAAGCAGGTCGATATTGCTGTAATCCGAACGCGCCTCCGGCTTGCCGTTGAGCATGAATTCGACCTCCTCGGCGAGCTGTTCGTCGTCGCGGCGCTTCTTTTCGGCTGCCTTGCGTCTGCGGGTGCGTCCGCGCTCAAACCGGAGCGGCGGCTCAGCATCCCCGATCAGACTGTCATCGGGGTGTGCCTCGGTCGGCGCGTAGGGCTCCTCTTCTTCCTCCTCGTCCGCACGGTCGTCCTCGTCGTCGTCGTCGTAATCGTCATATTCGTCGTCGTCATAGGCGTGCTCAACGGTGTTGACGGCGATCTGCTTCACGCCTCTGCCGACCCAGACAAACGGCGACGAGACTGCGTGAAACAGCTCCACGATGCTGCGCTGTGTCAGCAGCAGGATAAACACCACGATGAGCATGATGACGAGGATCCGTGCACCGAGCTTGCCCAGCAGCGCGTTCAGCGGAATGACGATCAGACCGGAGATCAGACCGCCGCCGCGCAGATTGACGCCCTGATTCCAGAGCTCTGTCAGCTTGGCGATGAAATTCTCAAACCAGCCTGCGCGGGGGTCAGAGGTCGGCAGATCGTTGAAGAAGAGCTGGATGAACGCGGAGAATACGACTGTCAGCATGACGCCCCACTTGCCGCGTCCAGAGGCATCCTTATTGCGTGACTGCCCGACGAGGATGCCGGTGTAGCCGAGAATGAACGGCACACAGAAGACCCCGATGCCGAAGAATCCGAGCAGGACATTGTGCAGCCAGAGCCAGCCCTTTTCGCCCTTGAACACGGCGAGGATCAGCACGAGCACGCCGACCGCAAAGAGGATCACCGACCAGAACTGATTGTTCATCGGGCGGGGTGCCGGCGCCGTCCGCTTCTTCGCAGCGGTCGCGGTCTGCTTCGGCTTTGCCTGTGTCGATCTGGTCTGCGAGCCCTTTGCCTGTGAGGTGCGTGCGCCCGCTGCTCTGCCTGCCTGTCCGGTTTTCTTCGCAGTGCTGCCGGTTTTCTTTTTTTGCGCGGTGCTGCTGCGTTTTGCTCCGGCAGAATTGCTGCCGGTCGATTTTGATGCCATGTTATCCCTTTCCTGTATCGGGCGCGGAATCAGCCGCGCAGTGTGTAGACCCACCAGCCGAGCGTGACCAGTGCAATTACAAATGTATAGATCGAAAAAACGATGAAATTGTCCGAGCGGATCAGCCACCGGACAAGGTTGATCGCGAGGATGCCGACGATCGCGGCAACGACAAAGCCGATCAGCGCCGCCGGGATGTTGACGGAGATCGCGCCGCTGCTCAGGTCAAGCAGCTCGCTGAGGCAGCCGCCGAGGATCGCCGGAATGCCGAGCACGAAGGAATAGCGCACGGCGGTCTCCTTTTCCAGCCCGCGGAAGAGCCCGCCGGAGATGGTAGAGCCGGAGCGCGAGACGCCGGGGAACAGCGCTATACACTGGAACAGCCCGATCACGACCGCATCAAGCACGGTCATGTCACCTGCGGTCTTTTTGTTGTCATGCACGCGGCTTGCGAAGAACAGCTCGACGGATGTAAACAGGAAGCAGAGCCCGAGCACCGGCAGCGAGATGTTCTCGAAAATCTCCTTGATGAGATAGAACGGCACGAGCAGCACGAGCGAGATCATCAGCATGATGATCATGCGGCGGTCGGGGTTCATCTCCGACCACTTGAATCTGCCCTTGAAGATATCGCCGATCATGCGGAAGAACTCCTTGATCAGCGCCCATATCGTATCCCAGAAGGCGATGCACACGGCGACGAGCGTGCCGAGATGCAGGATCACGAGCATGAAGGTGCCCTCCTCCACGCTCTGCCCGAAGATGGTCTGGTAGAGCTTGAGGTGCCCCGAGCTGGACACCGGCAGGAACTCGGTGAGTCCCTGAATGATCGCCTGAAAAATTGCGTCAAGAATCGTCATGAAAGCCTCCGAAAGTCAAGCGCGTGCACCGTGCGCCGCGCAGAAATATACCTTTTAATCATATCATATTTTGACCGATGTGTCAACCCGGCAGATACGACAGAAACGCAGCCTCGAGCTCCTCGCGCGTGTCAAAGGACTCCGTTTTGGTCGGCTGCCGGTTGGTCATATCGTCGGCGACCGCCAGTGCCAGCACGTTGAAATTGGCAGAGACGACCTGCTTCATGTCGAGGAAGCCCTCAAACCACTCCCGCTGTGTCATCTCCGCACCGACCTTGCCGTCATATCTGATCTCGCAGACGAGCTTTGACTTCGGGCAGATGACCGGGTTGATGCAGAGCAGCGCATTCTCGCTGAAGCGGGTCGCCTCTGTATCCCAGAGGAATACGGCGTAGTACACATTGTCGCCGTCCCAGTCCACCGGCACGGAGAGGTCGAGCTCGCCGTCGAAATTGTAGTCCGCGAGCGAATAGATATCCTTGCCAGCGGCATGCTCCACCGTCTTGGAGAAATCATAGCTGATCGACTGATACGTTCCGCCCGCCAGACGCATGGAGACCGCGTCCTCGGAGAAGCGGTAGTTGAAATACAGCGGCGCCGGGTCCATGCCGTGCTCCTCGCCGCCCTGACCGCCGAGCACCGCCTCGGTGACGGTCGTGGTGATCATCGCAGTGGGCACCTGCCGCTCGTAGAGCGTCGTGATCGCAGCCTGGCTCTCTTCCTTTGCAGAGGTCTGTCCGGTCGTTTGCTCCGTCAGATGCTCGGTCGTCTGTGTGTCTGCCTGTGAGTCGGCAGTGCTGCTCTGCGGTGCGGCATTTCCCGCGGATTCCTCATTTGCGGCTGTCGTCTCCGCGGTGACCGTCGTTGTTTCCATGCTGCTGCCGGACTCCTCGCCGGAGCTGTGAGCGCCGCAGGCAGTCAGCAGCAGTGACAGCAGGCATATACAGATTACAGATCGTTTCATATTTGGTTATCCTTTCTGATTCGGTTTCCATTGTTCCCGTACCTTATCAGTATACCACAAACCGCGCGTAAAATCAAGAAGCACGGCACAGCTGCGGCTGCATCGGGGGTCGTTTTGTGCATGATGCTGACCTTTTGCGTTTGTGCGGAAAGGTCAATAACGAATCTCAAAGCCGGAATCATTCTGCACCGGGATCACTTTGCTCTGAATGTCGCCGATCTCCGCCCAGAGCGCGTGCCCTGCGGCTTCGAGCACCGCGCCGATATCCTCGCGCAGCCCCTCGAGCTCCATTTCGACGGAGCCGTCGTACAGATTGCGCACCCAGCCGGTCACGCCGAACCGCGACGCTGCATGCCTGATCTGATAGCGGAGCCCGACGCCCTGCACTTGTCCGTACATGATGATATGCTTTCTGATCTTCTCCAATCCGTTCACTCCCTTCTGCTGCCATTGTACCATATTTTGCGCCGCATTGCAACCTCTGCCGCAAAGAAAAAGTGCAGAGCCGGAAAGCTCTGCACAGAAAACAGGAGGAATTTCAAACGGGAGGGAAAAACGGAATGCAGTGCTCAGCCGACTTCGTGGAAGAACAGCTGCAGTCCGTCGTAGACATAGTGGCGGACAATGCCCCACCAGTGGGTTTCATTGGGCGCCTCCAGGAAGTAGAGGTTGCCCTTGGAGAAGTCAGACGTGTAGGTGAAGTGCTGAGTGTCCTGTTTCAGCTGATTGATCATCGGGACCATGTTCTCGTATGCAATATCCTTGGTACCGGTCGCCGCGAAGATGAAGTATTCGCGCTGAGAGAGACCGGACTGCTTGATCGCGTCGATGACCGCACCGGCGCCGTCCCAGCAGTGACCGGAGAGCGGCATGAAGTAGGCGATGATGTCGATATTCATGCGCAGATTTGACCATGTGGAGCCGCCGCCCATCGAGAAGCCGCCGTATGCACGGTGGAATCTGGATGCCTTCAGCGATTCGATCGAGGTGTCACCGTTTGCATAGGTGGAATACTTCTGTTCGACATACGGGATGATGGACTTGCGCATTTCTTCGTTGACGCCGTCCGCGCTCGGTGCGCCGTTGAAGGTCGGCGTGACAACGATCATCGGCTCGATCTTGCCCGCTGCGATCATGTTGTCGAGCATGACGTCGATGTTGATGTTGTTGTCGTTGAAGCAGGTCTCCTCGCTCTCGTTGCCGCCGTGCATCAGGTAGAAGACATTGTACTTCTTGCTCTCGTCATAGCCGTAGGGAACATAGACGTACATCTTCTTGTCGCCGTTGATGCCTTTGTAGTATTCGACCTTGACTTCGCCGTGATTTGCGGGCTGTTCCTTGAAATATTTTTCGTCTGCCTTATAGAAGGTCAGGTTCTGCGGATAGTCATAGGGCTCGACCTCCGGCTCGACGACGACCTTCTCCGGATAATCCTTCACCTGACCGGTGAGGAACTTGACATACCAGACGATATCGGAAAGCTCGATCTGACCGCTGCAGTTGACATCCGCAGCCTTGAGGCGCTTCTTGTCGGATGTGCCCTTCAGCATGATGTTTCTCGCAAGGCTCATGTCCGTTGCGTTGATCTTGCCGTCGCCGTTCACATCGCCGAGCAGCGAGGAGGCCTTGATCTGATTGATCTTGCCGCCGAATTCGTCATACTGCTCGCCGGGTTCGACCGTGCTTCCGCCGACCTCGGTGAACTGCCACCAGTCGACATTGAAGAGATAGGAGTTGCCGCCCTTGAAGACGTAGTAGATATCGTGCGCGCCGGTCGCGCCGGTGACATCGCAGTCGACCGTGGTCCACTCCTGCCAGCCGCCGGTGACCGGAACCTCAACGGAGCCGATCTTCGTGCCGGTCTCAGAATCCAGATGCAGCTCGATCGTGCCGCCCTGACCTGCCGATGCGACGCTTGCGTAGAACTTCTCTGCGCCTGCCTCGCCGAAATCGACGCCCTTGACCTTGACATAGTCGCCGTCCTCGATGAAGCCGATCGCGAGTGTGCCCGC
>JAEEGL016823080.1_pt1 | contig 13679 bp, 8 predicted proteins | sample 9134231 | NCBI WGS metagenome assembly JAEEGL01 (sample SAMN16246548, study PRJNA631951) | gut metagenome | biome: gut microbiome; feature: rumen; material: fiber-attached | host: Bos | place: Iran: Karaj | collected 2018-10
GAGTTCTTCGGCGATGAATTGACGCTTCGTGCAAATCTTGACGTTCTTAGCGACATCTCCATGCTCGAAGACTGGTTCAAGGGCGAGTATAAACGCGTCAACCAGCCAAAGTCATTCATTGACTTGTCTTCGACCGACTCGCCTTTTAATTATGGCATAGCGATTCGCCCGCGTGTCAACGACTTTTACACTGTATTAGAGACGCTTCCAGAGTACCATCTGGACATTGCGCGAATCAATATCAAGGGAACCCCTCTCCAATACCAGAGCTCCACGCTTGCGGGCTACTATTCGATGAAATGGCGTGATTTCGACCGAAAGCGCAGCAGAATGCTTCCAGACTACTTTGACAAGTACAACGAACTTCCCGAAGATCCAAGCGACTATGAAAGTTGGCGGCTGCACTCGCAGCATTTCCTGTACCTTCCGCTTTCATTGTCAGATTTCGCGGTGCTGACGCCGCGCGCGGGAATCGCGGGAACATACTACAGCCGCTCCAACAGACGTAAAATCAGCAAAAATGATTTGGCGGCGATGCTCGATGTTGATAATCCAGACAGACCATATTCCGAAGAGCGTGTCGTGAACTACGACGGAAAGGGCGGAGAGGTCATGCGATTGGCGTATGAAATCGGAGCGGAACTGCGGACAGCCTTCTACAGCGACAAACTGACTCTGCCAGTGGAGGCGCTTGACATCACCGACCTGCGGCATGTCGTCGAGCCATACATTAATTATAATTACATGCCTGACCCGTCGCACGACAGGGACCACCTCTACTATTTCGACGACATCGACCGCCTTGAAAAGCAGCATTTCATCCGCCTCGGAATCGACCAGCGGCTGGTGACCACACGCGAAAATGTGAAAGACACGGTCATTCGCCTGCAGTCCTACGTCGATTTCCACTTTGAAAGAGGCGAAGAAAGCGGCAGGCATCCTGCCGACTTCGGCTCCAGACTGGATTTCTCTCCAAAGCAGGAACTAAACTTCTGGGTGGCCTCCGTCCATGACATCGGCGAAGGTGACATTCAGCGTGGCGAGACAGGTCTGCGTCTTGGTAAGGAGGATGAATTCAACCTCAGCATTCGCTACATCTACCGCAACGAACACATTTCTAGAAGCACATATTCGCTCGGCAGTACATTGACGGACATTGCGGGCGAGAGCGGCTACCTCAAAAAGCGTTTCGAGTCGGCGGACGTCATTACAGGCGAGGTCGAAATTCCCATCAACAGTATCACGACTTTTGCGGTCTCGGCGGAATATGATTTCGAGAAGAGTCATCTATCAGAGCATAAGTACCAGATTCGCCGCAGGTTACATTGCTGGGACATGGCGTTCGGCGTCGGCTGGGACAACAACGATTTCGAGATGATGCTGATGTTCCAGCTCGTCGCGTTCCCGAAAATCAAACTTGACCTGAGCATGTGAGGGAACAAAAGTCGGAAGCAAGTGTCAAACTATGTTTAATAGCCTACGGGAAACCGAGGCACAATTATAAAAAGGAAGTGAAATTATGACAGAACAAAGACCATTCAAGACTGAAGTACAGAAACTGCTGGATCTGGTTATCCATTCCCTCTATTCCAATAAGGAGATTTTCCTGAGGGAGCTTATTTCAAACGCATCCGACGCAATTGACCGCGCGCGCTTTGTCTCAATAACCGACCAGAGCATACTAGAAAATGACCCTAATTGGAAAATCAAGCTGCTTCCAGACAAGGACGCCAAGACTTTGACTATTCGCGACAACGGCATCGGCATGGACGAAAAGGAACTTGAGGAGAACATCGGCACAATCGCCAGCTCAGGCACGAAGAGATTCCTTGAGCAACTTCAGGCGAACAAGGACGCCATGTCGCCTGAACTCATTGGTCAGTTCGGTGTCGGATTCTATTCTGCGTTCATGGTCGCCTCGGAGGTGACGATTGTCACGAAGAAGGCGGGCGGAAAAGCATGGCGTTGGAACTCCAAGGGCGATGGATATTTCAGCATCGAACCTGCTGAGCGCGAAGGCCGTGGCACGGACGTCATCCTCAAGCTTACAGATGATAATGAAGAATTTCTGGACGAGTGGAAGCTCCGCAAGACAGTTGAACGCTTCTCCAACTACGTTGAGCATCCTATCTGCATGGACATCAGGCGTGAGGAGACCAAGAAAGACGATGACGGCAAGCCTATCGAGGGTGCCGATCCAATCGTCACTATCACAGAAGAGACGTTGAATTCGCAGAAGGCAATATGGCAGAAACCGAAGGCGGACGTCAAGCCAGAGGAGTACAACGAATTCTATCGTCATATCAGCCACGACTTCATCGACCCGTTGGAGACCATCCACTGGAGCGTCGAGGGCCAGACAGAATTCCGCGCTTTGGTCTTCATTCCCCAGAAGCCAATATTCGATATGTTCATGCCCGACTCCCGCGACAAGGGCGTCCAACTCTATGTCCGTAGAGTTTTCATCACAGACAAGTGCGAAGAGCTCGTGCCTCAGTATCTGCGCTTCCTGCGTGGCGTTGTCGATTCTTCCGACCTGCCGCTTAATGTTTCGCGTGAGATTCTTCAAGAGAACCGCACCATTAGACTCATCCAGAAGAATCTTGTCAAGAAGGTGCTGGACACCCTGAAAGAGATCAAAGAGAAGGATTTCGACAAGTACATGAAGTTCTTTGACGCTTTCGGTGCAGTCCTCAAGGAAGGACTTCACACTGACTTCGCCAATCGCGAGCCACTCAGCGACCTTCTCCTCTTCCGCAGCACTGCCACTGAAGAGGGCAAGAAGACGACGCTTGCCGACTATGTCACACGCATGCCCGAATCCCAGAAGGAAATCTACTACATCATGGCTGAGAACGAGCAGGCCGCCGTCAACTCGCCGCAGTTAGAGGCCTTCAAGGCAAAGGGTTATGAGGTCCTCTTCTGCACCGATGCGGTCGATGAGTGGATTATGGGTGAACTCCCTGACTATAAGGAGAAGAAGTTCCACAACATCGCCAAGGGCGACGTCGATTTGGATACCGATGATGAGAAGAAGGCGAAGGAAGAGCAGCGCAAGGCTGACGAGGAGACCAACAAGGGTCTTCTTGAGACCATCAAGACCGCCCTTGGCGACAAGGTCAAGGAGGTCCGTCTCTCAAAGCGCCTTACCGACAGTGCCTGCTGCCTCGTCGGCGACGAGTACTCCATGGGCGTCCAGATGGAGCGCATCATGAAAGCAATGAATCCTGACACTCCGCCATCCAAGAGAATTCTCGAAATCAACGCGAACCATCCGCTCATCATCGCGATGCGCAAGCTGAACGACGCGGACTCCAAGAGTCCGAAACTCGTCGAGTTCTCGAAGATGCTTTACGGAGAGGCCCTGCTTACGGCGAACATGCCGCTTGAAGAGCCGCTTGAGTTCGCGAAGATCGTCAGCAATCTCATGGCGCAAGATTTGGAGAAATAATAGAGCGGCGTTGCGGCGATGGATTGTGTATAAATACATCGCCGCTCGGAAAAACGTCTGCTGTCGTACACAAAAAAGGAGCAAGAATGAAAAAACTTCGTTATGGAATAATCGGTTGTGGCGGATGTGGTCAAGGGAAGCATCTGCAATCATATTCGCTTTTGAGCGACGACGTTGAAATAATCGCTGTCTGCGACATCATCCCTGAGCGAGCGGATATGGTGGCTGACCGTTTCAACGCCGAGGCAGCATATACAGACTACAATGAGATGTTGAAGTCCGAGAAGTTAGACCTTGTGAGTGTCGCGACGCCGAACAATGTCCATGCTCCCGCAACAATCGCGGCGCTTAATGCTGGATGCAACGTCCACTGCGAGAAGCCTGCGTCGCTGACGCCCGCGCTGGTGCAGTCGATGGTTGATGCGAAAGACAAGTCAGGCAAGAAACTGATGATAGGGCTGAACAACCGTTTCACCAATTGGGCGCAGTTCGCGAAGAAGTATGTCGAGTCAGGCGCACTTGGCGAGATTTATCATGCGAAATGCGGGTGGAAGCGCCGTCGTGGAATTCCAGGCAAGGGTGGATGGTTCACGACCAAAGCCTGTTCAGGCGGCGGTCCGCTCATCGATTTGGGCGTGCATTTCATTGACGTCACAAATTACATCATGGGATTTCCGACTCCTATCACCGCCAGCGGCGAAATCTACAGCAAGTTCGCTGACGGACAGCCCTTCAACCCAAAGGCGAGCGGTTACACAGGAACATACGATGTTGAGGATCTTGCGGTCGGAATGGTCCGCTACGACAATGGTTGCACGCTTGAATTGGAGTTCAGTTGGGCAAGCAACATCGAGGCTGAAGGACAGTACTGCGAAATCTACGGCACCAAGGGCGGCCTGAAATCCAACGGCAGCGAACTGACGATTTTCAGCGAAATCAACGGCGTCGTGACCGACACGAAGCCTAAACTCCGTCCTGACACCGCATGGGGCAACGAGGAGACACGCCACTACGTCAACTGCATCCGCAAGAACATTGAGCCGCTCTCGCGTCCAGAAGAAGCTGTCATAATCATGAAGATCATCACCTCCATCTACAAGTCCGCAGAAAAGCACAAAGAAATAACCATCAAATAATTTAGGAGACAGTATATGCTTCCACAGAACATGAGCCTCGGCATCAACGAAATCTCGGAACTGGATTTCAGTGTGCCGCGAATTGGCGAGCCGACACTAGAGTCGAAACTGAAAGACGTCATCTTCGTCGATGACTCCGAGACGGTTATGTACTGCGCAGACCCATCCGTCAATGCGCGTCTGGTCGCTGAGGGCCGCAAGGTGCCTGCGTTTTTGGCGGCGGGACCAAGGCGCATGCTCTACCATGACTCGCAGTGGGTTCGTGCCGCAATCGTCACTTGTGGAGGAATCTGCCCTGGTTTGAACGACGTCATCAAAGCCCTCGTCAATACCTTATATTATATATATGGTGTCGATAACATCTTCGGCATAAGGTATGGCTACAGTGGCCTTAATCCTGAATATGGTCTCAAGCCTGTCATACTGAATCCAGACGTCGTTGACGACATCCACAACACGGGCGGCACAATTTTAGGCTCCTCTCGCGGCGCACAGCCCGTTGAGGAGATGGTGAAGACTCTGGACAGACTGAACATCAACATCCTGTTCACGATTGGCGGCGACGGCACACAGCGCGGCGCACACGCCATCGCGCAGGAGATAAAGAAGTTGAAGTTGCCCATCAGCGTCGTCGGTGTTCCGAAGACCATTGACAACGATTTGAACTTTCTGGACAAGACATTCGGATTCGAGACCGCCGTTCAGACGGCTTCGCCGATCATCAGTTGTGCACACAACGAGGCGAAGGACGCTTTCAACGGCGTCGGCCTTGTGAAACTCATGGGGCGCGACTCAGGCTTCATCGCCGCCTCTGCTTGTCTGGCGAACTCTGTCGTAAACTATTGTCTGATTCCTGAAGTCCCGTTTGAGTTGAATGGCGACCTTGGCTTCCTGCCCGCATTGGAGAGACGCCTTGACCGCAAGCACCACGCGGTCGTGGTTGTCGCCGAAGGCGCAGGGCAGAATCTCTTCGAAGGCGAAGATGTCGTGCGCGACAAATCTGGCAACAAGCTCCACAAGGACATCGGACTCTTCCTGAAGGATGCCATTGTGAATTACTTCAAGAAAATGGGCAAAGAGTGTAGCGTAAAGTATTTCGACCCGAGCTACATCATTCGCAGCACACCAGCCAGCGGCAACGACTCCATATTCTGTCTGCACCTTGCACAACATGCTGTTCATGCCGCCATGGCGGGCATGACGGACATTGTTGTCGGCAACTGGCAGGGATACTTTACATACGTTCCGATTCCTCTCGCCACGCTGACCCGCCGCAAAATCGACCCGCACGGACAGCTCTGGCAGAGCGTCCTGCTCACCACACGCCAGGACAAGGACTGGAGCATCTTCTGATAATCTATGGAAAGCCTTCTCAAGGATTATGTCACTGTCGCCCCGCGCATTCCGTTCGACCAAGGGGCACCTTTCATCAACGGACCAGACACATTTGGGCTAACGCCTGGCAAACTCTGTTTCCATGTTTTTCCCGTGCGCGGCGAAGGGCCATTCACTTTCAACGTTGAAGGTGACCTCCCGCTTGGGATAACGCTGGACAAATCTACGGGATGGCTCACAGGGCGCACCGAGGTGGAAGGCGACTATCCCCTCAAGATAACCGCCACGAATCGCCATGGTTCTGCCGAAAAACTTTTCACCCTGCGTGTGCACCATGGCATGACAGGACTGGCCCCGCTTTTAGGATGGACATCATGGAACGCGATGGACCGCTGGCTCAATCAGGAAAAGGTGCTTAAGCAGGCACATTTTATCAAGAATCTCGGTCTGGCCGCAAGGGGCTACGCCTATGTCAACATCGACTCTGGATGGCAGGGCGGCAAACGTCGACTGGATACCCTCGCACTCATACCGAATGATCGTTTTCCAGACATGGGCGCAATGGTCCGCGAAATCCACTCGCTCGGTCTAAAGGCGGGCATCTATTCCACGCCTATGGTCATCGCCTGGGGATCAAATCCAGAGGAGCTATTCAGGGGCAGCACGGACTACCCAATCGATCTTTCACTTTGGATGCAGACCGATGAGCGTGGATACATGAAGGGCATCGGCAAAAACGGCAACTTCGGCGGCATTGGCAAGAATGGTCGGGAGAAGGAGGATGCACGCCAATGGGCCGAATGGGGCTTCGACTACCTTAAATACGATTGGCCTGAATGCGATCTCGTCCACGTCAATCGTATGAAGGAGGCTCTGCTCGAGACCGATAGGGATTTCGTCTATTCCCTGACAACACATTGCCCGCCGTCGCACGCCGACGAATACAAGAAAGCGGCGAACATGTTCCGCGACAACAACGACAATCTTACTTGCTGGGAATCCATAAACGCCACATTACGAACGTCGGACGCATGGCTTCCACACACCGAGCCTGGCAGTTGGTATGACCTTGACATGCTCGCCCTTGGCCCCGTCCATCCATACGCCTTCAAGTCAGAACTCACACGGGACGAAATGCTCTTCTGCTTCTCAGCATGGACGCTTCTCTCAAGCCCAATCCAGTTGAGTTGCAACTTTGATGAAATCGATGACTTCACGCTGGACATCTTCTCTAACGAAGAGTTGCTCGCCGTCAACCAATCTGTCGCGGGCAGAAGCGTGATGATAAGGAACGAGACGGCATACAGCGATTCAGGGGAGGTAACACGCGAAATCAGAGTCTATCGCAAGCCTCTTCCTGATGGCACCGCCGCATATGGCTTCTTCAACCTTTCGGAGACTCCACAGCATTATGAATTCGCGCTCTCCAATGAGAAGCAAGTCCGCGATCTTTGGTCGCATCAGTGCCTCGGCAAGACCGCCCTGCTGAAGATGCTTCTGCCAAGGCACGGAGCGCGCGTCCTCAGAATTGGATGATTTTTGAACTATAATAAACAATAATTAGGAGAATAGTCATGAAGTATCTGCACATGCGCGCTGGACAAATTAGGGAAGCAATTGAGAAGCGTTATCCATTGGTGCTTCCGTTGGGTGTCATAGAATATCACGGCGAGCATCTGCCGATGGGGACGGACTGCTTTGTCGCTGAGCAGGAAATTGAAATAGTCGAGCAGCGCCATCCGAACGAAATGGTTGTAATGCCGACCTTCTACTACGGAACTGCCACGAATGCTGTCGCCGCCCCCGCGAACAACGGCACAGTCTCCATCTCGCCAGAAAAGTTGATTCCCGTGGCGGAGGAGATTTTCCGTGGACTTCTGACCGTCGGCTTCAGGAACATTCATTGTTTCATCGCACATCAGACTGAAGAGTTCGAGCAGGGGATGCCGACAGACCTCGCGTTCCGTTTTGCGGGCCGAAAGGTCATTTTTGAGTTTCTGGAGCAGAAGAGTGGCCAGGGCTGGTGGGGCGATGAGAAGATGGCGAACTACTACACGGGTGGCGAGAATCCATTCAACTACATTAGAGTCCATCCAATGAGAACCCGCGAGGCGACAAAGAAACGTTTCAAGGGCGACCACGCAGGCATCCTTGAAACAAGCGAGATGCTCGCGGCTTATCCGCAAGATGTTGATATGTCCAAACTTGATGGCAAGCTCTGGTTCACGAGAACTGCCGTGGACGCCACGGCGGAATGGGGCAGAGAGGCTTTCAATGCCGCCGCAGATGACATTGAAGTCCTGCTTTTTGGAGAGAATAAATGACGCGCATCGTCGGAATGAAGGTCGAGGGGATGGCATCTCCTCTTGGCATCGGCACACACTATCCGAGATTCTCATGGCGTATTGAGAGCGACGCTAACGGCATTGAACAAGAGGCCTATCGGATACAGGTTTTCGCGGAAGAATGTGTCTATGATTCAGGCGAAGTCCGCTCTGACGAATCTCTCAACATCGAATGCCCGAAACGATTGAAAGCGTTGACGCATTACCGTTGGGTGGTCTCCGTTCTCGCGGGGAGTGAATGGTTCTCTGGCGAGTCATCATTCGAGACAGGCATGCTCGACCATGTTTGGAGCGGCAAATGGATCGCTGGCATTCACAACGGCGATGTCAAGCAACCTGTGAATTATCTGCGCAAGGGATTCACGTTGGATAAGCAACCCGTCCACGCAATGCTTTACAGCACTGCCCTCGGCGTCTATGACTGCGCAATCAATTCTAGCATGGTCAGCGATGAATGTTTTGCACCTGGCTGGACAGACTACTTCTTCCGCGTCCAGCATCAGACATATAATGTCACATCGCTCCTCAGGCAAGGCGACAACGCCATAGCCGTCCGCCTTGGCGAAGGTTGGTACAGCGGCACCATCAGCCGCCGACGCAACAGCAACCTGCCCAGTTATGGCAGCATTCCAACCTTCCGCGCTGAACTTCACATACAGTTCGACGACGGCACGACGACCATCATTCCGACAGACGACACATGGCGATGCTCCATCGGCGGTCCTGTCCGCTTCTCCGACATCTATGACGGCGAACTCTACGACGCCTCATACTCGCTCGGCGACTGGATGTCGCCCTCATACAGTGATCAAGGCTGGAGCAGATGTCTCCATAAGAACAGGCGCATCACGATCTGGGGGCGCACAGCGCCGCCAGTCAGACGGACGGAACTGCGCAAGGTTCTCGAATGGCGCGACATAGCGCCGTCACTTTGGAGGCGTGAGCCGAACATTCCAGACCCGCATAGGCTAACTATCGTTGATTTTGGACAGAATCTGGTGGGCAGAATCCGCTTGAAGATAAAACTGCCCAAAGGCGTTTCCATCAGCATACGCCACGGCGAGATGCTCAACGCCGACGGTAGCCTCTTCCTCGATAATCTGCGCACCGCGCGCGCCGCCATCAATCTTGTCGGCAATGGCGAAGAGTTCGAATACGAACCGCTCTTCACATTCTTTGGCTTCCGTTATATTCAAATTACAAACTTGCCCGAAGACTGCGATCCAGGCGCAATTGTTGCTGCTGTCATGCACAGTGACCTTGAGCGCACTGGTCGTTTCCGCTGCTCAAATGATCTGCTCAACAAGTTCTACGAGAACCAACTTTGGAGCAACAGAGGAAACTATCTTGACATTCCTACAGACTGTCCGCAACGCGACGAGCGTCTCGGCTGGCTCGCCGACGCATGGATCTTCGCTGACACCGCCAGCTTCAATTTTGACATTCAAGCCTTCTTCGAGAAGTACCTTGAGGACGTCAACACCAGCCGCACTGGCGCGGGAGAATATCCGCAGTACGCGCCTTTCTTCGCTGTCAATCATCTTGACGCATATTTCTTTGGCACAGAATACTACAAGGGTCATTCCGCATGGGGCGACGCCGCTATCATCTGTCCATGGCTTCTCTACCGCAAATATAATGACAAGCGCATCCTTGAACGCCACTACGACAACATGAAGCAGTGGATATTCTTCCAGGACGAGAATAGCGACCACCATCTACGTTGCTCATGCGTATGGCGTGATTGGCTCAACCATAACGATCCGACTTCCGAAACCCTTATCTCAACGGCATTCTTTGCCTATGGAACCGACCTCATGGCCAAGATAGCCTCCGTTCTCGGCAAGGAGTCTGACGCGAAGGAGTTCGAATCTCTTGCGAATGAGATTCGTGCCGCATTCCAAAAGCGTTTTGTTGGCAACGATGGATGCCTCGTAGAGACCAGCCAGACAGCAGCATTGCTTGCTCTGGAGTTCGGTCTGGATGTCAGAAATAACGATAATTTCCTTAAGCAACTGACAGACAACATCCAAGCGCATGGTTGCCGACTCTCCACAGGCTTCATAGGCACACCGTTCCTGCTCTCTGTCCTCAGCCGATTTGGACGCACCGACCTTGCGGATACGCTTCTTCTTCAGCAGGAGTTTCCATCGTGGCTCTATCCTGTCCTGCAAGGGGCTACGACCATTTGGGAGCGATGGGATGGATACACAAAAGAACATGGTATCCTCCCGCAGCCGATGAACTCCTTCAACCATTATGCGTATGGCGCGTCCGCAAGTTACCTTTACAACTCAATCGGCGGCATTCAGCTCGCTGACGATGCAATCGGCTTCAAAAGATTTGTCATAGCTCCACACTTTCCCGACGCTCTCGACTGGGCAGAGACTGAATTCGACTCGCCTTACGGAACCATTCGTACCGCTTGGCGCAAGGAAAACGGCACTGTAACAATTAAAGTTACTGTTCCACCGAACACTTCTGCAATTCTTCGACTGCCCAGCCAGGCGGACCGCCTCCTCAAGTCTGGAGATTATTGTTTCAAATAGATACTATTGGCAAGAATCAATAGTGAAGTGGCGATGTCATTTTTATAAAAATGATGGCAAGATGCCTTGTATCTTTGTGAGTTGAGTTTATTTTACAATCACACAATCATATATTGCCTGTAATTATATATGTATATATGACATCCAAACCAAATTTATACGAACAACTGCCGTCAGACTGGCGGGAGGCAATGGCGCCGTTTTACAGCGAAGAGCAGTGTCGATCGCTGGAGGAGGCGCTTGCTGCAAGATATGCCGCTGGAGAGACTATCTATCCTGCCAGAGAGAATCTGTTCCATGCTTTGGAGGCCACTCGCTACAGTGATGTCAAGGCCGTGTGGCTTGGTCAAGCAATTGGTCTGTCGTTTGCGGTGCCGAATGGAACGAAATGTCCGCCATCATTGCGCAACATCTTCAAAGAGTACTCTTCTGACTTCAACACTACATTCATGCCGACGGACACCACGCTCTCCGCATGGACACGCCATGGCGTGCTTCTATTGAACACCGTCCTTTCTGTCAAGGCGGGTATGGCAGCATCTCACCGCAATCTCGGATGGCAGGCGTTGACTGGCGCGGTCATCCAGGCGGTGAACGCTCTTGACAGACCCGTGGCGTTCATCCTTCTCGGAAATGACGCGAAAACAGTCAAGCCATTCATAGACGTTGAAAGGCATTTGGTTTTCGAGGCGGCTCATCCGTCTCCTCTTTCAGCACATCGAGGCTTTTTCGGCTCCAGACCGTTCAGCACAATCAATAGGATGCTTGAGGAGCGGAATGCGGAACCAATAGACTGGAGGCTTGATTGACATGGCGTTGCCTTACGAGATTAATCAGATTTTCAGGCAACAGACAGGCTTCAGGGTGCCAGGCGAGGCGTTGCGTGTCTTCAAGACGGTCGGAGACGTGCCAGGCGAAGGTTGGCTCGCTTCTTGGTCTGGCGGCATCATGCACATAAGCCGCGATCCAAGCGCGGGTTTGCAGAAGCACCGCTATCCATCGAAGGACATTCTCTCGATTAGCATAGAAGAGACGTTTCCAGGTGCCCCTTCAATTGTAATTGTCACGGGAGAGCACAATTTGAATCTGCCATTCAGTGGCATTAAGGCGAACATGGCTGTCGCAAAGAGACTCTGCGCTCGCTTCCACAAGACAGTTTCTGATACGCCTGAGAAAACCAAACCAAGCAGAGTAGGGGATGGACCGCCGCCGCTCCCAAAGGCCGATGGCGGCAATGCAGTTAGACCTTCTAACGTTCCACCTCCATTGCCAGGCGCCGTACCGCCGCCACTTTACGCTTTCAAGAATTTCGCTCATGAGCTTGAGATGGTGTTCAGCCCTCATGTCGTCTATTTCTGTGCGGCGCTTCTGCTTGGGATACGCGTTGAAAAGGAATTTCACATTGAGATGTATCAGATAATTCACAGGATTTTCGAAAATCCTGAATGCATAACTCAAGCGGAACGACTGCTTGAGGAGATTCCGACGAGTGAACTTTGGGCCGTGATAAGGCAAAACTTCAGCGACGAGCAGAAAAATTGTCTGATGCTTAATATGCTTGACGTGTTGACGGTCGACGGCGATTACACTATCAAGGAACAGCAGTTCGTAAAGGAGTTTATTCTAGGCATCGGCTTGAAGCCTGCGGCGTGGGAGAACTGCAAGGCGTCCATAATGGCTAAAAACAACTACGGAGTATTGGAGTACTGAACATGGCAAAATTCCGCAAATCCTTTTTTACTTCGCCCGACAAGGCATATTCCACAGGATATTTCTGGGTGATCAACCGCAAGATGGACGCCGAAAAACTCTGTTCGCAATTGGACGACATGGCGGCGCATGGCATCAGGGCGGTCTGTCTCCATCCATTCCCGCAGGGATTTCGACCTGTCACGATGCCCTCGACAATGGAGCCAGACTACATGACGCCAGAATACATGAAGATTATCACAAAGGTGATGAAGCACGCTGAAGAGCTTGGCATGAACGCTTGGCTCTATGATGAGGGCGGCTGGCCTTCTGGCGGATGTTGCGGACAGGTCTGGGCATCAGACAAGGAGCGTTTCGCCATTCGTTTCAAGAAACTTAATGAAGACGGCACAATCGCTGATTGCGTCCCGCAGTACGATCCGAATTACTCTGCGCCAGTTCCGAGCGTCATAGAACCAGGCGTCACTGAAAAGTTCATTGAACTCACGCATGAAAAGTGGCGGAAAAGCATGGCGGCGCTTTTTGGAAAGACCATACGATTCACGTTCACAGATGAGCCGAACATGTACCCTTACATTCCTGAGCAGGTCATGACATGGACCACAGATTTCGCTGATGTCTTCAAAGCGGAAAAAGGTTACGACATAACTCAGCATCTTGATGCGCTGCTCTCAAAGAAGGAGCCAACGGAGGAGATGAAGCGGATTCGCATAGACTACTGCGATGTCCGCGCCAACCTCTTCCGTGATAGATTCCTGCGGCCGATTCAGGAGTGGTGCCGCAAAAACGGTCTTCTCTCGGGCGGTCATCTCAACGGAGAGGACGAGCCGCGTGGCAATACTGCCTACGGCTACGGCAATATCCTGCGCAGTCTCCGCGCTCTGGATGTCCCTGGCGTGGATGTGATATGGCGTCAACTATATCCAGGCAAGACTGACAACCGTCCGTTCCCGAAGTACGCCTCCAGTGCGGCACATCAGATTGGCTCAAAGTTCACCCTCTCCGAATCCTTTGGAATCTACGGCTACAACACCACTCCAGACATCATGAAATGGCTGATGGACTACCAAGTGGTGCGTGGAATCAACATTTTCGTGCTCGGCTACAGTGCCTCCGAGACCAAAGGGAGGTTCAAGGACAGCATGGAGCGGAC
>JAEEGL017016579.1_pt1 | contig 13679 bp, 12 predicted proteins | sample 9134231 | NCBI WGS metagenome assembly JAEEGL01 (sample SAMN16246548, study PRJNA631951) | gut metagenome | biome: gut microbiome; feature: rumen; material: fiber-attached | host: Bos | place: Iran: Karaj | collected 2018-10
AAGAAGTCGTTGCAAGAAATTATCTGATCGGAGAACGGCCGGACGCCATCCTCAATATCATCGACGGCACCAATCTGGAGCGCAACCTGTATCTCACCACGCAGCTCACGGAACTCGGCATCCCCGTGGTGCTGGCCGTCAATATGATGGACGTGGTAAAGAAAAACGGCGATAAGATCGATACAGATGCGCTCGGCAGGCATCTCGGCTGCAGGGTCGTGGAGATCTCTGCCCTGAAGGGCACGGGCGTCATGGAAGCCGCCGAGGCCGCCATCGACGCCGCAAAAAACGGAAAAACGGTGCCGATGCACACCTTCTCCGGCCCCGTGGAACACGCGCTGGCCCACATTGAGGAAGCCGTGGTGCATAACCTGCCCGAGGAGCAGCAGCGCTGGTATGCCGTAAAGATCTTCGAGCGGGACGATAAGGTGCTTGCGGACCTGAAGATCCCGGCGGAAACGCTCTCTCACATCGAAAAAGATATCCGCGCGGCGGAAGAAGAACTGGACGACGACGCCGAGAGCATTATCACAAACGAGCGCTACGTGTATATCGCCGAGGTCATTAAATCCTGCTATAAAAAGAAAAACAAGGGCAGCCTGACCACTTCGGATAAAATCGACAAGGTTGTCACCAACCGCTGGCTCGGCCTGCCCATCTTCGCCGCCGTGATGTTCCTCGTTTACTGGGTCGCCATGGTGGCCGTGGGCGCCCCCGCAACCGACTGGGCCAACGACGGCCTGTTCGGCGACGGCTGGCATCTGCTCGGCATCGGTTCCGGCGCGTATGAGGAAGTGAACGACGAATACACAAACGCGCTCAACGCGGCGCGTGCGTTCACGGAACTCGACCCCGAAGCGGAAGATTTTGACGCGGCCGCCGCGCTGGCGGACCTGAATGCGTTCACGCCCGCCGAAAAGACCGCCACGGTGGACGTGGAAGACGAAGAGACGCTGGAGATCAGCACCCTCACCGCCTATTACGATTCGATCCCGGAAGGCGCGGACGAGGAAGAGACCGTGGGCATGACCTTCGTGGAAGCAAAAGCGTATTTCACCGAAAAGGGCTTTGAAGCACCCGACCCCGCCGACTACGGCGTATGGGTGCCCGGCGTGCCTGTGCTGATCGGCAGCCTACTCGAAAAGGCGAACGCCGCCGAATGGCTTCAGGGCCTGATCCTCGACGGTATCGTTGCGGGCGTGGGCGCGGTGCTCGGCTTTGTGCCCCAGATGCTGGTGCTCTTCCTGATGCTGGCGTTTTTGGAGGCCTGCGGCTACATGGCGCGGATCGCCTTCGTGCTGGACCGTATCTTCCGCAAGTTCGGCCTTTCGGGCAAATCCTTTATCCCCATGCTCATCGGCGTGGGCTGCGGCGTGCCCGGCATCATGGCCAGCCGTACCATCGAAAACGAGCGCGACCGGCGCATGACCATTATGACAACCACGTTCATCCCCTGCGGCGCCAAGGTGCCCTTCATCGCCATGATCGCGGGCGCCATCTTCGGCGGCAGCGCGTGGATCTCCACCTCCGCCTATTTCATCGGCATGGCGGCCATCGTTGTGAGCGGCATCATGCTGAAAAAAACAAAGATGTTCGCGGGCGATCCGGCGCCTTTCGTAATGGAATTACCCGCCTATCACTGGCCAACCCTCGGCAACGTGCTCCGCAGTATGTGGGAGCGCGGCTGGAGCTTCATTAAAAAGGCCGGCACCATCATCCTGCTTTCCACCATCCTCGTATGGTTCACTTCCTATTTCGGCTTTACCGCGGAAGGCTTCCGTATGCTGGCGGAAGACGAACTGGATCTTTCCATTCTGGCGCGCATCGGCAGCGTGATCGCCTGGATCTTCGCACCCCTCGGCTGGGGCACGTGGCAGGCAGCGGTGGCCTCCATCACCGGCCTTGTGGCAAAGGAGAACATTGTGGGCACCATGGGCATTTTGTACGGCGGCGGCGAACTCACCGCCTGGCAGGCGCTGCACGCCGCGTTCACCGGCGTTACCGGCTTCTCGTTCCTTGTGTTCAATCTGCTCTGCGCGCCCTGCTTCGCTGCCATCGGCGCCATCAAACGCGAAATGAACTCCGCAAAATGGACCTGGTTCGCCATCGGTTACCAGTGCGGCTTCGCCTACGCGGTATCGCTGTGCATCAACCAGATCGGCGGCCTGTTTACAGGCAAATTCAACGTGATCGGCTTCATCTGCGCGCTGGCGATCGTCGCGGGCATGGTATATATGCTGTTCTTCCGCAAATATAAGGAAGCAACCAAACTCACGAAGAAGATCTGATAAAAACGAAAGGAAGCGGTCTTATGCTTACGTGGCTCACGGCGAATCTCGGAACGGTCCTGATCGCGCTTCTGCTTCTGCTGATCGTGGCCGGCGTTATCATAAAACTCCGGAAGGATAAGAAAAAGGGCGTATCGTCCTGCGGCGGGAACTGCGCGCACTGTGCGATGTGCGGCGCCTGCCGGCAGAATCAATCGGCGGCGCCCGGCGCAGAGATTCGTTTCAGATAAGAGCAGCGCATACGGCGCCGGGGATTCGGTCTCCCGCGCCGTATGTTTTTTTAATGGAATACGGTTGCGGTCGGACAGGGCGGCTCTGCCCTTCCGGATGGAATGCGGCTGAAAAAAGAAAGGAAAAAAATGGTAAAAACAACTTTGAAAATCGAGGGCATGCGGTGCGCCATGTGCGAGGCGCACGTATGCGATGCGATCCGCAGGGCGGTTCCGAAAGCAAAAAGAGTGACCGCCTCCCATACGAAAAAGGAAGTTTCCTTCTTCACGGAGCGCGCGGTCGACGTCAATATGCTGAAAACCGCCGTCGACGAAACGGGGTATACCTGCCTCTGGGCAACCTCGGCGCCGTATGAAAAGAAAGGCCTGTTCGGCAGAAAATAAAAACCGCGCTCCCGGGGCTGCCGGGCCCGTTTTTCCGGCGCCGCGGCGGGAAAAACCGTCTGGAAACAAGGAATTCATAAGAATGCAGGCTTGAAAACAACGTTTTTTTCAAAAAAACGCTTGACATTTTCAAATATGTTTGATAAAATATAATTGCATAAAACAAACATGGGGGCGATTCCGATGGCATACGATTACCGCGAGGCGATGAAACTTGAAAACCAACTTTGCTTTCCCCTGTACGCCGCGGCGCGGAACGTAACAAACCTGTATACGCCCCTGCTGCAGCCTCTGGGGCTGACCTATACGCAATACCTCGTTTTTCTGGTTTTGTGGGAGCGGGACGGCCTCACCGTAGGCGAGATCGGCGAAAAACTGATGCTGGATAACGGCACCCTCTCCCCGCTGCTGAAAAAACTGCAGCAGGCGGGGTATATCGAGCGGCAGCGCTGCAAAGAGGACGAGCGCGTGGTGCGGATCACGCTCACCCAAGAAGGCAAAGCGCTGCAGCAGCAGGCGAAAGAGATCCCGCTGAAAGCGGCAAACTGCATCGATCTGCCGCCCGAAAAGGCGCGGGCGCTCTATACGCTGCTGTATGAATTGTTAAATCAAACAAATAATCATTAAACGGAGGAAAACAAAATGACGTACGCAGTGAGATACTACACCAAAACGGGCAACACCAAACGGCTGGCCGAGGCCGTTGCCGAAGCGCTCGGCGTGGAGGCGCTGCCCATCAGCGAGCCCGTTACGGAGCCGGTGGATATCCTGTTCCTCGGCAATTCTTATTACGCGTTCAATATCGATCCCGAGGTCCGGAACTTCGTGCGGTCGCTCAACAAAAACACGGTGGGCAAAATCGTTAATTTCGGTTCCGCCGCCATGCTGAATTCCACCTATAAAAAAATAAAGGTGGAAGCGGATAAGGTCGGCGTCCAGATGGACGCCAGAGAATTCCACTGCCGCGGCGAATTTAAGGGCGTGCACAAAGGCAGGCCGAACGCGGAAGATCTGCGCGCCGCCGCCGATTTTGCCAAAACTTTTCTCCTTTCCTGAGAGAGGCGCGCAGATGGATCAAAACGATCTGAAAACGTTGCTGAAAGCCCAACAGGGCGAGCTGGACGCCGTTCTGATGTATAACGCCCTTGCAAACGCGGCAGGGGACCCGAACGACGCCGAAACCTTCCGCCGGCTTGCCGCGGAAGAAGGCCGCCACGCAGCCGTATTCAAGAACCTCACGCGGGAAACGCTGCAGCCGAAAAAAACGCTGGCAACCCTGCTGCCGATCCTGTATAAGGTCATCGGCAGAAAGAGGCTTTACCCGATCATCGCAAAATTTGAATACGGCGCAGCCGATACCTATGCGCCTGTTGCGGAGCGCTTTCCCGAGGTGCTCAGCGTGAGAGACGACGAAAAGCGCCACGGCGATACCGTAACGGCGCTCCTGCGGCAGAGAAAGCCGTAACACAAAAAGAGCGCGGGCGCTTTACCCGCCGCCGCGCGGATCAATAAACGGTCAAAAAAATAAAAAAAATATACAGGAGACATTGCAAATGAAAACGGTTTATGATTTTACGGTTAAAAACAGATCCGGGAACGAAGTTCCGCTCTCCGATTACAGCGGCAAAGTGCTGCTGATCGTGAACACCGCCACGGGCTGCGGCTTTACGCCCCACTACGAGCCGCTGGAGGCCATGTATAAGGACCTGAAAGAAAAAGGCTTTGAGATCCTCGATTTTCCCTGCAACCAGTTCGCGAACCAGGCCCCCGGCGACGCCGACGAGATCCATTCCTTCTGCACGCTGAAATTCGGCGCCGATTTTCCGCAGTTTGCCAAGATCGACGTCAACGGCGAAACCGCCGATCCGCTCTTCGCGTTCCTGGCCACGGAAAAACCCTTCGCCGGGTTCGGCAAGGGGCTGAAAAACGCCGCGCTGAGCAAGTTTGCCGATATGAACAACAAAAAATACGGCGATCGCGCTTATATCAAATGGAACTTCACCAAATTCCTCATCAACCGCGAAGGCGCTGTTGTAGCCCGCTTTGAGCCCACCGTGGATATGAACGAGGTCCGGGCGGCAGTGGAAGCGATCCTTTGATTTTCGGAGGAAAAGAAGATGAAGATCACGATCAACCCGAACAAAGAGATCGCGGATACGGTCAAAGAGGGGCTCAAACGGACCGGCGGCTACTGCCCCTGCCGCAGAGAGCGCACCGAAGAGTATAAGTGCATGTGCCGGGAATTCCGCGAGCAGATCGCGGACGAGAATTTTGAGGGCTTCTGCCACTGTATGCTCTATTATAAAGAGAAATAAGCGAAATGAAAAAACCGCCCGATGGGCGGTTTTTTTGCGTCCGGAAAATGATGAATATAACGTGGATCAGTCGATGATCTATCGCTGCGAGATATCACACTGAAGGTATGTCACCCGTCCGGTACGGAACGGATATCATTGCAGCAGACCTCTTTTGTCCGGTAGACAAAAGAGGTCTGCTGCATGGCGGAGAGTTAGGGATTCGATTCTCGCCTGCGGGCTCGGTCAGGCGCGGTTCTGAACGTCCACCGGACGTTCATTCATTACCGCGCCGCTTCGAATCCCTTTTTGATTATAATCGCCAAAACAAAAAGGCGTCTTGCGACGCCCATTCGTTTTGGCGGAGAGTTAGGGATTCGAACCCTAGGTGCCTTTTGGGCACACAGCATTTCGAGTTTTCCGATCAACGTCACCAAACCCCGCACAACGTCTTATTTCGTCACGCATCGTCCCTGCCGGAAACACAGTCAGCATAAGGGTTTCGGGGGAACAGAAATGATGATCCGGGACGATATAACAAAAAGCACAAACGGTTCAAACTGATCCGGAAAAATGCAAGAATTGCGCCTTTTTTTGCATAAATGCAAGAAAAATGCAAGAAAAACAGCCTGAAATCGGCGCCGGAACTCCGGATTTTGACAGGGAATAAAAAACGGAGCGTCAAGTCTCATGAACACCTATCTGGATGAACTTGCAAACTATGGAAATACTCTTACAAAAGAGCAATTACGGATCGTCTGCCATATCTCAAAACGCAAGGCGACGTATCTGCTGCAGTCCGGTCTGATCCCTTGCATCAACACGGGCAAAAAAACGCACACGTATATCGTTGCGAAATCAGCCGTGGCGTTTTATCTGCGGGACCGGGAAGAAAACCCGCAGAAATACCATTTCTGTTCTTCAGGAGCAACGAATAAGGACCGGACGCAGACCGCTGTCCGCCGCACCGGGCCGATCCTCATTGACGAAAAACGCATGCGGGCATACTACAATGACAAACTGTCGGCTTTTCCCGACGTTCTGACCACAACCCAGGTCAAACTGCTGACCAGTTACGGTGAGAATACCGTCCGCGCCTGGATCGAAAAAGGCGAACTGCCCTATCTTGACTGTCTCGCCGGATGGAGGATCCCAAAGACATGGCTGATCGATTTTCTCTGCTCTCCGTATTGTAACAGAATCGTACGCAAATCGCAAGCACATCTGGCATTTCTTGCTGAAATACAAGAAATGGAGCTTTGCTACATCGCTTCCTCCTCCCTTGACATTGCTGTCAACGGCTTGCGGTTCGCTACACTTGGCGGTAAATACCCGTGACGGGACTTTCACCCGCAAGATTTGTGCCATGCCCGACACACAGAGAACAGCCCCGCGGATGGGGACGATCCGCGGGGCTGCCCTGCTGTTTGCAGGTTATATTGAACGAGGAAACAATCCGTTATCTGTTGAACAGGCCTTTGAAGAAATCAATGATCCTCTGGAAGAAGTTCCGGATATTTGCAAGGATGTTTGTGAAGGCGTTGCCGCTACTGCCGCCGCCGTTATCGCCGCCGCCAGGATTGTAGTTCGGATCAGCCGTATTGCAGCGGGTGCAGGCGCCGCCCTGATAATCGTGCCCCAGAGCGTTAACGCGGTCGCGGGTCTCGGTGGCGTCGCAGTTGGCGCATTTGTATACCTTGTAACCGCCCTCGGTGCAGGTAGCGGCCTTTTCTTCCACAAGCACGGTGTAGCTGTGGCCCGTGGCGTTTACGCGGTCGCGGGTCTCGGTGAGATCGCAGGTGGCACACTTATATACCTTGTAGCCGCCCTCGGTGCAGGTAGCCGCTTTGGTTTCCACAAGCATGGTGTAGCTGTGGGCAGCCAGCGGGAGCGCTTCGCAGCCGCTGATGACCGCGCCGCAATCCACGCATCTCACGCCCGCCGCGGTACCGGCCACGGTGCAGGTGGAGGGCACTTCGTTCACGGGTTCGGTATTGGTATGGTCGCAGGCAAAGCCGGGCAGCAGACCTACTTCACGGATGAGATCCAGCAGGCAGGGCAGGATGTTTGCTCTGCGGGCGTTGATGCTCACCATGTTGCGCGCGGCGATGCCCTGATCGCTGTCGCAGCCGGTGAATTCTTCCTGTACGGTTTCGGAAGCGGTGTAAAGTTCGGCCTGAACCGTATCCGGGAAGAAGCGATCCACAATATAATCGCTGGCGTTGATCAGCGCGAAGGTGACGGGCACGTCGCCCGCGACGGCGTCGTCCTTCACCTCGAAGTAAGCGAGGAAGTCGCCGAGCTCGCCATCCAGCGCCTTATCGAAGAACGCGGTGTTCATGGCTGTGAGGTCCGTGTAATTCGAGAACATCGTGTTCATCGGCAGCACATCCGCGAGAGTAGTGAGCTTATCCCAAAGGTTTGCCTGCTCCTTGGCGGTACCGGCGGGGATGCAGATACCGTCCGTCAGGGCGATGAAGCGGTCCGCAAGAGCCTCAAGCGTATCACGCCAGTCGTCGCTGCGCTCCACGCCGAGGCTGAGCGCAAATCTTCCGATGTTCAGGCCGAAATCTTCGTTCAGGTCGCCGATAAAACCATTGGCGGCGGAATTGATCTTATCCACGGCATAGGTGGCGGCGTAGTAAAGGATATCGGTCACCTTACCCAGGATCGCGTCCTCGGCGGTTTCGGTACCGGCGTCCACGGCTCCCGCGTCAATAGCGGTATAGGTGTAATCCCAGCCGTCAAGGTCGATGGCGTCCGTCAGTTTGACAAGGATCATATCCACAGCCGCCGCGCCGATGGCGTCCAGCGTATCAAGTTCTTCCACTCTCATGTGGAAATCATAGAAGATGCTGTCGGGGTCGTCCTCGGCCAGCAGATCGCAGGCTACGCGGATGCCGCAATCCAACGCATTCTCCACAGAGGAGAAATCCATATCGTAGATCATACCGGCGTTAAAGCCGTGCTCTGAGGCGAAGGAAGCGCTGATATCGGCCGATTCAGCCAGAGCGATAAAGGTATCGCGGTCGATATATTCCTTCATCACGTCAAGGAGCTCGCTGACCTTATCGCAGATCTTCTGCAGGTTTTCATCGAGATACTCGTTGCCGCCGTCGGTCAGGTCGAGATAAGCCATACCCTCGTCGGAGGCGATCATATCCACAAGGCCGTAGAGGATGTGGTTCACCTGCCCCACAACGCCGTCGTATTCGTTGTAATCTGCCATCACGTCAAGCAGGCTGTAATCATATTCGGCGTCGGCGTCAATGTAGCTCACAAGGTTCTGCAGCATTGCAAGCTCCTCGATCTCGCCGCTGAGGTTATTCATAACGATGGTAGCGAATACGGGATCCGCAAACATATCGCCAACGGCGGTTTTGATGGCGTTGATCACCAGCGGCTGCGCAAAGGAATTCAGCATGGAATATATTCCGGTCAGCTCCACGGTGGTGGAATCCGGATCGAGCAGGTCGGCGGTCACGGTCGCCTGAATGGGGGAAGTGATGTTTACCTTGGCTGTGGCGCTCTCCACCTTTACCTGAACGGCGAAGGAATCCTCATCTTGATAGGCTTTGTAGGAGAAGGTGGCCTGCGCGTCGGAAATGTTGAACGCAACGGTCATACCGCTCATTTCCATGGAGCCGCTCTTGCCGTTCACGTTCTCCTGCAGCGCGGCGATCACGGCTTCTTCCAGATCGCTGAGCTTGATATCCAGATCCATCAGCGTTTCGCCGTCAAACACGGCCTTAGTCTTGAAATATTTGCCCCATGCTTCGGCGGTACCGGCAACCAGCGCGGCGTCCGCTTCGGTCATTTCGGAATTGCGTTTTACTTCAATGCCGAGGCCGGCGTCCGCATACTGATCGAGGGTATCCTTGGCCTGATCGTTGGCATAGATGGTGGGCATATAGTCCGCCATTTCGGTGCTGGCGGGATGGTAGGTGGCATAGGGGTTGTTGCTCTCGTGGCCGATGGTAAGCTCGGGGGGATCTACGTTCACGCCCGCGGTGACCACCTTGATCATGCCCTGCAGCGCGGAAAGGAAGCTGGAAAGCATGGAATCAAAATCGGCTTTGTAATCGTTCTGGAGCAGGCCCACGTAGGCTTTTACAAGCGCGTAAACGTCGGTGGTTCTGAGATCGAAAGCGTCGTAAGCGGCTTTGGATTCCTCCGTCGTGAGGATATCCTTCAGAACCGGGGCAAGGGCTTCCTTAATGCCGTTGTTCAGGATCTCGTCAAAGGTCTCGGCGCGGGTCTCGGGGACTTCGTAGCCCATCTCGCGGGCGATCTCACGGATGAATTTATCCTGAATGTCGCCGGTTACAAGGTAATCGTCGTAAAAATCACGGATGGCGTCGCCCTCGGCGAAGTTGGCCTCGATATACTCGCCCACCTTACCGTAATCGAACACCTGATCGTCCCAGCGGAACACCTTGCCGAAGGTCTCGGCGTTATCCGCCATAAACTGGAATACGCCGTAGAAGAAGTTCACGTCGCCGCCTTCTCTGGTGACAAGGGCGGAGGTATCAAGGTTGGCGAAATCGCCTTCCAGCTCGGCCACGTGGTCCTTCATGCCGATGAGGCTGTCCACGCCGGTGATGGAGAGATCCACGCCAACGCTCTCGGTAAATGCGTTGAAGTCTTCGGCCACGGCGGCGATCTTCCGGTCGAGCCAGTCCAGCAGCAAACCGGCGATCTGGTCGTAATTCAGCGACGCGATATAGTCCGCGTCGTTTTGGGCGACCTTCGCTTTGTCGTATTCGGCGTAAGCGGAGGCGGGGTTTTCAATGGTTTTCTCCGCTGCAAAAGCGGGGAGGCAGCACGTCAGCATCATCAGAACGCTGAGCGCTATGGCAATGATTCTTTTCATCTGAAAGGTCCTCCTTTGTATGATTGCCGCGTCGTATCGGGACCGGCGGACCGGAGGGGCGAGAAAACAAACGGCATATTTCTGTCGCCTTCACTTTCTATTGTACGGCAAACAAAACGATTTTCAAGCGACAGATCCGCCGGTTTTGTACACATCATACAAAACAACGGCGGATAAGAACCAAATTGTTATTTAAATGTTGCAACGTTATGAACGAAAGGAACTTACATTTGGGCAAGCTTCCGTTTGATGCGCTCCAGCTCCCTTTTTTTGGAAAGCAGCTCCGCGTCCGTCATATCGCCGATGTAGTTCATGGAGAACAGGCGCATTGCGTAGGCAAGGTAATACGAGAGCAGTGAATTGAATTCCTCGCCGCACGGCCCGTCCGCCTTTTCTTTTTCGGCGATCATATAACGCATCAGATAAGCGAACAAACCACCAAGCAGATAGGTAATGCTGCCGTTTTTAAAGATCGCGCGCACGGCTTCGGTTTTAAACGACACCATTTCACCCCGAAAGATCGCCAGCGCCTCTGACGAGAGCTTCTGTGGGTGATCCAGAAAATACAAAAAGGCGGAAATGCAAACCAGAAGAGAATTCTCGAGCACCTTCATCACGTAATCGGTAAAATCGGTGAAATGGGCGTAAAAGGTGCTGCGGGGATAACCGGCGGCGTCGCAGAACTCGCTTACTTTTACGTCGAAAAACCGTTTTTGTGAAAGAATCTTCAGCGCCGCGCCGCCCAGCGTATAGTAAAACTCCTCGCTGCCGCCGTAACGGTTTACAAAGCATGCGGCTATGTTTTCGATGAGCGATCGGGCGGGATCGTAAACGGGCAGGTTCTGATCCGGATAGAGCGCAGGCGCAAGCTTTTCAATCGTTATCAGGGTAAGCCAGGTACTGAACAGCTCCGGCGCAATGTCAAGGTTCTCCTGCACCTTAAAAGAGACCCGATCGGCGGCGTTCAGCGAAGCGGCAAGCTGCTGCTTCAGCTGCCCGGCGATCTGGTAGGGCATAGCGCGCTTGTTCACACGGTGCGAAAGCGTAAACATCAGCGTTTCGTTTTCGGCCGTGATCTTCCACAGCGCGTCCGCGTAATCCCGCATCCCCTCCGCCGTTTTATCTGCCGGGACGGGCACGGACAGAAATTTTTGCGTCAGCTCTTCGCAGCAGGCGTCGTACAGCGCCGTCACGTTCGGGAACAGCTTATAAAACGTGGTGCGGTTGACCCCCGCCGCCTTTGTGATCTCCGAAACGGGGATCCGCTCGATCTCCGTGGAACGGGATAAAAACGAAAGATAATACTTCGTCCCGGATTCCAGATTTTTCAGCAGCTCTTTCCGGTCGTAAAAACTGCAGATATAACGAAAATGCCCGTCGATGTATTTGGCAAGCTGCGGTATCAGCGCCATTCCCTTGACCGAGGGATGCGGTTTTTCCAGCATGGCGATGAACGCCGTCATGATGCGCTCCCGCGCGGACATTTCCTGCTCCATCAAACCCGCCCCTTTCGTTGAACTCTCTTTTATTATATCAGATCCGCCAAAAAACCACAAGCGACAGATCGCTCATTTTTGTAGTGTATTATTATTTGATGCTTTTATTTCTTTTGCAATAAAAATGAACGTCCCCGCGGAGCATCTGAACCGCGGGGGCGCCCTGCCGTTTCGCAGGGTATATCAGCGGGGTAACAATCCAGATAATTCATGAGGATCCTATGTTTTTATCTGACGACCGCTTTATAGGCGATATCCACCACTTTGTCGGGCAGGAGCTCCAGCGTCAGCAGCAGCTTGCCGGTGCACACCTTATATTTGGTGCGGGGCAGCTTTGAGGTAAGCGCCAGCATCAGTTTTTTTGCGAGCTTTTTCGGGTCGTGGTCCAGCCCCAACTCCATGGTCATCATCGGCTTCATGGTGGTAAGGATCTTTTTATAGTAGTTCGTGGAGGCGATCGCCTTGTCGAAATCCTCGTAGATCTTATTTGTCAGCTGCGTTTTGAACGAGCCGGGCTGCAGCTTGATCACCGGGATGTTCAGATACATCAGCTCCCGGCGCAGGGAGTCGTTATACGCTTCCACCGCGTATTTCGTCATCGTGTAGGGACCGTTGAAGGGCTGCGGCGTCATCCAGCCGCTTTCGGACGAACAGTTGATAATACGACCGTGTCCGATACGCACCATTTCGAAAAACCGTTTGTTCACGCGCACCATGCCCATCACGTTCACGTCCAACATTTTTTCGATCTCCTGTACACAGTTCCCCTCCACCATGGAGGTAAACACGTGGATACCGGCAAAATTCACGATCGCGTCCAGCACGTAGGTATAGCTCCGAACGGTTTTATACGCATTCTCAATGCTTTCTTCGCTGGTCACGTCCAGCTCCAAAGGGATCACGTTCTGTAGTTTTCCAAGTTGCTCCAGCTTCGTTTTGTTGGTGCCGCCCGCAAAAACGGTCCAGTTGCCCGTTTTTACGATCTCTTCAATGCAGCATTTGCCCAGATCTCCGGTCGCGCCGGTAAACAGTACGTAATTCATATCACACGGCTCCTTCCAGTTTTCTCTTATGCCAAAGCACCGTATCACGGATCGTCTCTTCTACCGGACGCGGGCGGAAGCCGATTTCTTTTTTTGCCTTTTCGTTGCTGAAATTGCAGTTTTCTTCCAGCTTGCTCAGTGAAAAGCTGTTGAGCATCGGCGGCAGATGGGCAAGGTCCATCGCCCACGAAACAAGCGGCACAAAGGGCTTAATAAAACGCTTGGACACTTTGACCTTCGGCTTCTTTCTGCCCAGCGTTTCCGCCATATAGCCCATCAGTTCGTCCACAGTCACCTTATGTCCGCCGAGGATGTAGCATTCGCCGCTGCGCCCCGTTTCCGCCGCGTTGCGCATTGCTGCCGCCATATCACGGGCATCCACGAAATTGTACGCGCCGAAGTTCATGGATACCGGGAACAAGCCTTTAATAAACAAGTCCACCGTGGCGCCGATACTGGATCCCATGTAGTCGTCCGGGCCGATCACGCCCGTGGGCTGCACGCAGCACACCTTCAGGTCGTCCTTTGCGTCCAGCACGATCTGCGTGGCAAGCGCCTTCGTGATGGCGTAAGGGCTTTCCAACCCCACCTCGCTGTATTCGCTGCGCTCACTGATCACGCCCTCGCAGAATTTATCGGGATACGTATCGATGGAGGAAACGTAGATCAGGTTCTTTACCCCCATCTTTTTGCAGCTTTCCACCACGTTTTTGGTGCCGCCCACGTTTACGTTCCACATCAGTTTTTCTTTTTTGCCGGAGATATCCACAACACCGGCAATGTGGTACACGGTCTCCGCGTTTTCAAACGCGGCGTCGAGATCTTCCGGATTGCAGATATTGCCGTAAACCTTTTCGCATTCGATCCCGTCAAGGCAGGGATGGTCCTCCAGGAGCAGCAGCCGCACGTTTTCACCGCGCCCCGTAAGGTATTTTACGAGCGCAAGGCCCACGTAACCGGTGCCGCCGGTAATCACGCTGTATTTTTCGTTCATGTTCTCTTCCTCCGATTCTGCAATTGACTTTTCAGTTGGGTTTTATTATAATAGAAACACTGATAGATAAACAACGG
>JAEEGL017187740.1_pt1 | contig 13679 bp, 9 predicted proteins | sample 9134231 | NCBI WGS metagenome assembly JAEEGL01 (sample SAMN16246548, study PRJNA631951) | gut metagenome | biome: gut microbiome; feature: rumen; material: fiber-attached | host: Bos | place: Iran: Karaj | collected 2018-10
ACGGAAAAATAATAACACGTATTTATACGTGTTGTCAAACAGCCTTTTCTTCTTATCATTCTTACAATTTCATTTATTAATAACTATATTTCCATTCTCAAATGACCGGTCGATGGCATTGTGGTCGGCAATACCTTGAAAGAGCATTTTTTTTGCCTGTTTATAAGGATACTTGTCTGAGTATTCGGATTTTGTCTTGAGAAGCCAGCGAATGCCCCAAAGCTTAGCAAGGCTGCCGTATAAGAAGTAATATAGAACGCCTCTGTCATAGAAGTATTTATCGCTATATCCAAAAAACCATGTGGAAGGTCTCGGAACTTCTTCACCAAGGCATACGGGCAAAGCATTGATCTTAAGGCCTGCTTTCAGGCAATCGTTTAAGAAGAGAGAATCTTCTCCATTTGAATATTTCGCACCGCCGCCGAATAAAAGACTGAAGCGTACGCCGGACTGTTTCAGAGCAGTTGTTTTTGCTGCGATGCTATATGCGGGATATCTTCCGCAGTTGTACCAGCTGATCTTCTTAACGGAATCATTCCAGTATGTTCTTCTTTCCTCACATACTTTCACGTTAAAAAGAAGTATATCCGCTTCCGGATGAGCATTGAATTCAGCAATGACTTTTTCCATATACCCTTCGTCATACACGATATCTTCATCACTGAAGAGTATAACGTCCGCAGTGGAATTATCAATGCATGTATTTCTTGAAAGGCCCACGCCCTTGTTATTCTGACGGATAACCTTAATACGATTCCCGTTTAACTCAAATTCTTCCGTGGAATCCGTTTCTTCCTTCTGGGATACGATGACCGCATCCGAGGCGATATGCATTTGTGAAGCAAGTTCATGCGGATCTTTTTTAACGCATGAGACCAGTAATTCGAATGTCATAACTCAATCATTATACCATACAAAACCTGCTTATATCCCGACATCGCAAGTTTGATTTTGCCATTCCGATTATCTATAATCTTAAAGAATAAACTCAAGGTGAGGAAAGTATGAAGAAGTATAAAACACCGATATTATATTCCGTAGCGATCCTGATAATCATTCTGATGCATTCCATCCTTTTGGACAAGCTTCCGAGGGGGCTCAATGTTGATGAAGTAGGTTCTGCATACGATGCATATTCCCTGTTACATTTCGGTGTGGACAGATGGCTCAAATCATGGCCTGTCTATTTCATTAATTACGTGGACGGACAAAATGCCCTATATGCCTACCTGCTTATCCCTGTTTTCTTTTTCTTCGGAACATCTACATATGCTATCCGCTCCGTAATTGCCGTATCTGCACTCGTTATGGCTGTTTTCGGTGCCAAAACCATAAAACTCTTATATGATAATAAAAATTCAGAATGTGCTTTTCTGTTTCTGTATGCCGTTATGCCGGTATTTACCATCACCCTCAGATTCGGCCTTGAAAGTCATCTGATGATGAGTGTGGGTGCAATAGTAATATATTATCTGATCAAATCCGCAAAAAACGGATGTCTCAGTTCATACCTGTTGTTTGGCTTCTTTTCCGGACTTATCCTGTATACGTATGCAATCGCTTATCTGATAATTCCCATCTTCATGTTTTTGTCCCTGATATATCTGATCGTCAAAAAAAGTATCAGCGTGAAAAAATTTATCGTTGCAGCTGTTCCGTTTGCACTTCTTGCATTCCCTCTTTTTATGGTTCAGCTCATCAACAAATACGATCTTCCCGAAATGTATATCGGGCCTTTCACCCTTACCAAAATGCGCGGATACAGGATTTCCGAGCTGATGACTGATGATTTTTTCAAAAAGATCTTTGCCGGAATAAAAAGCACGTTTCTTTACGATGACCTGAAATATAACAGCATTCCGAAATTCGGAAACTTCTACTATATCTCAATTCCTTTTCTTATTATCGGTATCGTTTATTGTACCGTCAGCCTGTATAAAAGTTTGAAAAAAGGCAATCAGGTATCTCCTTATGCTTTTCCTCTATTTTACTGGATATCCTGTGTACTCGTCTCAGGATTCATGGCCAACGCCATCGGATACACCAACATAACCAGACTGAATGGCGTCTTATCATCTTTGATATTGTTCATCTTCATCGGATTAGACTCATGCATCCGGTTCCTTAAAACAAAGAAAGCACAGCAGATTGCCATTTCGATAATAACAGTCTGCTATGGTGTTCTTTTTTCTTTCTTCGTAAAATTTTATTTTACTGAATTCGATGAATTTGCTTATCCGTATAAATGGCTCTTTTTTGAAAGATATGATGATGAGATTTTTGAATATCTTGATGATCCGAACAACGGATATACCGACAATTATGTTTTTCTTCCCTGGCTTTACACCTATTACCTGTGGGAAACAAAAGCTGATCCCTATAAAACAAACCTCACTGATCTGCTTGCAGACGATACGAATGTGTATCAGATCGGCAGATACAGGATGGACAGTGGAATTGATTTTGCATCAGAGTACGTTTTCTACAAGTATGGATATACGGAAGAAAACATGGAACTTTTCAGAAGTCTGCATTTTAACGAATACGAAACCGAACACTACATCACATTCTTAGATCCCCTGCACGGAAGAGAATTCTACACAGAAAACAACCTTCTGGGAACAACAGCCAAAGGTGATGTAGTTTTAACAAAATCCTATGTAAGTTTAACCGAGAACATGCAGCTGGCCTTTTATGGATGGATAGATATACCAACAGACTTGGGACAAACCATAAAAGTTTCACTGGATACAGAAAGATCAACAATCGATGGAGAAATCCTCGCTGATTCATTAAGCGAAAAAAGAACTGTCTGTTATCAGTTTGTTATGGATATAGATGAATTCTTCGGATATAAAGAAATGATCTTCCATGTGGAAGCAATGGATGAAAATGGGAATAGCGTTTATTCTTTCGATACGGATATGACGAGATAAAACAAATGCGTCAGCGATGTTTAGCTGACGCATCATTTTTACTTCTTTCTTTTCTTATCACGCTCCAGCATACGCTTGATGTAAATTCCGGTGTAGGAGCCTTTTACTTTGGTGATCTCTTCGGGAGTTCCCTCAGCGATAACGGTACCGCCTCTGCTTCCTCCCTCAGGACCCATATCAATAATATAATCCGCACACTTGATAACGTCCAGATTATGCTCGATCACCACAACGGTATTCCCACCATCGGATAGCCTTCCGAGAATCTCAACCAGCTTGTGCACATCCGCAAAATGAAGTCCCGTGGTGGGCTCATCAAGGATGTAGATGGTCTTTCCGGTGGCTCTCCTGGAAAGTTCCGTGGCAAGTTTTATACGCTGAGCCTCACCTCCGGAAAGTTCGGTAGAGGGCTGGCCAAGCTTAATATATCCGAGACCAACATCGTAGAGAGTCTGGATCTTGTTTCGAATGGAAGGAATATTCTCGAAGAATTTCAGAGCCTCTTCCACTCTCATATCCAACACATCGAAAATGTTCTTTCCCTTGTATTTAACCTCAAGAGTTTCTCTGTTATAACGCTTTCCGCCGCAGACTTCGCAGGGAACATATACATCGGGAAGGAAATGCATCTCGATCTTGATGATACCGTCACCGGAGCAGGCTTCACATCTTCCGCCTTTTACGTTAAAAGAAAATCTTCCCTTTGCATATCCCATGGCTCTCGCATCTTCGGTGGATGCAAAGAGATCCCTGATCATATCAAAGACCCCGGTATAGGTTGCGGGATTGGATCTGGGAGTTCTTCCGATGGGGCTCTGGTCTATGCAGATCACCTTGTCCAGTTTTTCTATTCCGGTGATGCCTTTGCACTTTCCGGGAATGATCCGGGCACGGTTCAGTTTTCTTGCAAGAGTCTTGTAAAGGATCTCGTTAACAAGTGATGATTTTCCGGAACCGGATACACCCGTAACACAGGTGAAAACTCCGAGGGGGAATTTCACATCGATCTTCTTCAAGTTATTTTCCTCAGCGCCCTTTACGGTAAGCCATCCTGTGGGTTTGCGCTTTTTATCGGGCACGGGAATGAACTTTGCACCGGATAAGTACTGACCCGTAATGGATTTCGGGTTCTTCATTATCTCTTCTGCGGTTCCGCAGGCAACAACTTCTCCACCATGGGATCCCGCACCGGGACCGATGTCTACAATGTAGTCGGCTTCCAGCATGGTATCTTCGTCGTGCTCGACTACGATCAGAGTATTACCCAGGTCCCTTAAATGCTTGAGAGTTCCCAGGAGTTTATCATTGTCTCTCTGATGAAGTCCTATGCTTGGCTCATCAAGGATGTAGCATACGCCCACAAGTCCGGAACCAATCTGGGTAGCAAGTCTTATACGCTGTGCCTCGCCTCCGGAAAGAGTTCCCGTGGCTCTTGAAAGGGACAGGTAATCAAGTCCCACATCCACAAGGAATCCCACACGGGCTTTTATCTCTTTTAAGATCTGCTCACCGATAAACGCCTGCTGCTTCGTAAGCTTCATGTCATCGATGAAGTTCTTGAGATCTATGATGGACATGGTGGTCATCTCATAGATGTTCTTATCGCCAACGGTAACAGCCAGAGATTCTTTCTTAAGCCTTCTGCCTCCGCATTCTGAGCAGGGGGTGATACGCATGAAAGCTTCGTACTCAGCCTTCATGGTCTCGGAAAAAGTCTCCCTGTATCTTCTCTCCACATTCTTAACAAGGCCTTCAAATTCGGTGGGATAAACACCGGATCCGCGCTGACCTGTATAGTGGACATCAACACTAACATCAGTTCCGTTTACGAGGATGTCTTTTACCTTGTCGGAAAGATCTTCAAAAGGAGTATCGAGGCTGAATTTGAATTTCTTTGCAAGAGCCTGAAGAAGTGCGTTTGTAAAGCTGCCCTCCTGATTGCTGGACTGCCAGCCCATTACGGCGATGGCTCCGTCATTCAGGGAAAGGGAAGGATCGGGGATCATGAGTTCCGGATCAAACTCCATCTTAAATCCGAGGCCCGCACACACGGGGCAGGCACCGAAGGGATTGTTGAAAGAAAAGCTTCTGGGCTCCACTTCGGAAATGCTAATACCGCAGTAAGGGCATGCGTAGGAAGTACTGAAGGAAAGTGTCTCTCCTCCCACAACATCCACATTCAGCTGGCCGTCAGCAAGCTTTAAAACATTCTCCGAGGAATCGGTTAATCTTCTTTCGATACCTGCTTTTATGACAAGCCTGTCAACTACGATATCGATGTTGTGCTTATCGTTCTTCTCGAGGGTAATATCCTCAGTAAGGTCGTACATGATACCGTCCACACGGACTCTTCCGTAGCCGGACTTTCTGGCCTGCTCAAGAAGTTTTTCGTGACGTCCTTTTTTTCCGCGGACCACAGGAGCCATGAGCATGATCTTGCTACCCTCGGGAAGTTCCATGATGCGGTCAACGATCTGGTCCACTGTCTGCTTTTCGATGGGACGTCCGCACTCGGGACAGTGAGGGATGCCGATACGCGCATAGAGAAGTCTGAAATAATCATAGATCTCGGTAACGGTTCCCACGGTGGAGCGGGGATTTTTATTGGTGGATTTCTGGTCAATGGAAATTGCGGGTGAGAGGCCTTCTATAGACTCCACATCCGGCTTTTCCATCTGTCCCAGGAACTGACGGGCATAGGAAGAAAGAGACTCCATGTAGCGTCTCTGACCCTCTGCATATATGGTATCGAATGCAAGAGATGATTTTCCGGAACCGGATACACCTGTCATTACGACGAGAGAATCTCTGGGGATTTCCACAGAGAGGTTTTTCAGATTATTTTCCTTGGCACCGCGGACGATTATGCGGTGTTTGGGGAGGATCTTCGTTTCTTTTTTCATGATAGCCAAACCTTATACACTGTAGATAACAACTATGTGAAAGTTTAGCATTTTAATTTTATAATGTCCACAGTTTGTCGAACATTTGTTTTGTTGCATTACCGAAAATATACTATTCCAATATAATATTTACTGTTAGTATATTATTTGCTATAATCGTTTAGCAGGATATTTCTGCAGGCGTTGCCAAACGGTAAGCGGTTATCCTCCTAAAAGACGGAGGATGCTCTTTACCCTCCGATCACTTTCAAGAAAGGAGGGATGTCTATGACCTATATAGACCTAATAGCAATTCTTTCATTTGCAATTGCAGCTTTTGAATTAGGCTACACTATCGGAAATAGAAATAAAAAGAGCTAACCGCACTCCCAAAGTCTGATTAGCTCTTTTCCTGACGGAGGGTAACCGTGTACTACGGCAACGCCCTTTATTTGCTTATATATTATTCTTCATGAGAAAAATAGTCAAGTGCATTCCCAATACTTATGATATAATTTTATTACTATTCGAAATGTATTAAGTGGAACATAAGAACAGTCCCCCTATTCCAAATAAAAGGAGAAAAAATGAACGAGAATTACGGTGAGCAGGTCAAGAGTTATCGAATTGATTTAGGTTTGACTCAGAGTCAGGTGGCTGCAGAGCTGGAGGTTACCCCGGGATACATCAGTAATGTAGAGAACGGAAGAACTGCCATGTCTTTAAGGATCCTGATCTATTATGCCAGGCTGATGAATGTATCCCTGGATGAACTCGTAGGAAAACTGGAGCCGGAATATAAAAAGAGTGCGCTGGACAACGCACTCCTTAAAGAAATATCCAAAATGGATGATTCATCAAAAGAAAAACTTCTCAAGACACTGAAAATCTGGAACAAGAAGTGATGGTGGAACAAAAGAACTGTCCCCACGTTCCACATTTGTTTTGTAATTTCGGTATGCGATCAAATATGAGCCCGTCTTGATGTAATACGATTTACGATAAGGTCCGTCAGTTTATTCAGGTACGGTTCTATGAGGAAATAATAAATCAGCGAAAAGCCAAGGGTCATAAGAACGCTTACAGGGAAAGCCGCTCTGCATCCCGCACCCTTGTCCATACCGGGGCCATAGTAATGCTGATAAACTTTTGCAACAAATGTAGCATTCCAGACTCTGTGGAACAGATAAACGGGAAAGCAGATCCTGCCAAGAAAAGGCAGTGGCTTTATTTCCAATACTTTTTTCAAAAGAGGGCTCAGTACCAGCCCTGCCATTATAAGCATAGCCCCGGCCCAGCAGTAATCCCACCATACTCTCAAAGGCTTTTCGGGAAGACTTTCCGAAAACAGCCCGGGGAACCATCTTGAATAAGATGTGACTAAAATTCCCGCGATCAGGAAAGCAAGACCAAGACAATTCCTTAGTGCAGATGACATCTTCTCTGTTCTGTCGGCAACCGCTACTCTCTGAAGAAATACTCCGAAAATAATGGTGGCGGGATAAAAATCACACATCCAAAGCAGCAAAGAGATCACAACAAGTACCGGGATCTCTTTTTTTCCATCCAGAGTTCTTACGATCATACACGCTATAAGAGCAAATATATAACCGATGAAGAGATGGTTCAGCATCCATACATTTGTGTTGAATACATTGCTGCCTATGAATGGAGCTTCTACAAATGCATCTCTTAAAGCACCGGGAAAAGTGTACTTAACAAGAAACATGCCGCTTACCCTGTCGCTTCCAAGTCCTGCCATCTGAAGGATAAGGACTATGAGATTCATCAAAAATACCGGAAGCGTAAGTCTGAAATATCTCTTGATCACGGACTTTCCGGCTTTTGAAGCAAAATCCTTCTCAAGATCAGCAAATCTGGAAGCAGCAACAAATCCTATAACAATATAGAACATGTTGAGTGCCATAGTCTCGTCGGAGATAAACTGCAAAACCGGAAGCTTATCATATAATCCCTGAAGTCCCGGAATATAGGGAAAATCACATTCGAAATGTCCCAGAAAGACCATCCAGCACGCAAGTCCCTTTACCGTATTCAGCCATTCTATCTGTTTTTTGTCATTGTTCATCAGTTGCTAATCCCTACAATTCTGCCTTCAGTTCGAAGAGCTGGTCTCTTAGCATCGCTGCGCGCTCGAAATCAAGGTCGAGAGCGGCCTTCTTCATTTCACTTTCAGTCTGGGCGATAAGGGCAAGAAGCTCCTTCTTGGACATGGACTCGGGATCCTTCTTCCACTTGATATCGTCTGCTTCAACCTTCTTGGAGATACTGATAAGATCACGGACAGCTTTCTCAATGGTCTTGGGAGTGATGCCGTTTGCCTCATTGTATTCCTGCTGGATCGCACGTCTGCGGGCAGTTTCATCAATGGCCGCCTGCATGGAGCGGGTTATGGTATCGGCATACATTATAACATGACCCTCGGAGTTTCTTGCCGCACGTCCAACGGTCTGGATCAGCGAAGTCTCACTTCTTAAGAATCCTTCTTTATCCGCATCAATGATGGCCACAAGAGTGATCTCCGGAATATCCAGTCCCTCTCTCAAAAGGTTGATTCCAACCAGCACATCAAACACATCCATTCTCATATCACGGATCAGCTTCTGCCTTTCCAGTGCCTTAATATCGGAATGCATGTAGTTAACTTTTATATCAGCCTGCTTCAGATAATTCGTAAGATCCTCAGCCATTTTCTTGGTAAGGGTTGTAACAAGAACCTTATGATGTGCTGCCGTCTCTTTTCTGATCTCTCCGATGAGGTCATCTATCTGACCTTCAACAGGCCGTACATCAATGGGAGGATCCAGGAGTCCCGTGGGACGGATGACCTGCTCGGTGCGGAGAAGTTCATGTTCGCTTTCATATTCCGCGGGAGTTGCGGACACGAAGAGCATCTGATCAATATGGGATTCAAATTCCTCAAAATTCAAAGGCCTGTTATCAAGGGCCGAAGGAAGTCTGAAGCCGTAATCCACAAGAGTATTTTTTCTTGAGCGGTCACCTGCATACATTCCTCTTATCTGGGGAACGGTCATATGGGACTCGTCAATGATAATGAGAAAATCATCCGGGAAGAAGTCCATAAGTGTCAGGGGCGGTGCTCCCGCAGGAAGTCCGTTCAGGTGTCTTGAATAATTCTCTATGCCGGAACAAAAACCCGTCTCCCTTAACATCTCAAGATCAAAGCCCGTTCTCTCTGAAATACGCTGTGCCTCAATGAGACGGTCCTCACCCTTAAAATATTTAACACGTTCCTTTAATTCCTCCTCGATGGCATCGCATCCCTTTAAAAGCGCATCACGGCTTACAACATAATGTGATGCAGGGAAAACCGCAATGTGCTCAAGAGAATTCTTCGGTCTTGCGGTTATGGGATCGATCTCCAGGATCCTGTCGATCTCATCACCGAACCACTCGATGCGTATCATATAGTCTCCGCCCTGGGCGGGATAATACTCGAGAATATCGCCGTTTATCCTGAACAGACCGGGCTTTTTCTCCAGGTCATTTCTCTCATACTGCATGGCAATTAGTTCCTTCGCCACATCATCGCGGTCGATGGTCTGACCGGGACGAAGAGACAGGATCATGCCCTTATATTCATCGGGAGACCCAAGACCATAAATACACGAAACCGAAGACACCACAATAACATCCCTTCTCTCGGAAAGAGAAGCGGTGGCGGAAAGTCTCAGCTTATCTATCTCATCATTGATGGAAGAATCCTTGGCGATGTAAGTATCGGACTGGGGCACGTAAGCCTCGGGCTGATAATAATCGTAATAGGATACAAAATACTCAACCGCATTCTCCGGGAAAAATTCCTTCATCTCCCCGTAGAGCTGTCCGGCAAGAGTTTTGTTATGTGAGATTATAAGAGTCGGTTTATTCAGCTGTGCGATGACATTGGCCATGGTAAAGGTCTTACCGGAGCCGGTTACGCCAAGCAGGGTCTGGAACTGGTTGCCGGCTTTGAAGCCGTCAACAAGCTCTTTTATTGCCTGAGGCTGGTCACCTGTGGGCTGATAATCCGAGTGCAGTTTAAAATCCATTGATCCATATCCTCAAAAAAAGAACTATACACTTCCTGTAGTGTACCATTCTTTGAATTTAATGTCTATGATTTTCCAAACATCTGTTCGAACAATAATCACAGACAGGCTTCAGAACACATAAGTAAAGGCGGGAAGATTCCCGCCTTTTTTTCTGTGAGACTATTTTCTATAAGTCAATTTTCTCCAGGTTGATTTTCTCTAAGCCGATTTTCTCTACGTCGGCTGAAATGAGTCAGTAGAACCGTCCCCGTGACTCAGTCTCTGCGGAAGAGGTCTCTTGTGTAGACCTTGCTTTCGACGTCGTCAAGAACGCTTTCGTAGCGGTTTGCGATGATGGAGTCACAGCTCTTCTTGAAGCGTTCGATATCATTTACCACAAGGGATCCGAAGAATGTGGTGCCGTCGGGAAGGGTGGGCTCGTAAATGATTACGGTGGCTCCCTTTGCCTTAAGTCTCTTCATTACGCCCTGGATACTGCTCTGACGGAAGTTATCGGAATTACTCTTCATGGTCAGGCGGTATACACCGACGGTGATGGGGCGCTCCTTCTCAGAATTCCACATGGAACTTGCGGTATAATATCCGGCTTTTTCCAGAACGCGGTCTGCGATGAAATCCTTACGGGTTCTGTTACTCTCAACGATGGCACGGATAAGATCCTCTGGCACATCTTCAAAGTTTGCAAGAAGCTGCTTGGTATCCTTGGGCAGGCAGTATCCGCCGTAACCGAAGGAAGGGTTATTGTAATGGGAACCAATCCTGGGATCGAGACATACGCCTTCAATGATCTCTCTGGTATCGAGTCCCTTCATCTCCGCATAGGTATCAAGTTCGTTGAAGAAGCTGACACGAAGCGCAAGATAGGTATTTGCAAAAAGCTTTACAGCCTCAGCCTCGGTGAATCCCATGAAAAGAGTATCCACATCTTTCTTCTCTGCGCCCTCCTGAAGGAGACGTGCAAAATCCTCCGCAGCAGCCTTGCACTTATCATCACATCCTACGATTATGCGGCTGGGATGAAGGTTATCGTAGAGGGCCTTGGACTCTCTTAAGAACTCAGGTGAAAAGAGGATCCTGTCAGTTCCGAACTTCTCACGGACCTTCTTGGTATATCCTACGGGAATGGTGGATTTGATGATCATGTAAGCCTTGTCGTTATTCTTAAGAACAAGGTCTATAACCGTCTCAACTGCGGAGCAGTCGAAATAATTCTTCTGAGGATCATAATTGGTGGGAGCTGCGATAACTACAAAATCCGCATTGCTGTAAGCTGACACTGCATCTGTGGTGGCGGAAAGCTTCAGCCCCCTTTCCTCATGCTCATTGAGATATTTGGTTATATATTCATCCATAATGGGGGATTCCCACTTGTTGATCTTCTCAACCTTCTCCGGAAGAATATCCACAGCCGTTACTTCGTTATGCTGTGAAAGAAGTACGGCTAATGACAATCCGACGTATCCTGTTCCTGCTACTGCAATCTTCATTTTCTTTTCCTTTTCTGAAAAAATATTTCAAACATCCGGGCTCTTCAGCCCATGTATTCTTTGTACCATTCACAGAAATTCCTGAGGCCCGTGCGAATGTCAATCTTGGGTGTAAAGCCGTAATCGGCCTCCAGTGCGGCACTGTCAGCGAAGGTTACGGGAACGTCTCCGGGCTGCATTCCCGTAAGGAGCCTGTGTCCCTCAAAATCGTAATCAGGAGGAAGGACTCCTGCTCTTACCAGTTCCTCCTGCAACGTGGAAATATAGGTCAAAAGGTTCTCCGGTGTCCCGCCTCCGATATTGTATACCGAATAGGGAGGAATAGGAAGTCCGTCCTCACCGACGGCCTTTTCGGGTGCACCCTGCATGACACGGAACACGCCCTCCACAATGTCATCGATGTAAGTAAAATCACGTTTCATATTTCCGTGATTGAAGATCTTAATGGTTTCGCCCCTTACAAGCTTCTCAGTTGCGGAATAGTAGAACATATCCGGTCTTCCGGCAGGTCCGTAAACGGTGAAAAATCTGAGACCCGTGGAAGGTATATTGTAAAGTTTGGAATATGAGTGAGCCAGAAGCTCGTTACTTTTCTTGGTGGCAGCATAAAGGGATACGGGATTGTCCACCTTATCATCCGTACTGAAGGGAACCTTTTTATTTCCGCCGTATACCGAAGAACTTGAAGCATATACAAGGTGCTGCACGCCTGCACCGTCATCGTATGAATGTCTGCAGGCCTCAAGTATGTTGTAAAAACCGATGAGGTTGCTTTCGATATAGACATCCGGATGATCGATGCTGTATCTGACTCCCGCCTGGGCAGCCAGGTTCACCACCACATCGAATTTATATTTACCGAAAAGTTCATCAACAAGATCCTTATCAGCAATGGAGCCACGGACAAATACATGCTCTGCTGCGGAGTCTTCCGCTGCTTTTTCAACAAGGCCCAGCCTGTATTCCTTAAGTGAGGGATCATAGTAGTCATTCATGTTATCAAGACTGACTATGGTGCCTCCCGACATTTCCTTAAGAAGACGGATCACAAGATTTGCTCCGATAAAACCGGGGCATCCCGTTACAAGGATCGTTTTTCCGTTAAGATCAATAGATTCTTTTTTCATTTAGCCTCGTTTCTTCCGGCAAGCTTTCTGTGATCCACAAGTCCCCAAAAGTACTTTATTTTTTTTCCGAGATTCAAATATCTGAAAACGTCTTTGTAAAATTCAAAATATTTTCTGTGAAGGATCTTTCCGATATCTTTTCCTTCAGCCATCATACCATCGGCCTTCACCATGAGAGCAAGAAGTCTTTCGAAACCGTTTACCGCCGTCTCAAGGGCAAACTCACGCTCACCTATACGCCAGGCATCCTGAACCCTTCCGGCATATGCTTCAAATACATCCAGATCCCTTATATCAAAACTGTCCTTTGCGATAATGATATCTCTGTCATTTTTCCGGCAGCAGTAAAGATTCTCGGAAACAAACACACAGCTTTCCATGCGTGTAAGGATCTTATTTACAAAGAACTCATCCTCATGCCATTTCCCTTCGGGGAAAAACATTTTTTCGAGGAAAGATGCCTTAAAAAGCTTATTCCACACGGCCACAGCACAGGTATATTCCCTGGAACGGTGATCTGCAAGAAATTCCCGGAAGCTGTTTTTTTCAAGGACACGTACGGCATCCGCACCGTCTTTTGCTTCAGCGGAGAATTCATTTTTTTCCAGATTCAAAAAATCACAGAACGCAAAATCGGCGCAGGCTTCGGATCTTAAAGCCTTTAAAAGCTTTTCTATGCAGTCTCCGATCAGGTAATCACCGGGATCAACGAAGTACACATAATCACCGGAAGCTGCTCTTAGTCCCGCATTTCTTGCGGAAGAAAGACCGCTGCCGTTTTTATGTATCACCTTTACCCTGGGATCCCTGCTCCCGTACTCATCACAAAGAGCCCCCGATGAATCGGTGGAGCCGTCATCCGAGAGGATCACTTCCAGATCTTCATGGGTCTGGGCGAGAATGGAATCCACGCACTCTCTCAGAAATCTTTTTGAATTGTGAACCGGAACGATCAACGATACGGTTTCGCTCATAATTTTCCCCGATCTCAATATGCCCCGGTGCGCTTTATCACAAGCTGGAATGCAGTCTTGAAGATTATCTTGATGTCGAGCCAGATGCTCCAATTGTCAATGTACTGCTTGTCGAGAGCTACAACCTCTTCAAAATCAGTGATCTCGCTCCGGCCGCTGGTCTGCCACATTCCGGTGATACCGGGCTTGATGGACAG
>JAEEGL010149795.1_pt1 | contig 13678 bp, 10 predicted proteins | sample 9134231 | NCBI WGS metagenome assembly JAEEGL01 (sample SAMN16246548, study PRJNA631951) | gut metagenome | biome: gut microbiome; feature: rumen; material: fiber-attached | host: Bos | place: Iran: Karaj | collected 2018-10
CACTTTGCACTATGAGAGACAAGATCGTCCAGATTCCCGGCGTAAACAGAGTTCGCTGGGATATCTCAGAAAAACCGGTTGCAACCATCGAGTGGGAATAGTAGCACATTTCCCGCAAGCCCCTAATTGCAGGGGTTTGCGGGATTTTTTTGTTTTCTGACCGCACTTTGACCACAAATACTACCATAAAAATCAAATCAAATACTCTTGTAAAGAAAAATTATTTATGGTAAATTTTTTACATAGGCATGATTTTTTATGGGAGATTGGCTTATGATAATTGACTTTGAATCGAAAACTATTGAAACCAGAAGCATAAAAGTTAATGGTTCAATCAAGAAGGTAATAGATAAGTATAAAAAATTTTTTATACCCATGAGTGCTTTTCTATCAGACTATTATGCTGTAAAAAGTTATGAAGATTATCTTTCTACAGCAAATAATCCTATGCTCTATTATTATAAAGGTATTAAGGGTCATGAAGTTGAGGGAGGCACTACCAATGATGAAACGGCATTTAGATTTGCACTTACAACCCTAAAGGATCAAAATCCTACAGATGTAATTAATGCTGCCTTTTATAAAAATAATAAGAGAAATGATATTGATTTTGAAATAGGCTATTTATTGCCTATTTTTTTTAATTTGGTTAAGCCTAATGAAAACATACTAGTAGTTAACCCTTCACCAGATATTATTTCTGAAATAGAAAACAGAGAGTATGAGGGAAAGCATTATTATGCTGTCGTTGATGATACCCTTGCGGGATTATATAGTATTCAGTTTCCTAAAGCGGGGTTTGCGACATTTGAGGATATCTCAGATTTAGGCAATATTGATATTGTATTAATAACAAATCGGGATCAAAAAATAGAAAAAGCGCAAACAATACTAAAATGTTTGGATGTCTGTTCGGAAGATGCAAGGATATTGGGTTTGATTCCTAATGCATGGTTAGATAATCCCAAAATGAAAATATATGAAAAAATAAAAAACAAGTATTGTCTTAAGCAAATACTAATTGTTGCAACCGGTGCTACGGTATCTACACCAAGAAAAAAGATGATTATGTATCTTGAAAAAGGTGGCGAAAATAATATTCAAGTGAAACAATCATACTTTGATGACAAAACAAAAATGTTTTGCGTAAGTGAAGAAACTGCATTAATAAATTGTGAGAGTTATTTAAAATCTGAAAAAACAATTCTTTCTTGCTATAAAGAATTCTTTAATCCGACTGAAAAGGATGCCCCTAAATATAACAAAGCAGAAGAATATCGGTTTTCTGATGAAATATCTGTGTTTTATAAAATTTATTCTGAACGCAAGAATAAAAAAGCGGGAGTAGCGCATTATAAAGAAATAAAAGATGTGGATTTGCATACTTGGGGCATAAGAAAAACACCTGATATTGAAAAAGGGTTAAGAGGAAAAACAATCGAAGAAATTAACGATTCGTTAGAACAGATTGTTTTTTACGATGAATTTTATCCAATAATAAGAACAGATATTTATAACAAATACATTATAGAGCAGTATGATATTTCCTTGAAAACGATTTGGTTCTTCTGCTGGGAAAAATTGGTGGAAAAGAAACAATACGATCATCCATATTTAAGCAAATTGTTTATTGAACCCAACTTGGCAAATATTAAGTCAAAAAATCTTTATGGACCAACAATAATTGACGCTATAGCTAATTCTTTAGGAAAAGAAAAAGAAGAAATTCCTTACAAAGCTATTGAGCAAATAGATATGGTCTTTGAGGCTGCTAATGAGCTCAAATTAATAAGTTTTAATCCGTTAGAGAAATATGTAAATGAATTTACGACTAGAGCAACAGAAAGGCAGCAAGATGTTCGTAATGCTTTAGTAAAAAAACATTTTACTCAAATCGAAGAAAAAAGAGTATTTATTAGCATTATTGGAAATAGAAAAGATATAACGAAATTTCTTTGTGTTGAGAGAAGCATATTTTTAGGTGGAGCGATCAGATTATTTACGGGAATGTCAATTCGAGAAGTTGCGGCTCTTAATTGGAAAAATTACAAAGTGATTCCCGGAACTGATGATTATCAGCTTTCAGTAGATAAATTTGTTGATTCGAAAGGAAATCTTGTAACGCTTATTGAACAGGATAATTCAAAAAGATTTCGTATTGTTCCGGTATCAAAATCTTTGTCACTTTTACTCAATGCAAGGAAACAATATCTTCTGAGTAATGGAATAGATGAAGAATACTTACAGAATTGCCCTATAATTCTCCATGAAGAAATATTAGCAGATATGAAAAAGAAGAAAAGGTTACATCACTGTAAACCATCCCAAATTAGTGAAGTGTGTAACGAGATAATTAAGACTGCAAAAATACCTTCCAATGAGGTGGTACTTCCTGATGAAAAAAATGATCTAGTGACAGATTTTAATAAGTATCATGGAGACATTTTTTTATCTAATTTTAGACATAAAGCCAATCATAAAGCCAAATTAGAATTAGGAGAACTTAATTATATAATCGGGATAGATGCCCCTGATACTTTTTCAAGACACTACATGGATTATACAAATGATTTTGAACAAGTGGCTATTATTACAAAGCTAAATCGATGGGATATCGATTATGAAAGAATAATAAGCAGTGCAAAACTTAAAAATCCATGTTCGGGAGAAGAGTCTGGAGATTTTTCTATCAAGATTGGACCTTTTGATAATGGAGTGGCAGGGGTTGATTTAATAATAGACAATCAATCTTCGGAAGAAATAGAGTTAACTGTTGAAGGAATTCATGGAATAAATGTAAATAAAACAATTTATCGGGGGTTCTATGGTAAGAAAAACGATTGATGATAAATGGATAAGAGAGATACACAAAGAGGGGATTACTGGACTAACTTTTTGCGGCGCTCTTGAAGAAAGATATAAACATATTTCTTTGTATTGGAATTCAACCACTAAAGAAAAACACGACAGAGAATACAATAACACTATTCTTCCCGCTTTAGAAAATCATAATGATAAATTGCTAAGTGAATACACTAAAGAGGATTTTAAACGTGCAATAGAAATAATTAAAGAAAAAGGTTATGAGCAAAACGGTATAAGGAAACAATACTCGGTATCATCTATTCAGAATTTTGAATATTTAATTTACGCTGTAGTATTTCAATCGTCAGTAGTAGGAATATGTGAAGATGTTTTATGGGACACACGTTTTGCAATTAATAACCAGGAAGAATCAATAGAAGCCCAAGAAATAGAAAGTAGGGTAAGAATAAAGAAATCGCTCTCAGTGTTACAAGAAAAGAGTTTATTAAGAGCGGTTACGAAAAGAATCAATGAAGATGGCGCAATTGTTGCTTTACTGTTGATGCTTGGGTTGGGATTAAGAAATGCTGAGGCTTGCGGTTTAAACTATGGAGATATTAAGCTAATAGAGGGTTATGAAGGTTGCTATGTTGCTTGGATATATAAAAGTACCAGAATTGAATCAAATGAACTTCAATCAGGCGGAAAAACCATAAATACCGGAAGGATAGTGCCAGTCCCCAAAAAGATAATGATTTTTTTAGAAGAAAGAAAAAATTATATTTGCAAGATAATTGAAAAGAAACAATTAAATGCAAATATAGAAGAATTGCCTATTTGTTGTAATGGATGGATTGACGAAGATACAGACAGTTTCATGCAAAGATGTGACGCAAAAAGCGTAACTCAGATTGCCAAAGATATATTTAAAGAGGCTGGTATTTCTCCTAAAGTATTGGCTTATTTAGATGCAGAACTTTCAGAAGAGAATACAGCAACATTACTTAAAGAAAAAGATCCTACCGCATACTTATTACGAAGAAATTTTGCAACACAGATGTGTTTACTGGGATTAACAATTTCAGAAAGACAGTATCTGATGGGGCATGATGTTGAGGATGCTTTTGAATCAAGAAACGAATTTGTGGATAACGACAGAATATATGCAATGTATGAAAAATTAAGCAAAAGAGCATTGCTTAATGAAGTTGATTTTTATCCTAACAGGATGAAGATATGTATTAATGATAAAGAAACTACCAAAATTCATATTTTAGCTGATGAACCTGGTGATTATATTATTTCTAATCTTAATGCCTTTAATAATATTGAAAATGTTAAAACCTCGTGGTATGAAGAAAAAGTAGAAAAGGAACATGAGCGAACAGTAAATATTCTCGATACTATTCAAAAAAGTTATCAATCATAAGTGCATAAAAGGCTTACGCTGATTCAGCGCAAGCCTTTTTGAAATTTTCAGGGATGATCCTGTTTGAAGAAATGAATCAACAGTCTTCCTCAGTAATAATGTACAGTTGATCTTTGTTTGTAAATGTTGCAGAGAACGAAGAAGTGCAGTCGTTGCACTTATTATGATCTTTTCCCAAAGCGCAGCTAGCCTTACACTGAATCTTTTCGATTTTGTGCCAGGAATCACTAGCTAGAAGGACATCTCTATGGGCTTTCTGATCTTTTTGAGCATCATTTGGAAAGAACTTATCCTTATAGTTTCGATAAATCTGTTTGTTATTGAATATTAGACGAAAAATAACGTTGGTCATTTGACCCGATTTCTTTCTAAAGAACATTGTAAAGTATAATGTACTATTAAAATTGTCGGACCAGATACATCTTGCATATACAATTCTGACTCTTAAATCGAAGTTAGGGTCCTCGAAGAATCTAGCTGCATACTTGTATGTAATGATATAGTCGGAGATTTTATGATCCCCTTGCATATCGTTTGGATTTAATTGATCTATGCCGGATCTGGCTATTTGTTTGAGGCTAGAAAAACAAACTTCCTTAATTTCATCAAGTTCCTCGTTTTTTTCTAAGCTTTCGGAAAGTATATTTTCCCTGCCGGTAGTTGTTCCAGTGGAACAATTTCCTCTTGGGATTCTTGGTCGACAGAAACCGCCAATTAGTCCCTCGGGGGTCTTTCCGGCAAAGGTTCTTTCCTTACCTTCTCTTTCAATTGTTCTACAGCTATAGCTTAAATGTTCTGTATTTGGATTTCTCGCAAACTTCGCTTTGTTACGCTTGCGATCCTTTACGAGATGCATTGCACAGCCGCACTTAGGGCATCTATATTTGACGCCCGAATCAGCATCCATCGATGCACGAACATAGTTTCCTTTTTCGTCATAGCAGTAGAGTAAGCTGGCTTTTCCTTCTTCTTTAAAGAAGTTTTTTTGGTTATTATCCATAAATGGACCTCCTTTGAAAAATATATTTAGTAACAACTTGTAATAACCCAGGAGAAAAAGAAAGGGTTTATAGTTATATATGTAAAATTTAATTTACAAAATATAAATTTTTGAATTTCTCTATAAAAAACATATAACGAGATAAAAGCCACTTTTTTCTCAAAAGCAAGAGTTATTATCATTTTCGATATAAATATGTTCGAATAGATAAAAAAAAAGTACCTAAGAAATTCCCTACTTAATAAAAAATTTCTTAGATACTTTTTTCAAATATATAAACTTTTTTTAACAATTTAATTTTACCACTGGATAAAATTAAATTCAATAGAAATTCTGTTCAAAGAACATAACAGAGGAGAAATTAAAAGTACTCTTTCTTATCTAATAGGGTCTTGATGTTTCTAATAAATTCGTATTTTTCTCTAATAAGATTAATGTATTCATCGAATTCTTTTTCCTTGTCAGAATCAGTAATGATTTCCATTTTTTCATCGAAAGATGGATGAATGCCTTGTCTAAGATTGTGACTTTTTTCGAGTTCACTTTCGGCAAATCGTTTTGCAGGGGAATCAGGAACTTTTCCCCAAATAAAATCTAGTTTTTTAGATATATAATCTCCTCGATCTTGGGTATCTCCAAAAATACGGCAGAGAGCTTCATAGAACAGAAAAGGATCCAATAAAGGAAAAGCGATTATGAGTTCTGCTAAAGATGAGATTTGAGCATTTTGAAAAACAGGTGGATAATATGTCTTCATTTTATCTGATGCAACGATAGCGTTAATAAAGGCATCTTCATCATCTAAATATTCCGCATTATCGCTGTATTCTTCAAAATCGAGTTTAGATACAATAGAATCCAAATCCCTATTAAGAGCATTTGCTATAGAGACAAGACGGCTTATGCTGATGTTATCAGCTCTATTATTTTCCAATAATGAAATTTGTGATACAGAAACTCCTGACAGTTCTGATAAGGTTTCAATTGTAAAATTCTGTGCTTTTCTAAATATACGAATGTTTTGACCGATTATAGCCATTCTATCTTTAACAGTTTCCATGTCTACCTCCCAGTAAATAATATATTAAATGAATTATACTATGGATAATAAGCATTTTAAATAGAATATATTACTTGTTTTGGGTTAAATTTAGATTTAATTCCATAAGAAAATAGCGATTATGAGGGGAAATAGGTAGTATATTACATGTTGAAGAGTTTTATGGGCATAGAAAAGGATCTAATTCTTTTTTATAATGATTAAATCATATTATTTTTTGGCCAAAAGAGGAAGAAAGAAACCAATGAAATGCGTAAACGGATATATCATTAAATAAAAAAGAGACACTCATAATAGAAAATGAGTGCCCCTTTTGTTTGTAGATAGCGATTTGAATTTGCCGTTTTTTGATATACAAAATCCTATGCCGAAAGATCGGTATTAAGTTCTAATTCAACCTCTTTGGATGAATCTTTGCTCTCTTCAAATTTGCTGGCGATACTTGGAGCCTTGGAGGTAAGCTTCTTGATAGTGACCTTTTCTGCCTTAGCAGTAGCGTGCGCCATATGCTGGTCGAACTTAAGAAAGTCATCCTTTACTGCCTGGAGAAGTTGAATTGTTTTATCAATTTTCTCGATTGCACTGTCTTTCTTTTTGGTAGCCAGTTCGCTTGACTTGGCAATTCCTTCTTTATAGGCGGCAAGGTCTGACTCAAATGTGGATACATCAATACTTTGAGCTTTATATTCCTCAAGTTCCTTACGATAATCAACAGATTTCAAAGCGGCATTATGAAGAAGGGTGATAATTGGAAGGAAGAACTGCGGTCGGATTACATACATTTTTTCGTATTGATCCGATACGTCTACGATACCTTGGTTGTAAAGCTCGCTATCTGCCTCAAGTGTTGATACAAGAATTGCATATTCGCATCCTTTTTCTTTCCGGTCTTTGTCAAGCTCCTTAAAATAGTCTTTGTTCTTGTGTTTGTGAAGACTATCTTCAGCTTCGTTCTTCATTTCGAACATGATACTTAAGGTTTCAATCTTGTCAGGTGAATAGTCACGGAAGATGAAATCGCCTTTGCTTCCGGTTTCAGGAGAAACCTCGGTATCTTTCTTGAAAGAAGAGGATGGCATTAAGGGTCTAATTTTGGAATACTCCGTATAGCAGTGCTCTTCAAGGCTTTCTCCAATCATCTTTACGCTGAGTTTTGATTTGAAGTCCTTATAGAATGAAATCTCTTCATCCTTGGCTTTAAGCTCAGCGTTGTGTCTTTCGTTAATTGCTGCTTCACGGGCAGTAAATGCTGTGTTAATGCTCACAATCTTGGAATTCAATTCCGCAATCTCCTTATCCTTGGCATAAGAGATATCAGAGATTTTAAGCTTGTTTTCGGAGTCTTTGGTGTTTAGGGCTTCTCTGAGGCTTGCTATAATAACATCCTTATCTTTGGAAAGCTGTTGCTCTTTGACTATGGCAGCACTAACTGCAGAAGCTTGACGTTCGTCAAAAGCTCGAATCTGCTCGTTCAACCTGGATATTTCTGCGCTGGTAGAAACTTTCAAATCGCTTAATTCTTTTTCACGAGCTCGAACTGCAACCACGGTTCTGTTAGTGAGATCTTCGTTGACTTTGTTAAGACGGAGAATTTCTTCGTCTTTTTTGGAAAGTTCCGCTTGCATATCAAGTTTTGCTTTAGCTTCGGCGAGTTTTATAGAGTCGGCAATACGGACTCTTTCTGTCTCCAAGCGCTTTTCAACTTCTTCGTTGAATTCATCGTTACGCACCTGATTTACGATAGATGCGTATTCATCGTTTCCAAGTGCGATTTCATTTCCGCAATTCGGACAAATAATACTCTTGCACATAGTTAATCCTCCTTTGTCTGAGTATAAATGTAAGTTACATATTTCACAGTTTCTAAGAACTTGTCTGAGCATTCACCGGAAAATTTAATTCGGTTAAGTTCATGGATGATTTCATCCATTTTGTCTTTCAAAGCTATATACGTTTTGGGACTTCTCACTACGGTTACTTCACGATTTAAAGCTCTGCGAATTAAGTATTCACGCTTTGTAAGTCCAGAGAGGAATACAGCTTCATTAATAGCATCAACTTCGTCTTCGGATGCTCGAAAACAGACGGATATGTTTCTCCAACGACCGTTTTCATCAAGTTTTTTATCTGCCAAATCAGTTTCCTCCTTTCTCCGGCTTTGATAACGCCAGTTGATTTAATCTATCAACCATTTCCTGTTGGGTATCAGGAAACAAGTGAGCATACTTGTAAGTGATATGTATTGATTCGTGCCCCATTCTGTCAGCAATGGCTACGGCACTATAGCCCAAATTAATTAGCAAAGAGACATGAGAGTGACGAAGATCATGCACCCTAATTTTTTTGATGCCGACTTTTTTTGCGCCTTCTTTAAGGTGACGTCCTAAGGAACTCTTAGTTGCGCCTCGAAAAATGCGATCATCTTTTCTGTCAGGCGGGATAATTGCAAAGAAATCTCGCATTTCGTCGCATAAGAATTCAGGTAGAACAATTATTCTGTCACTCTTAGGTGTTTTTGGAGGAGTTATAATCCCTTTTCCGTCAACAACTTGATATGTCTTGGTTATAGAAAGAGTTCTGTTTTCTAAATCGAAGTCGGATTGGTTTAAGGCCAGAACCTCTCCCTCACGCGCGCCAGTCCAGTAAAGTACCTGAAAACAATAGTAGTGAATTGGATCGTACATCTGTGTTTCGATAAATGCTTTGTATTCATCGAGTGTCCAAAACTTCATCTTTACATCAGATTCGGAACCTATATTGCCGGCTTGGGATGCTGGATTTGCTTTAAGGTTGTAATGCTTAACTGCGTAGTTAAGTATCGATGAAATCTGATTGTGAAGAGTTTTAAGGTAGGTTTTTGCATAAGGCTTTCCATTTTCGTCACGATAGGCTAGAAGAGTGTTTTGCCAACGGATGATATCAGTAGAAGATATCTCACTTATAATACGATCTCCAAAATACGGAAGAATTTTATCTTCAATTAAGTATCGTTTTTCCCTTTGGGTAACTTCTTTGAGACGGGGGAAACGCTCTTCTTTGTAGATTTCATAGAAATCTCCAAAAGTCATTTCAAGATTTCCTGCGGAGCGAACCTTGAAACTGTCTTCCCAAGCAACAGCGTCTCTTTTAGTGGCAAAACCACGTTTTGTCTTTTCTTTTGTATTACCGGTCCAGTCTTTGTATCTGAACTTAACAAACCACTTATTGGTTCTTTCGTCTTTGTATGCTGGCATATTTTTTCCTCCTATGCTGTACGTGAATAGATTTTTTCTTCAAAGTAAACTCGACTGATTTTCCCGGAGATAGTGATATATCCCTGTTTCTTCAGTTCATCATTCAAACGTCTGATTACCTTGTAAGCCATAGGTAAAGAGATTCCCATGAATGCAGCCACATCGTTTGCAGTCAAAAAGTTTTTTTCGTTCATATTTTTATCTCCTTTTCTATAAAATGTTTTAAGAAAAGAAAAACCGTGCAGGGCTTAAGCTCTACACGGTAAAATATTTACTCAAATAAATGATTCGCGGTTTAGTGTTGTCAAAAAATAGTATAAAAACTATAATATTAATTGACGGTGCGGATCTTCCGTTGTGTAGGTGCTAGTATCACCCTCATAGGTGCATTGGAGCGCCAACTCCTTTGCACTGCCGTTATTTTCTTTATCCTATATGTATATGCTAGCATATATGCTAGCATATATCAATATACACATTATACAAATATATGCTAGCATATATGTGCAGCATTACAATTATATCTATTTGAGGATTAAACTATGGCAGCAACAGAAGCCCAGAGAAGGGCAGAGAAAAAATACAAACAGACAGTAGAAGTGATTTTTGTTAGGGTATCTAAAGAAGAAAAGGAGTTGATAAAACAACACGCGTCTGAAAACGGAGAAACCATGAACGAATTTGCTGTTCGTGCTATAAATGAAACAATGAAACGTGATTCAAAGAAAAAGAATAAATAGAAAAGAGCAAACCAGTAATGGGCAGAGGACTTCCAAGAATCATTTGTAAAAAATAGGTAATATGTAAAATTGGGCTATAAAATGTGCGAATATGATAAAGATTTTGTTCCAGAATGGAATTACGAAAATGTATGTAATAATGTCAGAAGGTATTCATTTGAAAGTAAAATGAATCAGGCTCTACAAGCCTCGAAAAAGGTGCTTTTATATTTTCTTAATCGCGACATCGAATATTTGAGAACTATAGCCCTTCCACATGAAATTGAAACATTTGTTGCTCTTTCAATAGTTAAAGGAGAATGGAAAAAAGATGTTTTTAAGGAGAAAGAATTTTGTAAGTGCATAGAAGGAATAAGAAATCAAAAACATCCGTTACTGTTTTCAAACGAAGGAGATGATTTTGGAAGATGGTATTTAATTGTTGCTTCAGCAAATCAGTTTGATTTTCAAACATCTATTCCTTACAGGATTAGTAGATTTCTTGAATATTATACATACTGTGATCCAGACATTGACATGAACAAAATATTTATGGACAAATTCGGAGTAAACTATCTTGAATTTGTTGCTCCTATTTTGTATTTGTTTATATGTATGGCAGACAATAATTCTTTTGATGAGAGAATACTGTATGAATTAAAGGATAAATACAGAAAGACATTTGAGGCACTAAGTATTACCAGAGAAGACTATTTGAAGGAAATGAATTTAATATCAACTGTCGAAAATGATTATCTATATTGTTTGAAACCATCATATGTTATGCCGTTTATAGAATTTGATGGTATATTATATAATCCGACTCCACATTTATTAATTAGAGCAGTTACGAGTTCTCTAATGTATAGAATAACTGAACGGAGAGATGATTTAAGGGCTACAATTGGAAAGAATGTTTATGAAGGATATTTGTTAAAAATAATTAATGAATGTGGTATCTTTTCGGAAGCGAAAGGTGAACAGATTTACGGGAATGATCAAAGAACACTTGATGTTATGACGACGATTGGTGATGATATCATTTGTTTTGAAAGTAAATCGTTTTCACCACAAATAAATATTCGCATTTTCTCTGAGGAATCGGTTGAGAATTCAATAAAGAGATTATCAGAGGCGGTAGTTCAGGTTTATAAACATATACATGATAAAATAGAAAAAGAATATGATTATTTGGAAAAAAAGGTCGATGAAAATAAGAGCAATATATTTGGATTGGTGGTTGTAGAAAACAATCCATTTATTCGACTAGAAGAAATATATAGACAGGCTGCGGAAGAGTTAAATATATATAGTTTGATTGATGATTATAATTGGTTATGTGGTCATATAGGAATAGTGGATATAGATTTATTAGAAGTACAATTATTCAGAGGAAAGGACATTCAACAAGCTATTCGTAAAAACTTGAGAACTGGAAGATATAGTGATAGTTGGTTTACTCAATCAGAGATTGATACTAGCCGAAAACCGCCTAATTTTGTCGAAAATAATATTAATAGGGTAAAAGAAACAATTAGGAAAGTAAGAGAAAAAATTTAGGTATTACTGTAAAAGAATATATAGTTTTAAGTTGAGGATTATTTATGGATAAGTTATTGGGTTAAATTTATGACAGTTTAAATAGTGAATATGAAAAATGAAAACAAGCATCAGCATTATGCAGATGCTTGTTTTTTGTTGTACATTTCATTAATAGGTGTTGTCACAAAGCCCGAAAGAATCATTCTAATCCCAAATATTTATAAACTATAAGGATTTGCGTTTTTCGAGTAGAAGGTATTATTTTGTGTTATTTCTTCTTTTTTCCCATACTTGTTTTCTAGAACATGAAGGGCAACCTGTATTTTGATTTGTTCTCATAGCAACCTGAGTTTGCCATTCATTCCCGCATTTGCTACACTTCCACCAAACACGCTTATTCGAACCAGGCAATATTTTATGAGGATCGATCTCGTTCTTATCATAATTCCACTCGCTAAGTAATTGAGGGTATAGAGTAGCAAAATCATTTATTCCATAAGAAACCTTTTTTCCGGAACAATACGGGCAACCTCTGCCACTTGTTCTATTAGAAACAGGTGCCTCGTAACTATGTCCTTTTGGACATATCCACCAAACTTTTTTATTTGAACCTTTTGTATATTCGGAAGGTTGAGTTGAATTCTTTTTATAATCCCACTCTTTAACAAGTTCGGAAGCTATCGTAGTTAAATCATTATACCCTTTAAGAACTTTTTTACCGGAACATATAGGGCAACCAATTCCTCTAATCTTTAAATATGTATATGTCTGGTAGGAATGACCTTCTTGACATAGCCACCATACATTAGTTTTAGTGCTTTTTGTAAGAGAGTCTGGTGTAATAGTATTCTTTTCGTAATCCCACTGATCTAATAATTCTAATCTGTCATTCTGTTTACACCAAGTTTCAAAGTCATTGAATCCCTTTAAGACTTGATTCCCATTACAAATAGGACAACCAATACCTTTAATTGCATTATTTGTACTTTGCTGATAATGGTGTCCCTTATCGCAAATCCACCAAACCTTTTTATGACTTCCCGGATAAATATGCGACGGTTTAATAATATTGTTTTCATAATCCCATTTTTTTAATATTTCAGGATGTAAAGCAAAAATACTTTTTTCCTTCTTGTTATTGAGATATTGGGCATAAATGTTTGCTCTATCTTTAGATAAATCAATTTCTATAGAGATATTCAATCTATCAAAAATCTCTTTTAATGCTTTAATTACTTCTGCTTCGGATTCGTTTTCTACAGTAATTATCTTTGATTTACTATCATTAAGTATAGGGCATCCTTTTTCTCTAATTCTATAAAGAGTTATTCCATCTTTCTTACATAGAGAATTTTTTTCTAAATCTTTAGCGATATTTTGGTGCCATTTAACACCATCATATTCAAAAGCCAATCTTTGAGAAGGAATAAAAATATCCAATTCTTTTCCTAAATGATGATCACCATTTATTGCATCAGGATAGATTTGTTTTAAGTAATAAAACAATACTTGTTCAGGAAAAGAACTCTGCAATTCTTTAGCGCATCTTGGACATCCAGTACCATTACTACGACTTGAAATGACAGCTTGCCATTCGTTACCGCATTCTTTACATTTCCACCAAACTTTTATATGGCTCATCGGTATAACATCCGAAGGTGAAATATCATTTTTTGTGTAGTCCCACTCGGATGATAATTCTGGATTTTTTGTAAGTAAATCGTTATAACCTTGCAATACTGACCTATTGGAGCAAACAGGACATCCATAATTTAGTCCAGTTCTATTATTGATTACACTTTGATAAGAATGTCCTTTGCTACAAATCCACCAAGCTTTCTGATTACTTCTACTTAATACTTCTTCGGGAGAATCTGTGTTTTTATTGTA
>JAEEGL012251214.1_pt1 | contig 13678 bp, 13 predicted proteins | sample 9134231 | NCBI WGS metagenome assembly JAEEGL01 (sample SAMN16246548, study PRJNA631951) | gut metagenome | biome: gut microbiome; feature: rumen; material: fiber-attached | host: Bos | place: Iran: Karaj | collected 2018-10
GGAGTTCACGGAGAAGCAGGTCAGGTAAATTATTCTGCATCTAAAGCAGGTCTTATCGGTATGACAAAGGCTCTTGCAAAAGAAATCGGTAAGAGAAAGGTTCGCGTAAATGCGGTTGCTCCTGGATTTATCGAAACAGAAATGACAGAAGCAGTTCCAGAAGAACTCAGAAAAGAATGGCTCAAGATTATTCCTATGAACAGAGCCGGAACAGTTGAGGAAGTTGCAAATGTATGTCTCTTCCTTGCAAGTGATCTTTCTACTTATGTAACTGGTCAGGTTATCGGTATTGACGGCGGAATGGGTGCATAAAGATGGCAGTAACTAATGATATCGAAAGTCTTCTTCCGCACAGAAAACCTTTTTTGTTTGTAGATGAAATTGTTTCATGTGATGAAAACGGAAGTGTAAGCACAAGAAAATTTACAGAAGATGATTTTTTCTTTAAAGGTCACTTTCCTGAATACCCTGTAGTTCCTGGAGTAATTCTTGTAGAAACAATGGCACAGGCTGGTGGAGCGGCTTTAAGTTTTCAGAAAAAATTTGATGACGGAAGCCTTTTCTTTCTCGGAACCGTAGACAAAGTTAAGTTTAAAAATCAGGTTCGTCCTGGTGATACAGTAAGAATGGAAATTACAAACCTTCGTGTTTCAAAGAGGATGATTAAACAGGCCGGCAAAGCATACGTCGGCGACACCCTCTGCGCCGAAGCCGAGTGGATGTGTTTAGTTGGCTCCGCCAACTAAACACGACACGAGGAGAGTGGAATCGTCGTGCGCGTGAGCGCACTAGAAAATAATTTCCTTACAGATAGCGCCGACCGTGAGGTCGGCGCATGTGCCTTGTCGGATCCGCAAACTAGTTTGCGGTCCGACGTGTATAATCTACCTTGCACTAACGGAGCGCAGCGACGTATGTGTTTAGTTGGTGCATGTGTTTACGGCGGCATGTCCGCCGTTTTTTATTTTGAAGTCATTGTATATACGCCGTCCCAGATTTTCGGAACACCGTCTTTTATATAATCTGCGCAGCGTTTCATGAATACCTTTGACGACAAGTCTGCAGGATAAAGCTTGTCCGCTTTCTTAAATAATTCAAAGGCTTTTTTAAGTTCAGTTTTCTTTTTAGGAACTTCAGGAGTGTCGGTTCCTTTAAGATAAATCTCGATTCCCTCGTTAAAGATTTCTGCAGCCTCTATCTGTTCGCTGCTCATTTCTTCCCTTAAGCCAAGAATGTTATAGATGCCGACCGGCTTTTTAACGTTTATTACGCGAACGTTATCAAATTTTCTTGCAACAAGTTTTCCTTTGGTTGCACCGCTGTTTGCCATCTGCCATGTACTTTCTGAACACATAATCCACGAACCGTAAACTTTGTTTGTTCCTTCAAGGCGGCTTGCAAGGTTTACGTTATTTCCCATAATCGTATAGTTAAGTTTTTTCTGTGTTCCCATGTTGCCGACAACCATGTTACCGGTGTTTAGTCCGACACGGCTGTGAAGGTAGAAAGGTTCACCGGTTTTAGGATTAATCGGAAGTCTGTCTTTATTTTCTTTGTTGAATTTTTCTTCTGCCTGAAGCATTCGTATTGCCGCAACGCATGCGCTGAACGCATTGTTTTCTATCGGAATCGGTGCGCCAAAGAAAGAAACTATTTCATCGCCGACATATTTATCGATTGTACCTTTGTTGTCCATGATTGCATCACTTAAAACGCCCAGATATTCGTTTAAAATTTCTACAAGGCGTTCAGCACCTTTGTCTTCGCCTGCTTCGTTGTTGATTACCTCTGTAAAACCAGAGAAGGTTTTTACATCAGAAAAGAGGGCTGTTAAGTATTCACTCTTACCACCTAAGTTTGCAAGCTCAGGATGCTTTACGATTTCTGCAACAACGGCAGGTGCAACGTATGCGCCGAAAGTTGTCTGCAGGAATTTTTTATCTTTTTCTGCAAGTGCAAAGCGGAATATTGTTACAGAAAGATAACTTGTTATTGCAATCAGTATTGCTGTAAGTCCAGGTATGTAGATCCCGAAAAGATTCATTGCAAGGAACGGAACTATGATTACAAAAACAATCAGTGTTCCCCAGCTTATATTCTGAACAAAGGATTTTTTCTTTTCAACAAAAATTTCCTGAACAATAAGAAGAAGAGCTACAATGAAAATCCAGAGCCATGCATTTACAGGAGTGATAAAGTCGCGGTTTATGATTGTATTGTAGACGTTGGCGTGAGTTCCGACATTAGGATATGCACGTTCAAAAGGTGTTGTTCCTAAATCTGTAGTTGAACTTGCAGTACTGCCTACAATGCAGAGTGCGTTTTTATATACATCTTTTTTTTCGCTGAACATGTCATTATAAAGTGTAATTTCGTCATGAAGAACTTCATAAAGACTTCCAAATTCTTCTGCAAAATATTTATAAGATTCTTCGCCGAGATTTTCGCGCAATTCAAATAGAAGTTCCTGGATGCTATTTACATCTTCTGAATCTGCATATGATGTAACATTTGCAAAAAAGTTTTTTCTTAGATTAAAATAGTCGTCGTAATATTCCTGTGGAATTCCACCGTTTATCGGATTTGAATCGTTGTCATAACCTTCGCAGACAGTAAGAAGGAATTCTTTAAATTCGAGAATCTCATTGTAGTTTTCATGAAGAGCTCGGACTTTTTTCTTTAACTGTGATGCAAGTTTTGAATCAGTTGCATTTTTAAGCTCGTCATAGTCTTCTGTAAGACGTTCAAGAATTTTTGAAATATTTGATTCAATTTTATCAAACTGGTTTAAAATCGCGATTGAGTCCTGCCTGAACGCATCTTTAAATTCGTTGCGTGTCCAGTTAACGATTAATCTTCCAGAATCATCAAGCGGAATTTTTATATCGATGGTTTTTCCGTCAATAGTTGCGTTTTTAAGAATGACTTTATGTTTTTTTCGGATTATTTTTTCGGGTTTGGTCTGTTCAATTATAGGACCGAGCATAATCTGTGCAACACACTTGCCAAAGTCTTTTTCATAATCAAGAAGGGCAACGTGGCGTCTTACACCGTCATAATCAAGAATTACATTTGCAAATCCAGAGCCTTTAGCACGAGTGATGAACATTTTCATTGCAGGAGAAAGACCGATTTCAAAATCATGAATAGTTTTCGGATCAGACCAGTCTACTTTCTTAAATCCAGAAAGAGAGTTCATGTGTGATTCGTAGACTGTTTTGTGATTGTCTTCTATGATTTTTTTAATATCTCCTTCTGGAGTAATCATGAATCTGTCTGCAACATATTTGAGTTCTTCTTCGGGGTAATTTATATCCAGGTCACTCGTGTTTGTAATAAGATATGTGTTTCCAAAAAACTGAATCGAACGAGAAAAATAATCATCGCATTCAGGAAAGTTTGAAGGGGATAAAAACTCAATATCGAATACGACTTTGTCTGCGCCGAGCTCTTTGAGTCTTAAAAGCATGTCCGCATATACATCTCTCTTCCATGGCCAGGGGCCTACAGATTCCAGGGCAAGGTTGTCTGCTACTACAAGAAGGATTTCTGGCGCTTCTTTCGGCGGTTTTTTTGCATACAAAAGTATGTCAGAAAACTTGAGCTCAAATTTTCTTGTTGCTCCAAGGACTGTAAGCAGTGTCCAGAATAAGATTGAAAGAAGTATAAAGAAAACAGATCTGAGTTTTTTCAATTGTTCACCCCGTAGAAAAAAATAGTTACATATTATATAATTTACTATTATAGCATTGACCTCTGGTTTTGAACACAAAAACCCGGGGGAAAATGAGATTTACAGGGGGTTATATGAGGCGAAAACTATTTCTGGTGCCAATAATTCTCGGACTTTTGCAGTTCGGCGCTTTTGCTCAGAGTTTTGACAGGATAACACATATACTTGATGCAAAAGAGATTAATGCGGGGCAACTTTCTTATCTTGCCGCAACATATTTGAATGTCATCGATGAACGTTCAGACGAAAAAGCAGCTTTTGATAAATTAAAGGAAATGGGATATTTTGATGACAGTTTTAGTGCTGATTCCCCTGTAAGCCTTAAAAAGGTTTGTGCAGTTTTTGCACGCGCTGCAGATATTAAAGGCGGATTCATGTACAGACTTACGAAAAAATCTGAGCGTTATGCTTATAAAGAATTTCTTGCCAGAGGATACATTCCTGTAAACTCTGATCCTTCTATGCATGTAAGCGGGGCTAATGCAGTTGCGTTATTCAACAGCATTCTGGAGGAAAATTCAAAATGAAAAAAGTATTCAGAAAGTTTTTAATTTTAGTGACATCGCTTTTTGTATCAGGGGCATCAGCTTTTGCACTTGATGCAGGATTTTTAATTGATAATGATTCTGCATTTAAAACTGACGAAGAAAAGAAATTCTTTGTAGACCAGAAAGACAGTTTTTATGCATGGGTAAAAGTTCCGGTTGGGACTGGAGCAGATAAATATTTTATTGCAGAAGGTCTTTACCAGTTTGAATATTTGAGCAATACAAAAGATTCTTTTAATTTTATTGATGTGGATCTTTTTAAGTTTGTTTATTCTAAAAGGCTTGAAAACGGAGTTATTGATGTTAAAGCCGGTCGTTTTGGTTTTATGGATTTGACTTCGGTAATTTTTTCTCAGGCAGCAGACGGTGCATTTTTAAGTTATAGAAATCAGTTTATGACTGTATCTGCTTATGCTTCTTATACGGGACTTCTTAATTCAAACATCGTAAAGATGTACAATGCTGCAGATTTTGAACCGGGTGATAAAGAAAATGTTTATAACCTTTCTGATAAATTTATCAACGCTGCTGCAACTATTGCATTTTTAAATCTTTTTGGAAATCAGACTGTTGCTGCACAGGTTTTAGGTTCTTTCAGAGCAGATTCAATTTCATTTACAAGAATATATGCAACGCTTTCGTTTGATGGCCCTGTTTATAAAAACCTTTTCTATTCTGCTTCTGCAAGTATCGGAATGTCATCTTATAACGATGCAGATTTTACGACAGCACTGCTTTTAAAGGGAAATGTTTCATATTACTTTGACAAAGCTTCTGCCGGTGCAAAGTTTGTTTTTGCAGATAAGAATTTCGGCGGAATTACTTCGCTTGTTGCATTAAATTCTCTTACAGAACCTGGATATTCTGCGCTCTTAAAAGCCGGAATCTTTGGAACATATAAACCGATATCTGATGTTTTATGCAAGGCCGAATTTAATCTTGCATTTGACGGACTTAATGATTATGAATTAAAGGGACTCGAGTTTGGTCTTTCGGCTGAATATCAGATTTTAAGTGATCTTTATGCGGGAGCAGAATGGAACTTCTATAAAGATTGCAATGAAACAGAATTTGATTTTAATAAAATTTCTTTAAAGATTAGAATAACATTGTAAGAGGAGAGGTGATATGAAAAAAATAATTACTGCTTTATTAATTTCTTTTTTAAGTCTTGAAATTTTTGCGATAGAAGCAAAAGTTGTTTCTGTGACAGGTAAGGTTCAGAAACAGCGCGGCGCTGCATGGGTAGATTTAAAACCGGGTGATGTAATCGCTAAAGGCGAGCTTATCCAGACGGGCTTTAAATCAGAAGCAGTTCTTTCTCTTACAAGTGCAAACCAGAAGTCAACTATAAAGGTTGCGCCGCTTTCACGCGTTACAATCGAACAGCTTTCTGAAACATCAACAGAGGATACAGCTTCTCTTGCAGTTACATCAGGAAGTGTAAAGTCTGACATTCAGAAGACAAAGGATAATCGTGTTAATTACTCTGTACGAAGCCCTGTTGCAACAGCTTCTGTACGCGGAACTATCGTAGGAGTTGGTGTAAAATATGATTCAACAAGTATTTCTACAGGCCGCGGCGAAGTAGAAGCATGCTATAACGACAGCAAAACATCGTTTAAAGTTACAGCAGGCCAGAGTGCAGACTTTGATAAGAAAGGAGATATTTCTTCTCCATTCAAGAGTGCATACCACAGAACTTCTGTTTTAGGTGGCTCAACGATAAAGATGATGGAACGCGAAATCGAAGGCTTTGTATATGATTCAAATATCATGTATGAAAGTTCAGAAGGTTCTTCGGGTGGAGAAGCAGCAGCTCTTTCTGTAGGTGTAACGGTACATCCATAGCCTGTTTCTATTTACCACAACAAAAATATTTTTTTTGACAGTTCGGTAATCTGGTATTATAGTTATCATATGCACATAAGTGCAGATAACTTAAAGGAGGCTGTTTAGAAATGGCAAAAACACAGTATTCATTTGGAAGATTACTTCTTCAGATTGCATTGGGAGCTATGCTTGTTGTAGGTGGAATTTGGGCTTTAACAGGTGGCGGAGATTTCGGTTGCGTTGCATTAAAGGCAGTTTTTAGCGGAAGTCTTTTAAAGACATTAAAAATTGTATTTGGTGTAATTGAACTTCTTGCAGGTGCATTCCTTATCATTGAATTATTTGCTGGTGATATTTTTGGAAAGATTGACAATATCCTTATGATGATTATCTGGATTGTATGGATTGTTGCAATTGTTCTTGGTGATTTCCTTGGAGGAAGCGGATTATTTAAAGCTGGTTTCTCATGGGAATGGCTTTATGGTTTTGCAGCACACCTCATCGTTCTCGGTGCAATGCTCAATTTGAATGACTGATTTTTGATTTGAGTAAAAAAAACGGTTCCCTTTGAATAACGGGAACCGTTTTTTTTATGTCTTAATCTTTATGCTTCTTTTGTTGAGAAGCAGCTCTGCATGAGCGTTACAAAAAGATAGATGTGTTTGTAAACATCCACGCCAAGCTGCTTTATCGGATGATCTGCAAACTTATCAAGTTCCTTCCAGTTAAGGATGATTTCTCCTTTTGGTTTTGCATAATCTTCCATTACGGTTTTTATCGTTTTTGCAATCGTAACAAGATTTTTTGTTGCTTCGATGCAGAAATTTTTTGCCTGTTCATTAAGGTCTTTCATAATCGTATTGATTATGCTTCTTGCATCTCTATCGCGTTCTGCGCGAGGAAGATGAGTTTTTAATTTGATTCCGATTTCACCTTCTTCTGCAATCTTTTCATCAAATTTTGTGATAAGTTCTGCAGATTCCAGAAGTGAGTTATATGCATTTGACATTGGAGCAGAAAGAGAATTTGAAGTCCATGTTCCGCGGATTAATATGAGGTCTGCAAATTCGCGAAGATCCTTTTTGATGTAATCAAGAAGAAATGCCTTGTAATAATTGAGCGGACCTGCATATAAGAATTTGCCGAGGTTTCTTTTTTCGTATGCGGCACTTGCAACATCTGTATAATAGCGTAGTCTTACTACTTCTGTTGTTCCGAAAATCTGGTTTAAGAGTGAATCAATTTTAGATGACTTCTGAGCCTGTGCAAGCTGAGAAAGCGTAGATTCTGTTTCTTTGCGGATTTTTTCGAGGTATGCATCAACAATTGGTTCGTCTTTTGAGTCGTATTCAACAAAGAAATCAGGATTTTTTGTCATGAGGCGAAGCATCATTTCGAAAGTCTTTGCAGAGAAGATAGCCCTGAGTTTTGCTGCAATTTTATTCCATACTCCGGGATTGATTGGTTCCTGACCCTTTGTTTCTTTAAAAAGCTTCATCATGTCTGACCAGTCGTTTACATCGATTACAGGTCCTGCAACGCAGATAAAGTCTTTTAAGTCTTCTGTAATGTATTCGGCATTGATTTTGTCAAATCTAGGAATGGAATTAAAATCTTTTTCGCGCAGTGTAGAGTCAAATTTCTTAAGGAAGAAATAAAAATCAAACGTACAGAAGCTCTTGAATGCCATGAGTTTTTTGTATGTAGCTTCGATACTTGAAATACGGTCTGCATCAAAACTGCTTAAGAATTTTGACAGTTCTTTTTTTGCTTCTTCGTTAAGCTGGTCAATCGGAGTTGCCTGAGCGCGCGATTCTATGGATTCTTTTGAAAGGGCTTCAGAAATCTGGCGCTGTTCATCTGTAAGCGAGAAGTTTACAACCATATATTTGAATGTATTAGGGTTTTCGACACTGTTGAACATTGTCTGAGCCGGAGCAACTGCCTTGTAAATTTCGTAAAAAAGCTTTGGAAGAGTAGGAAGGACTTCGTCATTTTTATAGAAATGATAGCGTGATTTTGACAAATCTTTTGCGATTGCCTTTAATTTTTTCTTTTTCTTTGCTTCCGGATCATTTGATGAAAATAAAGATGAGAATAGTTTAGTAAAAAAATTTTCTTCAGAATTAGCCATATTTAAATAATCCGATATAAATCGTTAAGTGTCAAGTGGAAAATCTGTCAAAAAAAGTTATTTTATAGAAGAAAGTTCTTCTTTTAACACAAGCACGTGAGTAGGGCAGCCTTCTACACAGGTTCCGCATGAAGTACACTTAAAGTAGTCTACTACAGGAAGACCGTCTGTAAGCCTTATTGCGTTTTCAGGGCAGTTTTTCTCACATTTCCCGCATTTTATACAGCCGTTCTTGCATTTTTTGAGGATGCTGGTTTTGTCTTTTGTCTTGTTTGAACACAATGCAATGGCCCCTTTGCTTTCTGCCGGAATAAGAGTAAGAAGTCCATTCGGGCAGGCGCTTACACATTTTGCACAGCCTGTACATTTTGAATAATCTATTACCGGGAGTCCGTCTTCTTTGATTTTTATTGCGCCGAATGTGCAGACTTTTTCGCAGTCGCCGAAGCCGATACAGCCGAAGTTGCACATTTTTGTTCCGCCGATAGAGATTTTTGCAGCCATGCACGATTTTAAGCCGAGGTACATACCCTTGTTTTTAGCGCAGTCTTTTGTTCCGCGGCAGGCAATAACACTCACCTTTGTTTCTGCGTCTACTTCTACGCCGAGAATTTTTCCGATTTTTTCTGCAACTGATTTTCCGCCTGCAAGACAGCCGTCTGCACTTGCTCTGCCTTCTGCAACGGCTTTTGCAAAGTCATCACAGCCAGCAAATCCGCATCCACCACAGTTTCCGCCTGAAAGATAGCTTCTTATAACCTGGATTTTCGGATCAACCGGAACATAAAAAAGACGCTGGAAAATTCCGAGAAAGATACCTAAAACCAGAGCGATTACAAAAGATACTATAATTGTTGAAATGATGATATTCATAAAAAATCCACCTTATCTGCAAGCGGAACCGTAACTGCCGGAACCGTTATTTTATTAAACCTTTAAATCCCATGAATGCAAGCGAAAGAAGACTTGCAGTAATAAAAAGAATTGCCTTTCCTTTTAAGAAGTCTGGAACATTCGAGCTTCTCATTCTTTCTCTTACGCCCGACATGATTACCATCGAAAGTAAAAAACCACCAGAAGTACCGAGTGCATAGACAATTGATTCAAGATAATTATAATTTTTTGCGATACAGTTGAATGTAACTGCAAGAACTGCACAGTTTGTCGTAATGAGTGCAAGATAAACACCCATCGAACTGTAAAGTCCAGGTGCAGATTTCTTTAAATAAAATTCTACAAGCTGAACGAGAGCAGCAATTACAAGAATAAAAATAAGCGTCTGAAGAAATACTAAGTCTGGAACTAAAAGACAGTAGTAAATCGGATAAGTTACCATCGTTGCAAGAACGATTACGAAGCTTGTTGCAATTCCCATTCCAAAAGATTTTTCTGTGCTCGAAGTCATTCCCATAAATGGACAGAGTGCAAGATACTGAACGAGAACTACGTTGTCTACTAAAACTGCTTTAATGAAAATCTTTAATAATTCGCTCATTTATTTCCTCCGTCTTTTTTTAAATCTGCTTCTTTTTTTGCCTGCGATATTTTCTGGATTGTGACAGAGAGTGCAACTAAAAGTCCAAAGATAAAAAATCCGCCGGGTGCTTCAGAAAAAAATGCAACTGCATACTGTTTTGCAAAAACTGTATGTCCTAAGATTTTTCCTGAACCTAAAAGTTCTCTAAAGAAAGAAATGGTTGCAAGAACCCATGTATAACCTAATCCCATTCCGATTGCATCAAGAGATGCAGCAAAAGGATTGTTCTTTGATGCAAAGGATTCTACTCTTCCCATGATGATACAGTTTACAACGATGAGCGGTAAAAAAACTCCGAGCGAATCAGAAAGAGAAGGTAAGTATGCATTTAACAAAAGCTGAACGATTGTAGTAAACGCAGCGATGATGATGATGAAAATCGGAAGACGTATTGCATCAGGAATATGTTTTCTAAAGATACTTATGATTATTTCGCTCATCAATAAAACGAAGGTCATCGATAAACCCATTCCAAGTCCGCTGAATACACTTGTAGTAACAGCAAGCGAAGAACACAATCCTATCGAAAGAACTAAAAGAGGATTTTCTCTTAATATACCGTTTGTTAAAATCTTAAAATAGTTTTTCATGTGTTCCGTTATTCCTTATTGATGAGGTTTGCATTGTGTAAATCTGAATATGATTTTATTACTTTTGAACCTGCCAAAATCATTGCAGAAATCCCATTGGTGGTCATTGTGGCACGGCTCAACGCCTCGTAGTCCTTATTGCGTTCAAAGCTTTCAAGCGGTAAAAGATTCTTAAACTGATCACAGAAAGAAATTCCTTTTGATGTTTTGTATTCCGGATTAACGGCGTTCTGACCGTATCCCGGAGAATCTTTTATCTCAAGAATGTGAACGCCGGTGATTCTGTTTTCGTTATCGAGCCCAAGAAGGAGAGTTGTCGTATCATATGTTGGACCAGAAATCTTTGCAACAAAACCTGCTGTTTCTCCGTTTTCGTCAACGGCCTGATACATTCCGTCTATGCTTATTGAACCGAGTTCAACTTTAGAAATAGAAACTGCATTTGCAATGTCTTCCTTTTTTACTGCAACATAATCTGCTGCAGAATTAAAAACTATGCGAAGTCCTTCCTTTTCTTTTTTAAGTTCACGTTCATGAATGACTGGAGAAGTAAAGCTGTTTACGAGTGCAAGAGAAAGACATGATACTGCAGCATATGCGCCGAGTGTAAATCCCAGCTTAAAACTGTGTTTCATTAGTTTTTACCTCCTCCAATGTTTTTTGAAGAAAGGTTTTTCTTAGGAGAATATCCGTACTTTCTCTGGTTTACGTTATTGAGGAACGGAACAAGCGAGTTCATGATTAATATAGAAAACATTACGCCTTCCGGGTAACCGCCGAATCTTCTGATTAAGAATGTGATAAGGCCGCAGCCTGCACCAAAGATAAGTCTTCCTGGTTTTGTAACAGGGGCAGTTGTATAATCTGTTGCCATGAATACTGCACCAAATAAAAGACCACCGCTCATTAGAGTGTAGAGCACGTCTGTTCCAGAAAGAAGGCTGCAGAGACAGCATGTTAAAATCATCATAAGAGGAGCTCGAAAATCAATTACTTTTGTTGCAAGAAGAAAGACTGCAGAAATTACGATAGCTGCGATACATGTTTCTCCGATACAACCTGCATGATTTCCTGTAAAGAGTGTCCAGTAATAATCAAGAGCTTCTTTTGAAAAAGCCTTTGCAGCAGGCATTACAGAAGCAAGCGGTGTCGCACTTGAAACAGCATCTGCTCCAGGAAGTACATAACCGCCACCCATTACAAGCGGAAAGCTTATTACTAAAAATGCTCTTCCTGTTAAAGCAGGATTCCAGACATTACATCCGATTCCGCCAAAAAAAGCTTTTGCTACGATGATTGCAAAAAACGCACCGAGAACTGTCATCCAGAATGGAATCGTCGGTGGAAGTGTAAGTGCAAGAAGAAGACCTGTAATTACTGCAGAAAAATCTCCTGTCGATACAGGTTTTTTAATCAAGAGACAGAAAAGAGTTTCAAATAAAACACACGATGCGACAGAAACTAAAATCGTAGTTAAAGCACTAAGACCAAAATGATAAATTCCTGCAGCGCACTGCGGCAAAAGAGAAACGATAACTAAAAGCATGATCTGCTTTGTTTTTCTTTTGCTGGAAAAATGCGGAGTAGGCGAAAGATAAATTTCGTTTGAATAAGTTTCCTGCATGATTATTTCCTTTTAATTGAATCTCTTAATTTTTTCTTTCCGAGTTTAAACATCTGAACAAGAGGAACATCACTCGGGCAGTTATAAGAACAAGAACCGCATTCGATGCAGTCGAGAAGTCCGTGTTTTTTTGCAAGTTCAAGATCGCCAAAGCTTACGGCACGGTTCATTAAAATCGGTTCAAGCTGCATAGGGCAGACTTCGATACATCTTCCGCAACTTATGCATGGCATTGTTTTTCCTACGAATGTTTCTTCTTCTGTTAAAAACAGAACGCCGCTTGTTCCTTTCTGAACAGGAAAGTCTGCGCTTGGCATTGAAGTCCCCATCATAGGTCCGCCGTTTAAAATCTTGCATACACCTTTTTTAAGCTGAACAATTTCAGGAATCAGATCTCCTACTAAAGTTCCAATCGGGACTATGATGTTCATCGGGGTAAGACAAGCTCCTCCCGAAATTGTAAGCGGGCGTTCGATTAATGGTTTTCCAAGTCTGAACGCTTCACTTATTGCAAGTGTTGTTCCGACATTGCAGATTATACATCCTGCCTGGTAAGGAAGACCACCTGACGGAACTTCGCGGCCTGTTAATGCAGTAACAAGATTTTTTTCTGCACCCTGAGGATATTTTGTTTTTAAAATCTGTACGCTGATCTTATATTCGCATTCGCCTTCGATTTCGTTTATTTTAGACTGAATATGTTCAAGTAAAAATTTTTTATTGCTTTCAAGAGCAAGTGTTGCAGGAGCTTTTACAAGATGCTGAACAATTCTAATTCCGTCGAGAATAGTATCAAGGCGTTCACTTAAAATTGTTTCATCAATAGTAAGATATGGTTCGCACTCTGCTGCGTTTATGATAAGGTGTTCGATTTCTGCAGTCTGCGGATAATTTAATTTTACATAAGTCGGAAAACTTGCACCGCCCATTCCTGTTATGCCTGCCTGATGAATGCGTTCGATGGATTCTTCTCTCGTACATTTAAACGGATCAAGAGGCTGCATGAAAACATTTTTATCTTTGAGTTCAGGTTTATCTTTATTTTCTTCTATTACAATGCACAATGCTTCGCCCATGCCGGCAACAGAGTGCGATGTTATTTTTTTTACTGTTCCGCTTATAGAAGCATGAACAGGACATGAAAGTGGAGAAGTAGAGTTTGCGATGATCTGGCCTTTTAAAACTTCGTCACCCGGATTTACGAGAATCGAATTTACTGCTCCGCCCATAGTTACCGGAATCGTAACCGAGTTTGTAACAGGGTACTGGTATGTGAGAGGTTTTCCGCGTGCGAGCTCTTTTTTGTCTTTAGGGTGAATTCCGCCCTTAAAAGTAAACTTCTTCATAAAAGTAAGTGTAATATAAGTAAAGAAAAAGGTAAATAGATTTTTTACTGAAATTAAAAAATATTAGTAAAATTTAATTTTTACTGTGAAAAAAATCACAAAACACCGCGCTTTTATACACGATGCACCAAACCTGAGTCAAGGCAGCGCCAAAGCCGCGGAGCAGAAACAAGCTATGGGAGGCACTTCTAAGCGAAGCGCAGCGTGCGTGCCCCATAGGTTGTTCTGCGGGAGTGACTTTAGCGCGGCCTTGGTGCAGCTCTTGCGCGTACTTGTTTTTTTATTATTCAGCATGTAATCGAAAACCGATGCAGATAAAATATGTGATTAAAA
>JAEEGL012768321.1_pt1 | contig 13678 bp, 8 predicted proteins | sample 9134231 | NCBI WGS metagenome assembly JAEEGL01 (sample SAMN16246548, study PRJNA631951) | gut metagenome | biome: gut microbiome; feature: rumen; material: fiber-attached | host: Bos | place: Iran: Karaj | collected 2018-10
GCCTTCAGATTTGAGGTCAAACCCCGCGACATCTATTTCGCGACGCAATCAATCAAAGTAACGCCAGCCTACAAGCTGACAAGACAGACTTGTCCTGTGGAACTGTGCGAGACTTACCCCGAGTTGTCACCTTGTGACCAGATTTACACCACCTATGATGTGCCAGCACAAGGTTTCCACCCCATCAAAGTCAACCTATCCGACTCTAACAACTACTATTTTGCCAAACGCTTCTTCTACCTCAAAATGATTCACTATTTCCGACAGTGTGGTCTGATGGTTAAAGCATCCGAAATCACTCAAGATTGCGAGGTGTGGCAGTTCAACAACAATGGCAATAGTAACTCCAAATACAGCATGTTTGACCGCTACACGGTCAAGATTGATTATGACCGTTTCAACCAGCATCCGCAGTTGATACTGTCATACAATCGCCCAGTAAAAGTATATAATACATCTGTCCAAAAGATTCTCGACAGCGCCGACCCACTATCTGATGTCCAGCCTTCAATGAGCCTATTCAATTGGGTGGTGTATAGCAACGGCAAAGACCATGTAATTGACAGGTATCGCTTCCTCGCAAGGCAAGAAGACTTCGATGCGTCAAAGGCATACCCGAAACTTCACCCGGAATTGACTTCTTTCCTGGGTCTGGATGATGAGCCAAGACCCGACAATCAAGTTCGTAGTGCAGCCAAACCCGTCAACAAATACGAACGCTACCACGAAAAAATAAACACGTTCTACAAACAGTTCCTTGACAACGAAGACTTTCGCTCAATTCTCAACATCGACCGAAACGGCTTCTTGTCAGTCAATCCTCTGCAAGTGGGCTACACCTCTTCCGACAGCAAGCAGTTGATTTTTGGCAAAAACACACAAGACAGCAACCCGCAAAGGGGGCTGAATAGTGGCCCCTATAAATCTGCCCCTTACACCAACATTAAAATCATCGCCATCTTCCTGAAAGAAAACAAGGACACCGCACGCAATCTGCTGCTTTTCTTCCGGGACGACTACAAGAAAACCTTCGATGGCCTGAGAAAATACATCGGCAAGCCCTTCACGTTCTCAAAAGCCTTTTTGGAAATCCAGGACAAGAACAAAATCGCGGAAGAGCTTGATGATTATTTGTCGAGAAACGCCCCTAACTTTGAGGCTGACTGCAAGTATCTCGCCCTTTATCTCACCCCCATCGGAAAACACGCTTCGAATCGTGCTGCCCGTGACGTGTACTATCTGGTCAAGCAAAAGCTGCAACGCTATCAAATCGAGTCCCAATGCATCGAAGCCGACAAGATGCTGGAGGCTATCAAGTTCGACGATACCCATATCAACAGCAGGGGCATGGCCTATGCAAACTTCGCCTACACTTTGCAGAATATGGCCATTGCCATCAATGCTAAGTTGAGGGGAATGCCTTGGTGTTTGGCCGTGCAGAAACAAAATGAGTTGATAGTCGGAGTGGGAGCCTTCCGCAACATGGAAACCAAAACACAATACATTGGCTCCGCCTTCTCTTTCGACAACACGGGTGCTTTCAACTCCTTTGAGTTCTTCCAGAAGGACGAGCTGAAGGAGTTGGCAGGCTCCATCGAGAACGCCATAATTAACTTTACGAAGGTCAACGACAAGCCCGAACGCCTCATCATTCACTACTATAAGCAGATGAACAAAAAGGAGTTCAACGAGATTGAGCAAACGCTGCAAAGACTGGATGTCGATATTCCTGTCTATGTCGTCACCATCAGCAAGACCGAATCCGAAGACTACTTCCTTTTCCAACCTATTACGGACGACTATAAGGATTTGATGCCTTATAGCGGCACTTATGTCAACCTGGGCAACCACACCTATCTGCTTTGCAATAACACCCGCTACGATGATGGCAAGTTTAATCCTCGTGATGGTTATCCATTCCCCGTAAAAATCCGTATCGAGTGCCCTAACAATGGAGATCAGCCCATAGCGACCGAGGTTATCAATCAGCTCATCGAACAGGTCTATCAGTTCAGCCGCATCTACTGGAAATCCGTCAGGCAGCAAAACCTTCCCGTCACGGTCAAATACCCCGAGATGCTCGCGGAAATCGTCTCGCATTTCCCCAGCGGCTGGATGCCCTCTTCCCAAAACAACCTCTGGTTCTTGTAATTGCTTTATTCACCATCATTTATCATTCATTCCATGTGCCCCTTGGCGCATGGTTTTTTTCTTTTGTTTTCTTCATTTAGTCCGTTGTCTCAGAAATCTTTTCTATTTTTGTACCGAATTACCCTCCTAATCCCTCCAACAAAACAACCATTAAACAACAGAATATGAGCAATATCCAAGACATTCACGCATTTGCCGAGCGCATCTACGACATAGTTCAGGACTATGTCAATGGTGATTACAACGCTGATGACGTTCTCGCCATTGGCAAGCGTTGTGGCAAAATCACCCTAAAGGCTGATGCCAAAGAGGCCATTAAAGTGGGAAAGTCCACCGAGCTTTATCCTCTGAAGGACTTGCTTCGTACAGGCGATGGTGGCGTACTGGAACCTGACAACGATAAGATTTCGGATATTGCGAATAGTTGGATTTTTATTGATTAAAACATGCCTAAAACAATTGCTTCTTTATTCTCTGGATGTGGAGGCCTTGACCTGGGCTTCACAGGTGGCTTTGATTTCTTAGGAAGACATTACGAACGACTAAATACTGAAATAGTATTTGCAAATGATTTTGATGCAGATGCGCAGGTCTGTTATAACAGCAACCCGCTTTTAACAAATGACGGTGCAAATTGCTTGTTAGCTGATATTAGAAATGTTGACGCTGAGGATGTCCCAGATTACCAAATACTTCTTGCCGGCTTTCCTTGTCAACCCTTTTCAAATGCAGGCAACCGAAAAGGCGTTAACGATGCAAACGGAAGGGGAACCTTGTTCGAAGAGTGTGAGCGCATCATTAGAGCAAAAATAGAAAACGGTCACCGCCCTCAGGCTTTCGTTTTCGAGAATGTCAGAGGCATTCTTTCGTCTAAAATGCCAGACGGAGTAACAACCGTCCCACAAGAAATCGCAAACAGAATGCAGGCTTTGGGGTATAATATGAGTATGCAACTTGTTTGTGCTAGCGATTATGGTGTGCCTCAACAAAGATATAGAGTATTGATGATTGGCATCGATGCTGGTTTAGGTTTGGGGAATTTTGATTTCAATAGTTTACGACAGGTTGTTCAAGAATACAATATTCCTTCTAAAAGCTTTGGACATGATGAGGAGCTTTTATTAGGTCATATTCTCCAAGGAACACAACAAGTACAGGATAATGTAGTTTGGGAATACAGCGAAACAACTCAACGTTCTGTTGATTTGATTGGAGGATGTCGTCATGGGCTGCAAGCATTTAATTATTTCGTTCCAGGATACCGTAAAGAGGATTTGCCTGACATTGTGTTTGAAGGACGTTCGTGGAAGGACATTCCGTATGAACTTCTATCCCCTAGATTTAAGAAAATCGCAGATGATCCCAAACGCTATCATGCTCCAAAATTCTTTAGGCGTTTTGCTTTTGGAGAAATAAATGGTACTATTACTGCCTCTGCGCAACCAGAGAATTGTGGTATCACTCATCCTGTTGAAAACCGCCGTTATTCAGTCCGCGAATGCGCCCGAATACAATCATTCCCTGATGAGTTTAGTTTTGGAACAATACCGCTCCAATCCCAATACAAAGTGATAGGTAACGCTGTACCACCAGTATTAGGTTGGGTTGTTGCAAAAGCATTGTTGAATTTATTACCAGAATAAGGAGGTTATAATGTATCTTAGCAAAGAAACGATAATTAAAGCTTACGATGTTTTGTCAAAAGCCACGCCCAAGAATTTAAACAATTTCAGTGCTATCCAGTATTTTTTAGCCACCGACAGATTTGACAAAAATAGCAATGGCAACCCATGCGATTCTTCCGTCACGCAGAACAAGACGGAGTTTTATAAATATATCGAAGATGTCATTGCATTAGATGATGGGAATTATTTGAGTTCCTTCAAAATCCTTTATGAAGGCACAAAAAGTATCGCATCAACTGTTAGTAGTAATTTCTTTAGTGGAAGTTCTGTTGAGCATTCAAACAATACACCAGATAGAAAATTTGATTACCCAAAAAACAGTGCATTAATTTATGCTTTAAATGGTAAGGTATACAAGGAGGATACATATTACCAGAACATAAAAGATTATTTGACTACTGAAGAGGAGAGGGTTGCACTTGCAATTTGGTTGTTGAGAAAGTCTGATGCTTTTAATAGTCTTTCTATTGAAGAAATCAAAGAATCGCTTGAAGTTCTATATTCAGCTTTAATGGTAAACACGCTTCTACCTATTGACGATGAAAAATGGAATTCATACAAAGAATCGTTAAATGTGGAGTGCAAGGATGAAATCGCCTACATAAGCAAAGAGGACATCGTAGGCCAAACATATAAACCTACCAAGCACATAGAAAACATGTCAGTTATGGATGAGAAACAACTCCGTTATATTACCGCTCTCCGAGCTAAACCCTTTTTGTTATTAGCTGGTATTAGTGGCACAGGAAAAAGTCAGAAAGTGCTTGAATTGGCATATATGACTTGTCCTAAGGGCGAACTGCGTGAAGAAGGCGCAATAACACCTGGCAACTATTGTTTGATTGAGGTAAAACCTAACTGGCACGATTCCACCGAGCTGCTTGGATATTACAGCGCACTGACAGGTCGCTATGAGCTAACCGATTTCATCCGCTTTGTGTATAAGGCCATACAAAACGAAAACGTGCCCTTCTTCCTCTGCCTCGATGAGATGAACCTGGCTCCAGTTGAGCAATACTTCGCCGAATTTCTCAGCGTACTCGAAACCAGAAAGAAAGTCGGAGAACATATTGTGTCTGAGCCATTGCTTCCCAAAATGCGGTTCAACAACTGCAAGCTTCAAGAGTATATCCATACAGAGGGCGAAGGTGTTGTTGTCATTGACGGAGAAAACTACAACATGAAAGACCTATACCAAAAAGAGGATGGGGAAATCATGGAGTACCTAAAGGAGAATGGTTTGGTTTTGCCTGATAACCTCTTTGTAATTGGCACCGTCAACATGGACGACACTACACATCAATTCTCACGCAAGGTAATCGACCGTGCATTCACTATCGAGATGAACGGTGGAAAGTTGTCCGACATGTTCACTCCCGAAAGCAAGATGCTGCTGGAATACAGGGAGGAGCCTCTTCCTCTTGATGCATTCAAGTCAATATTCGTGCGTGCCCATGAAGTGCTCGAACATCCTCAATATGCCAAGTATGTTCCCGAGATTACCAAGCAAATACCAGAACTCCTCGGAGACTCTGATGGCACGGCCAAACCTGACAGTATAAATGGCGTTCTCAACAACACGCCTTTCCGTGTCAGCTATCGTGTGCAAAACGAGTTGGTACTTTATCTGAGCGTGCTTATTGAACGCGCCAATTTCCCTGAGCCCGACAACATCTCTGATTTGATTGTCGAGGCTACTTTGGCGATTCTGCTTGAGAAAGTACTGCCTCGTATTCAAGGTGAACAAAAGCAATTGGAAACCAAAGGTGGCAGTAGCAATGTATTGAAAGATCTAAAGGCTTTTGTCGAAGGCCACCTGAAACTTGCCGAGGGTTCTGAAGACAATCCGATTTACAAGGAAGTGGTCAGAAAGTTGGAAGAAATGAATGACAAGCTGACCAACTATTATACGTATTTCTTCTAACCTCGAATGGAGCTGTTGCAATACACATACCAAGATGCCTACTCCATTCAGGCGAGTAGCACCGACATTTCTCAGTCTTGGCGAAAGTTCAAGGTGAGGGCGAAGCAGTCGCCCCCTGAGAAGTATTGCAACTATGTGTTTCAATCTGGTGGCGTACTTCGGGTTTACAATCCCGAAATGTCGTCCTTGGAGGAGATAGAGGAATCCGAATGGCCACAAACGCGTCCTGTCTTTTTTGAAGACCACAGATACAACCTTACTCTGACATTCTTTGATGCTGCCGAACAGCCCAAAATCATCCACCCCAACAAGGAAGTGGAAGCGATGTTTAGCACCGTTCAAGTTGCCACAGGCGAATACATAGTCAACAGCAACCTCGACTTTTTGAATCAGCCCGGGCATTTCTCTTTAGGCTTCTCCTACAAGAACAAGAAAGGCGAAACCATTCAGCATCAAATGGAATTTGATGTGCTTTCGCCTAAGCTCGACACCAAACAAGACCTGAATCTCATCATACAGCAGATCAAGGCCGAATATGGTGATTTGGTTTTCCGCTACCTCACACTCACATTCCAGCAGTTCGAGATGGGTGGCGAGGCCAATAATGAGCTGATTTGGTTGTCGGTGTTCAAGCAGATTGTGGACAAATACGTCCAAGCTGTGCGCTTCATCATCCACCAGCCTCACAACAAAATGCTGCAAACCGTTGAGTTCAAGAAGGCCGACCGCATCAAGTATTGGACACCCCAGTTGGCCGAAAAGTTCTCCAACGACCGTGTTATTGATGAGGCACAAGCCTTCCGCACGTATTATCGAACGGAGAAGACAGAGGCAACCCAAGACACGCGCGAAAACAGGTTTGTGAAATACACATTGCAGCGCATTTCCGAGCGGCTGTCCTCACTGATGAAGAAATTGGACGACAGTGCTTCCGAAAGCGAGTTGGACAATCTGAAATCAAAACTCAATGAGCTGGATATGCTTCGCCGTAATTCCTTTTTCAGAGGCATTGGCTTGTTCGATGGCTTCCGTCAGCAGAGCATGGTACTCCAACAGCGCAGCGGCTATGCGCAAGTTTATCAGTACTGGATTATCCTCCAAAGCGGCCTTGATTTGATACAAGGCGACACAAGTGTGGGCATCCAGCCCATCTGGAAACTGTATGAGTTGTGGTGCTTCCTGAAGGTGAAGCAGCTGGTGTGCAAAGTGCTGGGTATTGATATGCACAACAAAGAACACTTGCAGAACTATGTCCACGATGAAACACAAAACAACTTCGACATTTTTAAGGGAGGGTCGCTGGACGGTAGCATAACTTATACAAATCCATTGAATGGTGATTTGGTGGAAATGCGTTATCAATACACCTTCAATCGTAGTTTAAAGGAAAACATGCGTTCTGCCACCACCGAGCAAGTCCCGGATATTGTCATGCACATTCATAAGCATGAGCGCGACATCACTTTGACATATCTCTACGATGCCAAGTACAGGGTCAAAGGCGAAGGTGATGAGGCCAATACTGATGTGTTAGATGAGCCTATCAGCGAAACGCTTGATGCCATGCACCACTATCGTGATGCTATTTATTATGGACAGCGTGGCGAGCATAATTTCTCAAAGGAAATCATCGGTGGCTACATTCTTTTCCCTGGCAGAATGGATGAACAGGAATTGTTGTCGAAGATGAAAAATCACGACAGCGATTTGCCATATTTCTTGCAATCAATAAACGAAGTCAATATCGGCGCATTCCCCTTGCTCCCAAACGAAGAGAGTGGAGTATTACTCGAAAGCCACCTCAGAAAAGTTCTATTGGAAGAGTCCGTCATTGAGCAACTCGAAGTTAGTGTTCCTCAAAGAGGCCTCTACTACACCGACAGTAAACCCAAGGCCGTTGAAGCTCGAAATATCTTTACCGCATGGGTCAGGAAGAAAGACAAGGATGATTATAAAGTTTTCTTGGAGCATAAGCCTAAGAAATACATAATAGAAAAGATGTCGAATGTTAATATCCTTGAAGCAGATTATATCCTTCCGATGGTAAATGGAGAGATTGACGGTTATTATAAAATAAACAAGCTCACGGTTAAAGATGGGAAAATATGCCTGCACTTAGGCCAGTTCATTCCTTTAGGTTCTGATTGGGTCAACATCTACCCCAAAATGGAACACGGGGAACTGATTTCATATAGTCAAATGCTTCAGCTGTATCAAAACAACACATAGTTTTGATATTACTACCAAATCGTTAGCACGATAGCACGCATAACGAAATCTAAAAAATCATACCTTTGCAAAGTCGAACAAATAGATATACATCATGGACACATCCTTTTCCTTTGTTCTGAAATGCCCCCATTGCGGAACCATCAAACGCGTCGGCCAAAGAATAATGCCTAAAGGCAGACCTTGCATGTGGTCTGATGGACGCTTGGAAGTCGACGGCGTGCAATTTGCCTCACGTACCCAACAATGCCCTGAGTGCCGCCATTTCTATATCATGTGCGACAAAACCATTACGGACACCGAAGACGAATTTACCGAAAGCAGGGGTGTCCTGCCCTTCAACGCCTACAAACAAGCTCTCGCCGAACTGAAACTTACCCCCGAAGAAGAGGACTGGGTAAGGATGGAAGCCTGGCAAGCCTACAATAAGCTCTACAACGACATCGCCGACGAAGACATCCCCGCCGACGATTATGAGTTCAACCAAAAAAACATGAATTGGCTCCTCTTTTACCAATTAACCCACACCCAAAGTTCCCTCTTCATTTTCGAGTTCCTGCGCCTAACAGGTCAAGATGACAAATACTTGAAGTTCATGGAAGACTACACTTTCGAATTGTTTGTCATCGAGGAGCAAAGAGACAGAGGCATCCCCGAGGAAGACCGTGCAGAAGATCTCAAAGAAAACGAAGAGGAATACCGCGCAATGTACGATGAATTCATGACCAGCCGAAAAGAACTCTTCAACCAACCCCGCAGAGTGTTCAAAGTCTACGCCTAACCCCGTCAAGGTGTTCCGCTAATCCCTTGCCCCGCCAAGGTGTTCCGCGCCCCGCCGAAGCCTTTGTCTTAAAATAGTTGTTATTATTTTACCATCTCATACTGCAATGCCGCTACCTGCAATTCTTTCTTCATGCGGTGCCTCAACAGTCGCGGCTCAATAACTTGCATATGCTGGCCAAAGCCTAAGATGATCCTTTCAAGTTCTTGGTTAGGAACCACCTCAATGGTGACAACAATGCCACCATCCTCCAGTTTTTTGAGAACCTTCTGACTGCCATGCAATGGCTTAGTGATGACGTATGGCGCTTGGTTGGCATCCACCTTCAGCTTCACCGTCTGCGCCTGGCTCTTCAAATCCTTTGTCACCCCAACGATGTTGTCGAAGTAATGCTCTGGGTCAAAGAAAGTATTTTCCACAAAAGGCTTGTCCTCATACGGCTCAATGGAAACGATGCGGTCCAAGGCGTAGTTGCAAATGCCATTGCGCTCGTAGTCGTAGCAGATGATGAACCAACGGTTGCGGTATTCCTTCAGCAGATAAGGCGAAATGGCGAACGGCCTGGGATGCCTCGCCTTGAATGATTGGTAGTTGACGATGATCGCCTTCTTTGCAAGGATGTACTGATAGAGCGTGCTTACATGCTCCAAACCCTTCAGCCGCTCGTTCTTCTCCAAGTGGATGGCCGGGATGTCATGCTTCGTGGTCACTGCGATATGGTCGCCCAGCTTATCGATGATGTCCGTCACAGGGCTGAATTGCGAGAACACCTGGAAGTGGCGAAGAATGTCCATCGCTTGCTGCAAGGTGCTCACATCGGCATCCGATAGGGGAATGTTGGTGATGCTGTAGTTCTTGTCGGCGTAGGCATAGTATTTCTTGTCCACCACGATGATGGGCGCTTCGTAGCCCAGCTTGTTGCTGCGCATCAGCTGGATGTCGGCTTGCACGGTGCGTCGGCTCACACCTTCGGTGCGACCCTCGCAGTCGTAGATGGCCTCCGAGCAAGCCTCAATCAGGTCTTCAAGCGTCCACCGCCTATAATGGTTCTGCAAGCATCGGTCTATAGTGGTCAAGCGGATAAGTTGGCTTCTGTTGAGTGGCATTTTTCGATTTTTTTTTGCAAAAAAACAAAATTTTTTCCAACTGCGCAAATAGGCTGCGCAGTAGCCACTGTATCTTTGCAGCGTCAAATAAAACTTAATGTTATGAAAGTCATTACTGGAAACAAGATCCCCATAAAGATGTGGGTTACTGACATTGATAATACGGCTTTGGAGCAAGCCATTGACTTGGCCTCCTTGCCCTTTGCGTTCAAGCATGTGGCACTGATGCCCGATGCCCATGCTGGCCTTGGGATGCCCATTGGCGGCGTATTGGCCACCAAGGGTGTCATAGTCCCAAATGCTGTGGGCGTTGACATCGGCTGCGGCATGTGCGCTGTCAAGACCAGCATCAATGCCAAACGCATACATCGTTCCACCATTGAGAAAATCATCGCCAAGATTTACGAGGTAATACCCGTCAACTTTGATCACCACGACAAGCCCCAAGATGAAGCATTGATGCCCCAAGGTTTTGACATCGAGGCCATGCCCATGATGAAAAACCTCTATAAGTCCGCATTGCTGCAAATCGGCACCTTGGGCGGTGGCAACCACTTCATCGAGCTGCAACGTGCAGCCTCCGATGATGCTTTGTGGATTATGATTCACTCCGGCAGCCGTAACATCGGCAAGAAAATCGCCGACCAATACGGCAAAATCGCCAAGCATTGGAACGAATTGTGGTATTCCGAAACCCTTCCCGGGCTGGAGTTCCTGCCCATCGAAACCCAATATGCCAAGGACTACTTCAACGAGATGAAGTACTGTGTCGCTTTTGCCTTGGCCAACCGCCAGCTGATGATGAGCCGCATCTGCGACATCATCCGCAAACAGGTCAGGTCGGCCACCTTTGAGCCGATGATTAACATTGCCCACAACTATGCCGCATGGGAAAACCATTTCGGCAAGGCTGTCATTATCCACAGAAAAGGTGCCACTCGCGCCTACAGAGGCGAAATCGGCATCATCCCTGGCTCCATGGGTTCGCACTCCTACATCGTGGAAGGCTTGGGCAACCCCGAGAGTTTCATGAGCTGTTCCCACGGTGCAGGCCGTGTGATGGGACGTAAGGAAGCCATCCGCAAACTCAGCCTTCAGGATGAAATCGATTTCATGAATCGTCAAGGCATCGTTCACCCCATCACGGAACAGCGTCAGCTCGACGAAGCTCCCAGCGCCTACAAGGACATCGACATCGTCATGCAAAACCAAGCCGACCTTGTCCGTCCCATCGAAACACTCTATCCCGTTGCTGTAGTCAAAGGTTAAAACAAATGGAAACAAACAACGAAAACAACATGCAACAAGTCATCCTCTCTCATTTGAAGGAGTCTGAGCAACAAAACGGTGTTAAAGTCCTGCTTGCTGTGGAATCAGGAAGCAGGGCTTGGGGATTCCATTCCGCTGAAAGCGATTGGGATGTCCGTTTCGTTTATGTCCATAACCTTGACTGGTACCTGAAAGTGAATGAAGGGCGCGACGTCATCGAGCACATGTACGACGATGATGTTGACCTTGTGGGTTGGGATTTGCGTAAGACCTTGCGACTTTTTCAGAAGTCAAACCCTTCGCTGTTGGAATGGCTTCATTCTCCAATCATCTACTATGCCGATGGAGTTTTTCTTTCGCGAATGAGAGGGCTGGAGCCTGCCTTTTTCAACCCCATCAAGACCATGTACCACTATGCAAACATCTACATCAAGCACGATAAACGCTATCTCCAAAACGCAGCCTATCCGATGAAGCGTTTCCTCTACTATTTGCGTGGTATCTTGGCGTGTCGTTGGGTTGAAGAAAGGCAATCCATGCCGCCAGTGCTTTTCGTCGACTTGGTGAATGGCACAGTAAAAGAAGAAGCCATCCGTCAGCACATCCAAGAACTACTTGCGCTGAAAAAGGCAAGCAAAGAGAACGACCTTAAAGAAGTTAATTCCGACCTCGTAGAATATGCTCGCCATTGGGCCGACTATTATTCGGAACGTGTTGGCACATTTCGCCCTGAACGCGAAAAGACTTCTTCGGACGCTTTGGATGCCGTCTTGTTTGATATGATTCAAGTTCATTCAAAACAGGAGGTTATTACGATTCCAAAGACGTATCTTGATTGGTCATTTGACGAGGACGAGAGGCACAACTACAAGTTTGTGGTAAAAAGCTCCGAGCATAAATTGCTCCCTTCCGCAAGGGTTAGAATTAGTGTGATTGGCCGACCAATGCATCAGTGTGGCACTGTACTTCGTGTGGAAGACGATGGTGTCATCATTCATGCAGATGAATGGCTGGATATTAGCGAGGAGTATTCATTAGCACTAATTAAAGATTTTGAGTGACACAAGGTATGATTAATTATTTAAGCAATAGAAGTTCTTGTGAGATTAGAAAATGATTCATATTACATCAAACATTGGATTACACCAAATGGCGAGGAGTCGGCGATGACGGCTCACTATATTGAGGTTTGGAGCAATGGATTTTGTGTGGATACTTATGGTTTCAGCCCGAATAGAATACATTTTGAGAACGCAAGCTGCAATGGCGTTGATCCTGATGACAAAAACAAAGGAAAGAGAATCCTAAAACGATACTATGTCGGGTGGGAAAAAAGAGTAATGGATTGTAAAACAGAAATAGAAAGAATTGCCACGAATAATTCATCTCCTTATGGAAAAGCATGGTTGGTTGGGGATTATTTGTACTTTCCATTGAAAGAGATTTATGCTCAATTAGAGGCGGAAGAGTTGGAAGAGGAGGGCTTATTAAAAGATGATTTAGATGAAGGTAATTACGAAGGCCCAGAGCTCTGTTTGGTGCATGTTACAAAAGCAGACCCTGAAAAGCCAGAAGGAACAATGGTTTGTTTGGATAAGTATCGTATTGAAGTTGTTTCTAAACCAATACCTATTCCGTATTTGGATTTCACAGAGCAAGCCCTTAGCATTTCAAAAGACGTGTACGAACGTGCAGAGAGTATTATTTCCGAGGTGTCATCAGATATTTTGGAAGAAATCAAACAAAAATGTAAATAGTAAACTATGGATAAAGCTGTTTTTAAGTTTCATGTAATAAGCCTGTCTTATGGTTGGTGTAAAGTCGTTATGATTATCAACAACAAAGAAATCTCATTCAACGCCAGTTATATTGGAGATAACCCTTTGGCTTCTTTCATTGTCGCATGCATGTGTTTGAAGGAGAAATGGGATGAATATCATATTGTTTGGGAAGATGAGCCTGGAACGCTGAAAATCCACCTAAAATTAGGCGAGAAGGATATGCTACATTTCGACATTACAACTTCTGACATGTGGGATGAAGACGAAAGCGTTGAAAAAGAATGGCACGAGGTCGTTCCGTTTAATGCCTTCGAAGATGCAATTATATCTGAAGGCTTTAGGGTCTTGAATGCTTTTGGATTATACGGTTATCGACTTGCATGGCTGAACGATGAAGATTTCCCAATAACCAATTTGCTTCACATATCTAGTGAAAGCGAAGAACTTGGGGAAGATGGCTCTTTTACCACTGACATTTCCAAGGAAATCAATGCTATTCAGAAGCATATTTCCAACATGCGTATTACAAAAGAGACTAAAATGGATGATTGTACTGTCTATTACGATTCTTGGCAAATCCAATGCTGTGGTGATCCTTTTTCCGTTGGTGATATGATTGAATGGACTTGCATCGCACCAAGCTTATCAAAGAATGCCCACGGAAGAATCATTGATTTCGATGAAGAACACCATGGGAGTGCAACTCACACCATTACAGGAACGGTTTCCAAAATCATTGTTGAACGAAGCGA
>JAEEGL014162439.1_pt1 | contig 13678 bp, 11 predicted proteins | sample 9134231 | NCBI WGS metagenome assembly JAEEGL01 (sample SAMN16246548, study PRJNA631951) | gut metagenome | biome: gut microbiome; feature: rumen; material: fiber-attached | host: Bos | place: Iran: Karaj | collected 2018-10
CCGTCACTGTTTTGGAAGGTAACTTCACGATCTAATGCGGAGATAACACCGGTGGTAACGGACTGTCCGTAACCTAAAGCATTTCCGATTACCACTGCGGAAGAACCAACTTGTAGATCATCGGAAGAACCGATACTTGCAAGCTTAATAGCGCTTAATGTGGACGAATCCACATCTGACAATTTCACTTTTACAATTGCAAGATCCGTATTTGGATCGGTTCCCTGAACTTCTGCTTCTACAGCACTTTCATCCACAAAGGTGATTGTTAATGAAGTGGCTCCTTCCACCACGTGGTTGTTGGTTACAATATAAATGTATTCCGAATCCTGTTTTATAATGATACCGCTTCCGGCAGATTCATATTCTCTTTCGTAGCGTTCTCCGTACCAATTTCTGTATTCCACAATAGACATATTGGTTACCTGCACAACCGCAGGCATCACATTGTCCACAATATCGGACACGTCCGTTACCGTAGTAGCGGTAGAAATCGCTGTAGAATCCAAAACTTCATCACCGGTCTTTAAACTGGTGATTGCTTCTGTAGTCTTTTCTTCTGTTTTTTCTGTTGTCTCTGTCTGGAATCTTTTCGATACCAAATAGCTTGCACCCTGGAATGTCACTCCGGAAACCAATCCGAATACCAACGCAAGTGCAACAACCGCAAAAAACTTTTTCACCTTCGGATGCTCTTTTTTCGGCTTCTTCGGCTTTATTGGCTTCTTCGGGTCTAAATATGGGTTTTCTGAATCATATTCGTAATACTGGTAGTTCATGTGAAAGACTCCTTTCCCTCAAGTGTTTTCTATGATTCGTAGTGTACGCCACAATTGTGTCTACTTTGTGAAAAAGATTTGTTTTAATTATTAAATAACCTTAAAGATACTTAAAAAAAGTCGGGCATGGTGGTGCCCAACTTTTCTTTATTTCATATTCTGTTAGAATCCGTAATCCAATGCATCGCCTTCGCCATAGCCTGTATACTCTTCGATGCTGGAAGAAATGCTCTTTAACTGGTTGGATGCTACGTGTGTAGTATCATTAAACAAGAACTCATATAACTTGGAAGTATTTGTTTCCAATGTACACGGTACATCTACGGAACCAATCTTTCCAAAAGTACCGGTCTTCATATCAAACGGGAATCCGTGAGAATCCACCAATTCATACTCCTGCATTGCTGCTGCCATTCCAAGAATGTTTGCTTCCGTAAGGTTCGTGGAAACATTTGGCAATACATGGTCAACCAAGCTGTTTAATTCTACAAGGTTAGAACCTTTTACTTTTGTAATCAATGCCTGCAATACGGTTCTCTGACGAGAAGCACGCTTAAAGTCGCCACCGGCGGTGTAACGTACACGGCAATAAGATACTGCCTGAACACCGTTTAAGTCGGTCTGCCCCTCATACACCTCAGTCCGTTCCTTACCAACAATAAATGCCACTTCCGGAACGTACTCGTTGGTATACTTTGCTTCCTCTGCAGTAATCGGCTCCGGCAATGTAATGCCTCCTACTGAATCAATGGCATCTGCCAAAGCATAAAAGTCAACCGCAACGTACTTCTGGATATCCAAATCCAAGTTACGGTTTAACATCTCAATGGATTCCTCTACACCACCATGATTGTAAGCATAGTTACATTTACGAAGCTTACCGGATCCGTCTACATCCATCATGGTATCACGATATACGGATACAATTTTTACTTCCTTGGTATCATTATTGATGTTACAAATCATGATACTGTCGGAGTTTCCGGATTCGTAGTTACCGTTGGAACGGTTATCCACGCCAAAGAAAGCAATGGTTGTATAGCCGCTTAACAAATCCTTGGTCTCGGCATCCAAATCATTGGTTGCCAAGTTTGCAATATCTGTAATATCCAATTTACCAAACTTAGACCATACAAAAAGGGCGCCCAAAAGAACCACTAAGATTAGAAACTCTGCAATTAATATACGTTTCTGTCTTTTTCTCTTTAATTGTTTCTTTGAAACCTTTTTCTTTCTCTTTACATTATTATTTCTAATATTATTTGAATTATCCATGTCAGTCCTCGTTAATATAATTGATAATTATCTAACCCCATAGGCAGATTTTCATTATAACATAAATCGCCGACTTCCAATTTATCATTCCATCGTTCCATAATCAACCCATTGGATGATTGGGAACTGATATTCTCGGTCAACTTACGATAGCATACCACATCCGGAAGAAAAACGATACGTCTTCCTGCTTGCAGTGTTTTTAAGCAAAAATCAAGCATAATATCTCTTCCGTCCAAATTGGCGCCAAATCCCCCAACATGTCGGTAAAGTTTGGAATCAATCATACAGCAACCCACATCCACCATGCTGACATCGCAAGGTAAAATATTGCGGTATTCATATCCTACGGAAAACACGCTTTGGTTATAACATGCGGGATATGCGATTCCTTCTCTGCCAAAAATATATCCGCAGTTATCTACGGAAAAATCATAATGTAAAAACTTTGCCCCCACGATGCCCACATCCGGCTGAGAAAGAATCTCATACATTTTTTGTAAATATTTCTTTCCTCGAATATGAACATTTTTATCGTGTAAAAACAAAAACTCATCTCGGTGATTTTTATAGGTAGGTGCTTCATAAGAAACATTCAAAAAACGAAGCTTCTTTTCCGGTGAAACCTCCGCCTCCAAGCCTAAGCGTTTTAAGTGTGCCGCCACCACCGTAGCATATTCCCGAAGCATTTTTGCACGAAGTTCCTTCGGCACCGCTTCATCTACCACACGCTTATGATACAAAAGAGATGGCACATGCCCTACCCTAACTTTTGCTTCTTTCAAGCAGAACAAAAAGTCGTATACGGGATAGTAGTCCAATCGTTCATGGAACTCTCCCACCTTCATATAAAGGTTTTTGCGGAAACATAAGAAATCTCCGATATAAGGCGTATGACGAATCAACTCCTCGTTGTAATCCGGTTTAAAATGCGGATTCATACGATTGGACTCAATAAGTTCATCATGATCGGAATATACCACATCACATTCTTTTAACTTTTGTTCCAAGGCATCTAAGGTGTTAATGGAAAGTCTGTCATGCTGTCCCACCAACACAATGTATTCTCCGGAAGCAAAATGCACACCGATATTGTATGCATAAGAAAGACCGTGCTTGTTTTTTACCTTTCTGTAAATCACACGGTTTTCCTCCGGAAACATTTCCGATGTAATCCATTCAATTTCCATGCCCGGATTCTCATCCAAAACGATGAGTTCCCAATCCGGAAAATTCAAGGCATTTAAGGATTCCAAACAATCACGGAAAAACATGGGATTTGTCCCAAATGCCCGAATCAATATGGTAAACTTTGCAGCCACTTATTTCGAATCCTTTCCCCCTAAAACAACACCAATGGTTTTAAACAAGATACGTACATCCAATCCTAAAGTCCAATTGGTGATATACTCCGTATCCAATTCCACGACTCTCTCAAAATCCGTAATATTGCTTCTTCCGGAAACCTGCCACATTCCCGTAAGTCCCGGTCGAATGCCAAGGCGTGCTTTGTGATGGTATTCGTAATCCTTAAACTCCTCTTCTGTAGGAGGTCTCGTACCAACCAAAGACATATCGCCTTTTAATACATTCCAAAACTGTGGCAATTCGTCGATGGAATACTTGCGAATGAAATGACCGATAGGAATAATACGCGGATCATTTTCCATCTTAAACATATTTCCCTGCATTTCATTTTCGCTTTTTAACTTTTCCAAATCTTTATCCGCCCCTACATACATGGAACGGAATTTATACAAATTAAATCTGCGTCCGTTTTTGCCTACACGAACCTGCTTGTAAAAAATAGGCCCCGGAGACTGACGCTTAATAATCGGTGCAAAAATCACAAATGCGATTGCAACCAAGATTAAACCAATGATACTGCCCACAATATCCATCACGCGTTTTACAAACAACTGACGATTTGTTGCAATCTTCATACTGCTGGTAAGTACCACATAATTTCCGTAATTATCCAACTGGCGATTGGGCACCAAGAGTTTGGAATGCAATAAGCTTACGTGAACCGTTGCACCAAGTTCTACCAAGGCCGAAGCCAAAGACTCCGAACTCTCTCTGGTATTTCCGTCAATGAAAACTTCGTCCACCACATTGGCACGGACATAATCCAAAAAGTCGTCCGCATTTGCCACCACCGGGATTCCGTGAATCTCTTGGCCCTTCATAGGCTGATCCACAACCACCACACCGGTCACCTTATAATTGGTGTACTTGTTCATGGCGATTTCTCTCAGGCATCGCTCTACATTTGCACTTTCGGCAACTACCGTCATAAGCGCCTTCGCTTTATCCTGTAGCTTACGGTAACGAATCACACGTTTCCAAAGTACACGACAAATGTACATGGAAACCACAGACATGCCCAAAAACATAAAGAGCAACTGTCGAGAATATAATACGGACTGTTTTACCGCATACATATAAACCAGTACGCCGCCAAAGTTTACAACGGCACTGGTTATGGTTGCTCGAAATTCCTGATACTTGTTTCTTCGAAGAATTCCCTTGTAGGGTTCCACAAAGAATACCACTACAATGTCAATCAAAAGTACAATGACTGCCAATCGTTCGTAGATATCCGTATCGAACAACCAGCCGCCGCGAAATCTCCAATAATAAGCAAAGATCAAGGAAAGTTCCAAGCATATGAGATCAATTATGGTAAAATCCAGATGTTTTACCCAACTGCGTTTTCCTTCACTATACATTAAAGCTCAACTCCATTTGCTTCCAAAAGCTCTCTTGCGCTGTCCACGGAATCCACACCGTGAAGATTCTTAATCGGCGCAAACTCTTTCTCGCGAACCACTTCATATACCAAGTTTGAATGTAACATATGAATCATATCCAAAATCAATGTTTCAAATTTATAGCCGTTCGGTTCTTCCGGTTTTACCAAATCTCCGTTTTCATTCACAAACGGAATCTTTTTTTCTACCACATGAACATTCATGTGATTTAACATAATTTCCTCCAGGCAATCTACGCGGAACAAATAGTTTAAGATAACGCCAAAACGATACAAGAGTTCGCCCTGTTCATCTCTTTGGCTCACCATTTCCTCCGTCATTTCGTAGTATTCAACAATAGAAGGCTTTCCGTCCTCCCGGCACATAACACCAACACGTTCTTCCGGTGATGCCTTGCGGACAACCTTGCTTCCGCTTTCCTTGCCGCTTAGAATCGTGGCACCGATAAATGCGGGGTCCGCAATTTTCTGTAATACATTGTCTACCGCAAAAATATTTAACCATTCCACCCCTCTGGCATGAATGTCATCCAAAAGGCCGGATTTATGCAATGAAATAAACCATCCGCCGTTTCCGTTTGGAGAAGTGGCTAAGCGACCTTTTTCTTCCAATAATAGCTTCCCGTCATAGTCCACAGCCGGTGCCATATCCTGCATAAAGAAATGTACATCTTCTGCCGGATATCCGAAATAATTATGTTCTTCAAAGAACTCAATGGTTGCTTCATGGTTCTTTTCACTGGTCATGATATAAAGAGGAACGTAACATTCTGCCACATCACAAACTTCCAATAAGTTGTTAATGAGGCACTCAAAGATATAAAGATGTCTAGTCTTTCCTACGTCAAAGGTACCTTTCGGCTGTTCGAATCCAAGTCTGGTCCCCATGCCGCCGGCAAGAAGAATTGCTCCCACTTTCCCTTCGCGGATGGCTTTTAAACCCTCTTCCACGAATTCTTCTTTACGCTCTTCAATCTCAGAAATCTCCACAGCGCCCAACGGAGAAATTTCTCCTCGCGCACTTTCACCCTTCTTGTGAATGGCTTGTAACATTTCAAAATCCAAGTTATCTATTTGGCGAAGAAGATTTCTTTGTTCTTCTTCCTCCAAGGAATCAAAAAAACGAAGGACATGTTCCTGCCCATGTTTTTTTAATATTTCTTCTGCTTTTGTAAAATCCAACATAAACTCCTCGCTTTCAAAAGCATTTTATCAAACTCCCGAAAAAAACGCCACTATTCACGGCGAAGGGCATCGATTGGGGACAAATTTGCCGCTTTAATGGAAGGCAAAAGTCCAAAGATAATTCCGATTACCATAGAAAAGGCTACGCTGATAATAATGGAAGGAACAGAGATTCCCACCGGCACGCCGGAAATCTTTGAAATAATCACCGCCATTACAATTCCCATCACAATTCCAAGCAATCCGCCCAAACTTGTCAGCACAGCTGACTCTGTCAAAAACTGGGCTAGAATTCTCTTTTTTCTGGCTCCCAAAGAGCGTTTCAATCCGATTTCTCTGGTTCGCTCCGTAACAGATACCAACATAATATTCATAACGCCGATACCGCCTACCAAAAGAGCAATGCTTGCTACCCAAATCAGTAAGCTGTTGGTAGAATTCGCCAACTGCTGTTGTTGCTTTGCTTCTTCCACCAAATCCTGAGCCGTATATTTTAAATCAGATTCTCTTGCACTGATGCTTTCCTGCATAATGCTTTGTGCCTCACGTCCCACTTCCGACATATTTACGGTTTCATCCGCACGAACAAAGGCATTCTGCGGCTCATCAAAAGAAAAGCAAATGGGCCAAGTGGTTTCCGGAATCAATACCGTTCCGTATGACTCAGTATAATAGGTCTCATAATCCTGGATACTTTTGATATCCGGTTCAAACGCCGTTTCCTGCTGATACAATCCCACGATAATAAATGGTTCCGGACCAATCTCCATGGTTTTTCCGATAGGAGATTCGTCCGGGTACAGAATATCTGCTGCTGTGGAATCCAAAAGTGCCACCTTATCGCACTCTTTAAAATCACGCTCTACAAAGTTTCTTCCCTGATATACCACATATCCGCAGGTATTTAAAAAGTGTTCATCCACGCCGTAAAGTGTAGCGCCGGAGAGCATCTTTGATCCGGCGGTTACGTTATTTACGTAGGTCCGCATGGTATAAAATGTAGCATCTTCCACATGCTCCGTTTCACGGATTCGTTTCTTTTGATCCTCGGATATTATGCTTACGCCGGCGGAAGAATCACCGTCGAAATAATACTCCCATTCTCCCTGATAGAGTTTAATGGAAACATTGTTATTTCCACGTCCCACCAAATCCTTCATGATCTGATCGTTGGTACCTTTGATAGTAGAAACGATTGCGATGATGGATGCGATACCTATAATCACACCTAACATGGTAAGAAAGGAACGCATCTTATGAGACCAGATTTCCTGTAAAGCCTCAATTAAGTTTTCTCTCATAATCTCATTATTTCCTCTAATAACCGTAAAGTTCGTTTATTGAACCTTCATAAACCTTTGCGCCGTTTCGTACATCCTTTCCGTACGGAAAAGCAATGTAATCATCTATGCTGAGTCCTTCGGTAACAATGTAGCCGCTTTGGATCTGACCGTCGGTTTTGATATATCGTTTTGTCAATAATCCGTTTTCTCCACGAACATAGACATATTTTCTGCCGTTTTCCACACGAATAAATGCTTTTATCACATTTAAACTTCCATCCTCGGAAACAGCCGGCTCATCGGAGTACATTCCCTGTGGATTTTGGAAATATACATCTACAGCATCTCCGGAAGAAAGGGCTGCATTCTCGTCAGTAATTCTAGCGGTAAACGGATAATATGTAGACGAATCTCCCGTCCAGCTGTTGTATCGATTGGTAATGCTCTCGGAAGGCTGATCGGAAACGGTATCAAGTGCCGCCTCATAAACCTCTCCGCTTCTCCAATCCATTACATAAACCGTATCGCCTTCTTTTAACTGATCCTTGCGCCATTCATTCATATAGGATTTAATAAACAATCCGTCTTTGGAGCAAAGCTGTAAAAGAATTTTATCTTCGTTGGCATCTGTAACCATTTCGCCGGAAGAATCTTTTGTCTCTTCTGATTCTTCGGAGTTTTCGGTTTCTTCATCCTCCGTATGGATTTTGGTTACATATCCGTCAAACTGCGCAACTGCTTTGCACTTAGTAAGTGCTTTTTTTGCTGCATCGATATTCTGTTGGCATGCCTTGATTTCTGTCTGTGCAGAAGCAATGGCTGCCGTCGCATCATTTTTTGCTTTTCGAAGTTCCGACTCCGTATATACGTCTCCGTTAGATGTACTGTAAAGTGCCTCCCCGGAATAATTGACGACCACGGTGGTATCTTCCTCATCAGTATCCTCGGAGTCATCTGTATCATCCTCTTCTACCGGTGGAACATATGCCGTTGCCCCATTTAACATATCTAATTTTGTTTGGGCACGAGATAGATTCAGTTTCTGACTTTCCAAATCGATTTCTGCCTGCTTAAGCGCCAAATCTTCCGTTTTGGTCTCAAACTGTACCAAAGGATCTCCTTTTTTTACGTAATCCCCAACGGACACATAAATCTTAGAAACCTTTCCGGCATCCTTCATCACGTTTTGCGTGTTTCCGGCGCTTACATATCCCTCAATACCATAATCATTGTCGCTGTAATCGTAGGTTAATACATCGGAAACCGGAACAACCATTACGCTTCCGCGATTAGACCATACCGCAAAATAAATGACACCGATGATAACGGCAAAAATAACTACGGTTACTATAATTCCCACAAAGATTTTTTTCTTTAAGGACCATTCTTTATTATGCATGATCCACCTCCTCTTTGTAGGGCGGTACCAAATCCTCATCTTCAGAACTTAAGATACCGTCTTTCATTACCGCACGACGCTTTGCTTTGGAAGCAACATCCGCATCATGGGTAATCATAATAATGGTGGTTCCCTCGTCATTTAACTGTTGAAACAATTCCATTACCGATGCACCGGAAGCGGAATCCAACGCACCCGTCGGCTCATCCGCCAAAAGAAGTCGTGGACGATTAATCATGGCACGGGCAATTGCCACACGCTGCTTTTGTCCTCCGGACAACTGGTTTGGTTTAAAATCCAAACGTTCTTCCAAGCCCACTCTTTTTAAAGCTTCCGTCGCCCGTTCAATCTGCTCCTTTTTCGGAACACCTGCAAAAGCAAGAGGCATGCATACATTTTTTAAGGCAGTTTTCTGGCCCAAAAGTTCGTGATTTTGAAATACGAATCCAATTTTATTTAATCGCAAATCGGACAACTGATTGTCGGTATACGCGCTAACATCTTCATCGTCCAAAATCAGCGTTCCCTTTGTCACATTGTCCAGACAACCGATGAGATTCATCATGGTTGTTTTTCCGGATCCGGAAGGGCCCATGATTGCTACATAATCCCCTTCCTTTACGCGGATATTAATATGTTTTAATACGTTTACGGTAAAATCTCCCTGAGGGAAATCTTTGTAAACATCTTTCATTTCAAGAATCAAAGCATTTCCCTCCGGATTAATCTTCCGTATATTCTTCAATCACTTCCGCATCACCCTCGATTGCTTCCGTATATTCTTCCTCTGAGAATCCCGGTTCTGTCGGTGATAAGTCGCCATCCACATCTTCATAGATGCCTCCGGACTCCTCATCCATGTTAACAGTCTTTTGACCTTCCTTTAATTCCGGATAAGGCATGGCAATCAAATCGGTAAGATCCAAACCATCCTTGATTTCATACTTAAAGGTATCGGTATTGTACTCTCCTAAGGTGACACTTTGTTTTGCAATACGTCCGTTTTTATCCACCCATACACATGGATTTTCCGGATCGGTTTGATCGATGTAATAATCCTCCAGCCAAATACCTTCCGTCGCACCCTCCAACTGTCCATAGTCCATTTCAATATACACATGCTGTCCCATAGCAAGGCCTGATGTGTCTTCTAAAGAAATATAAAAGGGATATTTGCTGGAAGACGTCATGGAATCACTGTTTCCCTCGGAAGAATTGCTGCTTGCGGAATTAGCATCAATCTTTGTGATGGTGCCCTTCCAATATTTGCTTTCATCCTTACGGGAGTATACGATTACCGGTGCATCCTGATAAATGGAAGAAAGATTCTGCTCATTAATGCTTCCTTTGATTTGGAACTTATTCATGTTCACAACCGTAATGTAAGCACTTGAGGAATCATAAGAATAGTAATCATTCTGATTTGCGATGGACTTTACCACACCTGCAATTTTACTGGTTACCACACCTTTTTTTGCAGTTTCCTCCAACTTTTTAATCTCTTCGTTTTTGGAAGAAATGGCATACTGTTGGCTGGTATAATCCAACTGTTTTTGTTGAAGTTCGATGTTGTATTCCGCACGGACGCCTTCATCCGTTGCTGCATCTCTTGATTTGGTTAATTCATCAATGGTATTTTTCAGCGCTGTAAGATCGTTATTCATGCGTTCCAAATCTATTTTTGCACTGCGAAGTGAGTTTTCCGTTTCGGTTACATCATAAGAAAACAGAGGTGTGCCCACCTCTACTTCTTGGCCCACCTCTACAAATGTCTCTTCAATTGAAAGATTGGAATCTGCAGTAACGCTCCAGGATTCCTGGGATTCCACTACCCCTGCATAACGATTATTCATTCCGTTTGCGCTAAGTCCGGTAATGGTAGAAACGGATGATACATAAACCATCTCATCCGCGCCTGCGCTCGGTCGAAGGAAAAACCATCCTGCCACGCCACCGCCAATAATTGCAACGATAAGCACAGCAACAATGACAATATTTCTCTTCTTTGAGAAAAACTTTTTCATTTCCACATTCCCTCCAATTCTTCAAGTCCGTATGTACTGTTTAAAACTAGTTCTTCTTTTCAAGTAATTCTTTATAGCTCCAGTTTACTTTATCCTTTTCTGACAAAATAAGATCTGCTTCGGTCATTCCTTCCGGCATCGGCCATTCTACTCCGATATCCGGATCGTTCCACATAAGTCCGCCCTCATCGTTTGGATGATAGAAATCGGTTACTTTGTAGCAGAACTCAGCATAATCGGAAAGAACCAAAAATCCGTGAGCAAAATTCTTCGGAATGAAGAACTGCTTTTTGTTATCTTCGGTAAGTTCTACACCATACCATTTTCCGTAGGTCTTTGATCCTTCTCTTAAATCTACGGCAACATCAAATACGCGTCCTTTGATAACGCGAACCAACTTATCCTGCGGATAGTTGATCTGGAAGTGAAGTCCGCGAAGTACACCTTTTTTGGATGCTGACTGGTTATCCTGAACGAATTCGCAATCAATTCCGGCTTCTTTAAAATCATTATAGTTATAGGTCTCCATAAAGTATCCGCGATTATCTCCGAATACCTGTGGTTCGATAACCTTTAATCCTTCAATACCGTTACAATCGTTTGTTACTGTGATCTTTCCCATGTCAAAATCCTTTCTATAGTCCGTTAGCTACTTCTGTTAAGTATTTACCGTAATCTGTTTTCATAAGCGGCTCAGCCAACTTTAACAACTGATCTTTATCAATAAATCCTCTCTTGAATGCGATTTCTTCGATACAAGAAATATATAATCCCTGTCTCTTCTGGAAGGTAGAAACGAAATCAGCTGCTGCAAGAAGCATATCGTGATTTCCGGTATCCAACCATGCAAATCCTCGACCTAAAGTCTCTACATGTAAATCGCCTCTGTCTAAGTAAGCGTTGTTTACTGCTGTGATTTCCAATTCGCCACGAGCAGAAGGTTTGATAGTCTTTGCAATCTGGATAACATCGTTATCATAGAAATAAAGTCCGGGAACCGCATAGTTTGACTTTGGATTGGCCGGCTTTTCTTCGATGGATTTTGCAATGCCGTTTTCATCAAATTCAACTACACCGTACTCTCTCGGATCGCGAACATAGTATCCGAAGATGGTAGCTCCCTTTTCGTTCTCGGTACGCTCTGCTGTCTGGCGAAGTACCTTTGAGAAGCTCTGGCCGTAGAAGATATTGTCTCCCAATACCAATGCTACCGCATCGTTTCCAACAAAATCAGCACCGATGATGAACGCTTCAGCAAGTCCATTCGGAGCTTCCTGTACTGCGTATTCAATGTTCATTCCAAGCTGACTTCCGTCGCCCAAAAGTTCTTCAAATACCGGAAGATCTCTCGGAGTTGAAATAATAAGCACCTCACGAATGCCGGAAAGCATTAAGGTTGACAACGGATAATAAATCATCGGCTTGTCGTAAATCGGCATAATCTGCTTTGAAATTGCTTTTGTAAGTGGATATAAGCGAGTACCGCTTCCTCCTGCTAAAATAATACCTTTCATAAACTATAATTCTCCTTTCACACAATCGAGCGCTGCTTCAATTACTTTGTCCATGTCATAGTACTTGTACTGACCGAGACGGCCGCCAAAAATGACATTATCTTCTTTTGCAGCAAGCTCTGCGTATTTTTCGTATAATGCATTATTTTTATCATTATTTACAGGGTAATAGGGTTCTACCCCCGGCTTCCATTCGGAAGAATACTCCCTGGAAATAATGGTTGTTGGCTGTGTGCCAAACTCAAAATGTTTGTGCTCGATGATTCTGGTATAAGGAACTTCACGCTCGGTATAATTTACCACTGCATTTCCCTGGAAGTTTTCTTCGTTAAGTTCCTCTGTTTCAAATCGCACAGAGCGATACTCCAAAGGTCCGAAACAAGAATCGTAATACTCATCAATCTGTCCGGTAAACAAAATCTTGTCGTAAGAGACTTCTGTTCCGTCGGATAACTTTCCTGTCTTTTTTAAGTCAAAGAAATCTTCACCGGTTCGTACCTCAATGCCATCCAACATCTTTTCCACAATCTGGGTATAACCGCCGATTGGAATGCCTTGATAGCGTGCATTGAAATAGTTGTTGTCGTAGGTAAAACGCAATGGCAACCGCTTTATAATAAATGCCGGTAATTCCTCGCAACTTCTTCCCCACTGTTTCTCGGTGTACCCTTTGATTAACTTCTCATAAACATCTCTGCCCACCAAAGAAAGTGCTTGTTCTTCCAAGTTCTTTGGCTCGGTAATGTGAAGTTCTGCAATCTGAGAAGCAATTTTATCCTTTGCTTCCTGCGGTGTTTTGATTCCCCACATTTTGGAGAAGGTATTCATGTTAAAGGGGAGATTGTATAACTCGTCCTTATACACCGCCACCGGAGAATTAATATAATTGTTAAACTCCGCAAATTGGTTTACATATTCCCACGTACTTTTTTCGTTCGTATGGAAAATATGTGCACCATATATGTGAACGTTAATGTCGCTTCTTTTTTCTGTGTAAATGTTTCCTGCGATATGATTTCTTTTATCAATCACAAGTACGTTTTTCCCTTTTTTCTTCGCTTCGTAAGCAAATGTCGCGCCGAACAATCCGGCTCCGACCACCAAATAATCGTATTTCATACTTCCGCCAAAACGTTCCTTTCAATAGATGTACTCATACGAAGTTTATTATACCATACATCTTTGTAAGATGCGGTATAAAAAACAATACAATAAAAAAGCAGCGGTTATATGCCGCTGCTTTTAACGTTTTATTTGTACATTTCTTCGTAATACTTCTGATAATCACCGGAGGTAACATTTTTCATCCAGTCTTCATGCTCGAAGAACCAAGCGATGGTCTTTTTGATACCCTGTTCAAACATGGTTTCCGGCTCCCAGCCTACCTCTTTTTTAATCTTATCCGGAGCGATGGCATATCTTCTGTCATGACCCTTACGATCGGTA
>JAEEGL014443850.1_pt1 | contig 13678 bp, 11 predicted proteins | sample 9134231 | NCBI WGS metagenome assembly JAEEGL01 (sample SAMN16246548, study PRJNA631951) | gut metagenome | biome: gut microbiome; feature: rumen; material: fiber-attached | host: Bos | place: Iran: Karaj | collected 2018-10
AGTGATGCGAGCGGGATATATGCTAAAGGGTTAGTTAAAGATATCCTTGATGATGGCGAGTTACTCTTGTTAGATGATGATAACCAGGAAAAAGTAATAGATTCTGGCGAAATTAGTTTAATTATATTATAAGAGCACGATTTGAACTTTTGATAAGGACTAGATATGAGTAGATGTGTAATTGTGGGCAATGCTAGAATAAATAACTATGCATTGATAAAAAAGTATATAAAAGAGGATGACTTCTTCGTATATTGCGACGGTGGCCTTAAACATATTAATAAGATAGGAAGAGAACCTAATCTTATAATAGGAGACTTCGATTCTCACGAAAAGCCGGATACGGATACTGAAATTATTGAGCTTCCATGTGAGAAGGACGATACAGATACATGCTATGCAATGAAGGAATGCATCGAGAGAGGATTTGACGAGTTTCTATTTGTAGGAGTTATAGGGGAGAGGTTTGATCATAGTCTTGGAAACATCTCTATTCTTGTTAAACTTAACGAGTTAAGAAAAAAGGCTATTATTCTTGATGATTATTCTGAGATGAGTGTAGTCCCAAGAGAAGGATGCACTATCAAGGGTGATAATATAGCATATTTTTCAATACTATCTCTTTCGGATTCGTTAAAGGGCGTTACAATTACTGATGCAAAGTATAATCTTGATGATGCAGAGATTAACTCAGATTATCAATATGGAATAAGTAATGAACTTATTGATAATAATCCTACAAAGGTATATTGTAAGGAAGGCAATGCTTTACTAATTAAAATATTTAGATAATAAGACATTTTTTTTGTTTGATTGAAAGGGGACAATTATGAAAAAACATTCTAGATTATTGATAGTGATATTAGCTATTCTATCGTCATTATCCCTTTATGCTTGTGGAGCAGCAAAGGGGTCTTCAAGTGATATTGTAGGAAAATGGGTTCATACTACAAACAATGGCAATGAACAAGCATATATTTTTAATTCAGATGGAACGATTTTACTGGAAACCGGTTTAGGTAATGCTACTGGTACATATGAAGTTGAAGGAAACACCATTACATATACTATGGTTTATCCAAACAATAAGACTAAAACGAATTCAATTACTTACAAACATAATGGAGATTCATTAGATCTTACTATAAATGGCAATACATATAATTATGTAAAAAAGTAGATTTTATCTATTTATAAACAATTTATAAAATATAAAAAAAGTGTTTATTTATAGGGAACATTGTGAGATAATACATAGGTGTATGAGTACGCGCTCATACACCTAAAAATATTTAACAGGGGTTTAGAAAATGGCTATATTTGGCAACAGAATTCGTGTTGGTGATTTGCTGGTTCAAAAGGGATATATGACCGATGACCAGTTGTCACAAGCTCTCGAAGTTCAGAGAGAGAAGAAGGGGAAGTTAGGTGAAGTCCTTATCGAAATGGGCTTTGTCACAGAAGAACAGTTTGCAGGTGTTATCTGTGATCAGCTAGGCATTAAGTCCATAGAACTTAACGGACTTAAACTTGATGAAAATCTTATCCAGACAGTTGGCGAAGATATTATGCGTAAGGACACTCTCTTACCTGTCGGATATGATGAAAATGACTTTGGCAAGATTATAGTGGCGATGTCGGATCCTATGAACCTCGGTGCTATTGACGATGTTCAGATTGTTACAGGTATGGAAGTTACACCTGTATATGCATCTTCTGCTGCTATAAATATTCGAATTGATAAAATCTTTGGTAAGCGCCAGGCTATGCAGGCTGCCGAGGAATTCGAGATGCAGCACGCTGATGAATTTGGTGCTCTTGAAGAAGAAGAGGATGAAGATGATTTAAGTGATGCACCTATCGTTAAGATTGTTAATACAATCCTTGATGAATCTGTACGTATGGAATCTTCCGATATTCATATCGAACCTATGGAAGATAGAGTTCGTGTTAGATTCAGAGTCGATGGTGTTCTTCAGGAAGTTTTCTCTTATAACACTAATGTGCTTGCGGCTATGGTTGCACGTATTAAGATTGTTTCAGCGCTTGACATTTCTGAAAAACGTAAACCTCAGGATGGCCGTCTAACAAGAATTGTAGATGGCGAAGAATACGATGTCCGTGTTTCAATTCTTCCTACCGTATACGGAGAGAAAACCGTTATGCGTATGACAAAGAAGAGAGGACTTACTAGAGAAAAGAAACATCTCGGTCTTTATCCTGATGATGAGAAGAAACTTGATAGTATTACACATAACCCTCATGGAATTATCCTTGTAACTGGTCCTACAGGTTCCGGTAAATCTACAACGTGTTACACGGTTCTTCATGAACTTAACAAAGAGACAGTTAATATTATCACTGTCGAAGATCCTGTCGAGGCTAATGTGCCCGGTGTTAATCAGGTACAGGTTAATGTTAAGGCTGAACTTACATTCGCTTCTGCCCTTAGATCTATTCTTCGTCAGGACCCTGATATTATCATGATTGGTGAGATTCGAGACGGTGAAACTGCTGGTATCGCTGTTAAGGCTTCAATTACAGGCCACTTGGTTATCTCGACACTTCATACTAACTCAACATCAGCATCAATCACACGTCTTATCGATATGGGTGTTGAACCTTACCTTATCGGTGATGCTGTCGTTGGTATTATTGCTCAGCGTCTTGTTCGTAGACTTTGTCCTAAGTGCAAGATTCCTCATGATGCTACTGAGAGAGAAAAAGAAATACTTGGCGTTCCTAAGGATGAAAACCTTATAATTTATGAGCCTGGTGGATGCGAAGAATGCAACAAGGGTTATAAGGGACGAAAGGCTATATATGAGATTATGCCGATTACATCCGGTATTCGTAGAATCCTTCATCAGAAAGTTACTGCAGATGAAATTCAATCTGTTGCGGTGAAAGAAGGTATGAATACTCTTCGTATGGCCGGTGCCAGAAATGTCAAGGAAGGAATAACTTCTATTGAAGAAATGGTACGTGTAGCTTACGATATGGATGAGGAAGTCGGTTAATTATAAAAAGTAAAGGTGGAATATTATGGCTGAATTTGTGTATACTGCTGTCGGACCCGATGGCAAAAAGAAAAAAGGTCGCGTAGAAGCTAAGACCAAAGAAATGGCTGTTGCCAATTTGAAGCAGGAAAAAAATACTGTTTTAAACATTGAAGAAGCTGGAGGACTTGCGAAAAGAGTTAATTTCTCGTTTGGTAAGAAGGTTAAATCTAGAGATTTCTCGGTATTCTGCCATCAGTTTGTTTCTATTATTTCTGCTGGTGTTACTATCGTGGAAGCTTTTCAGATGCTAGGTGAACAGACAGAAAATAAGGCATTAAAGTTTGCTATTCAAGAAGTTCATTCTGATATATCAAAAGGTGATCCTCTTGCTGTTGCGATGAGAAGAAGAGGAGGAGTTTTCCCTTCGATGCTTTGTAATATGGTTGAAGCTGGTGAGGCGTCAGGTTCACTTGACAAATCATTTGATCGTATGGCTGTTCAATTTGAGAAGGATGCTCAACTCGAATCTGCTGTTAAGAAAGCAGTTATTTATCCTATAGTTCTTATCGTCGTTCTTATCGGTGTTATCTTTGCGATGATGACTTTTGTTATTCCTAGATTTATGGGAATGTTTGAAGGCCTTGATGCAGAGATGCCTGCTATTACAATGGTTATTGTACATATTTCCAACTTTTTTGTTAAGTTTTGGTGGCTTATTCTTATATGCGGTGCAGCTCTATTTGTTGCATTTAAGGCTTTCCAAGCTTCAGCTGGTGGAAAAGATGTAATCGATAGATTGGCTCTTAGAATTCCCGTGCTTGGACCTATTCAGCAAAAGAAAGCTTGTGCTAAACTTGGTCGTACTCTTTGTACACTTCTTGGTGCCGGCGTTCCTATGATTGATGCTCTTGATATTACAGCTAAGTCAATGGATAATAATAACTATAAACGGGCGATGCAAGATGCTAAGGATCAAGTTGCTCGAGGTGTTGTATTATCGCGACCTCTTAAAACTTCTGGATTGTTTCCTCCTATGGTTTGTCATATGACATCAATCGGAGAGGAAACCGGTAATATTGAAGCAATGCTTGAGAATGTTGCTAATTATTATGAGGAAGATGTTCAGGTTGCAACAGAATCTATGATGGCTCTTATGGAACCATTGATTATCATTGTTATGGCTTTTGTAGTAGGCTTCTTAATTTTAGCTATTTTGAGTCCTATGTTTACATTGTACGAAGCACTTGGCGGTTGATGTGTTATAATAATATAGTTTCAAAGGAGTTGTCTGAATGACAACTCCTTTTTGTTTTTACTAGATTTATAAACTTGATTTAAAAAAGAATCGAAAAATAATTTCGATTCTTTTTGTTTATAAAATAATACATTTAAACATTAATTATGAATTATTCAGGAATTTCTGATATTACTCTGTTCCTACCATGTTCTTTTGCATAGTATAGTTTATCGTCAGCGAGCTTAACATTTTCTTCAGTGGTTAATTCGGGTGATAACTGATTAACACCAAAGCTCATTGTAACCTTTAAATCCAATCCTTCAAAGTGACATACACTGTCTTCAATTTTTTTTCTTACTTCTTCTGCGACTTTAGTAGCTTCCTCTAACTTTTCGCCGTTAAGTAAGAATATGAATTCTTCGCCACCCCATCTAAATACATCATCATCAATGCTGATAGATGAGAGAAGAATGTTTGCAACATGCTTAAGTATTGCATCTCCAGCGTTGTGGCCATATGTATCGTTAACTCTCTTGAAGTGGTCTATATCGCACATTATGATGGAACAATCTTTCTTTGAAAGAATGGGTGCAATATTGTTTTCATAGAATGCATGAAGACCACGTCTGTTCTTGAGACCTGTTAACTGATCCTGTAATGCTTCGTTGTATAAGAGATAACTCTCAAGTGATCTGCCACAGAAAGCAGTAGCAAGAGATGTTCTTTTAGCATCTTCTTCTGTGAATCCGATATCATTACCTTCTGCATCAAGCTTATTAATAGCCTGGAAAGCTCCGATTACTTTGCCGTCAGCGTTGGTGACGGGCATGGTTAGCAATGATTTTGTATGATAACCGGTTGATTTATCAACGTTAGGATTAAATCTAGAATCATTATATGGGTCATTTACAATTATAGTCTCGTTATTAAGGATTGCTGCACCTACAAGTCCAGTATTTTCAGGAATAGTAATCTTATCAGTATTAAGAGCGGCAATAGTCCATACTTGATGATTTTTTTTATCCCAAAAGAAGAATGAAGCTCTGTCGGAATTAACAAGTGTTTTTCCCATATCGGTTAGGAGCATGATTGTTTTAGAAAACTCCTTTTCTTTGAAGAGTTCATTCATATAATAGAATATTTTAGTTAATGTTTCGTCACTTTTAGGATATCTTTTGATTTCTTCCATATGAGTAATCCCCTTTGAAAAATTATGTAATAATTTTACCATATAGTAAAATCTTTTGAAAAGTAGAATATTACGATATTTCGTGATAAAATATATTTATAATTGTTGAAAAGAGATTCTAATGAAAAAAGATATATCCAATAACAATATTACTAAGTTTCTATTCAAAGTATTTCAGGCCTTATTGGTTTCAATTCTTTGTTTTCTTTCAATTTACTTTGGTATATTCTCTGCGCTTGACTCTCTATACAAAGATAAGCTCTATCAGATTCCCCGCGGAATGAACAATAATATCAAGATTATTGCTATTGATGAGAAAACATTGGAAACTTATGGTCCTATAAATACTTGGGATCGCTCTTTGTATAATGATGTACTTAGTGATATAGGAGATTATGCTTCAGTTGTTGCTTACGATGTTATGTTTATGGGAAATATGGATGAAGTGAGCGATCAAGCGTTTAATGAGAATGTATCATCCAGAGATAATGTCGTTGTTGCTAGCCACCTTGTGTTTGACAAAGTGGTAGAGGCTGATGCAAATGGAAATATGTACGTAAACAATAAACATATTTCCCAGGTAGAGATTCCTTACTTCGATGAAGGAGTTGCTCTAGGTTTTACTAATGTTTCATCAGATGAAGACGGCGTTGTTAGACGAATGGTTCCTGCTGTTGTATATAAAGATGAAGCAGGTAACGAGTCAACTGAATATAGTTTTGCATATTCAATCTATAAAAAGTATTGTGAAAAGAATGGAATAACGCCTAAGAACTACTCATATAACGAGAGAAATATTTATTACGCTGGTAAACCTTTTGACTACGAAGCTATTTCGATGGCTGATTTGTTGGAAGGAAAGAGAGATCCTCGAATCTTCACTGGATGTATAGTTCTTGTAGGCGCATATGTTACAGGTCTTCAGGATCAATTTGCTGTACCCAATTCAACAAACCAGATGTATGGAGTTGAACTTAATGCAAATATAGTTCAGGGCTATATTGATGATTGTTTTCCAGTTGATGCAGATAGGCTGATAGTTTCATTAGTTCTTTCTTTAATTATATTTGCCTTATACATTATCTTTACTAATTTCCATATTAGATGGGGAACATTCTTATTTATATTATGCGAAGCTGCATCTATTGTTGCTGGAATCTTGTTATATACTAAGGCTTATATATCCGTTCCGATGCTTTATTTTAATATATTCTTGGCAATCACTTATATAGCAACTTTGGTTGTTAACTATATAAGAGAAGTGATATCAAAGAGAAAGATGTCAAACGCATTTAGGAAATACGTAGCTCCTCAAGTTGTAGATGACATTATGAAGAATGGTCAATACAATATTAAACTTGGCGGAGAGAATAAGGATATTGCGGTTTTGTTTGTTGATATTAGAGGATTTACACCTTTATCAGAGAGCTTGCCTCCTGAAAAAGTCGTAGAAATACTTAATAGATATCTTAATCTTACAACAAATGCTGTTTTCAAAAATAGCGGTACTCTTGATAAATTCATAGGAGATGCAACTATGGCTGTATTTAATGCTCCTTTTGATTTAGAGGATTATGAGTACAAGGCTGTATGTGCTGCGTTTGATATAGTAGCTGGCGCTAAAGAACTTGAAGAAGTATGCATGGAGAAGTACGGAAGAAAGGTTGCTTTCGGAGTGGGCGTGAACTGCGGTGAAGCGGTCGTAGGCAACATCGGATGCGATTTCCGTATGGATTATACTGCTATAGGTGATACGGTTAATACTGCGGCAAGATTGGAAGCCAATGCTAAGGCCGGACAAGTTCTAATTAGCCAGAAGATCTATGAAAGACTTAAGGATAAAATAACTGTTAATGAAGTAGGTGTTATTCCTCTTAAGGGTAAGTCCGAGGGTGTATTTGTATATGAATTAGTTGATATACATAATGATAATAATGCATTGGAAGGTTCAAAAGAAAATGAATAATTATCTTATTATTCCACAAATTGAAGATATTGATGAATATTTAAGATTGTCCAAGGAATATAATCTTGGGTTTGAATTTGATGATTTTTTTACGCCTAAGATGTTATCGGATGAAAAAAAGTGCGAAGAAAGAATCAATCAATATAAGTGCTATGAATTACCAGATTCGTTAACTCTTCATGGTGATTTCTTTGATGTGCTAGTTTTTTCTGCTGATGAAGAGATAGTTGCTACATCTATTAAAAGAATATATCAGAGCATGGAAGCTGCAATGAAGATAGGCGCTAAGAAGGTGATATTCCATTCGAATATTAATTCTGCAATATTTGCAGATTTTTATATTAATAACTGGATTGAATGTAATGAGAGAGTATTCAAAGAAGTATGCTCTAAATATCCGGATATAACTGTTCTTATTGAGAATATGTTTGATTGGACTTCAGACCCACTTGCAAGTTTAGCTGATAGGATGAAGAATATATCAAATTTTGGAATATGTCTTGATTACGCGCATGCTTTCTTATCAAAAGATAGTGTTGACGATTGGTGCAGAAAACTATCACCATATATTAAGCATGTACATATTAACGATAATGATGGAATACGTGATCTCCATCTCCCTTTAGGCGACGGAAAGATAGATTGGGATGATTTTATTCAGAATAAAGATAAATATTTTAATGAATCAAGCATTTTATTAGAAGTAAATGGTATAGAAAATATAAAAAAATCTATAGATTATGTACAGAAATTGTCCTGCTAACTATTTTGACAAGTGGAATAATTTATAATTAGTTTATAAAGTAAGAATAGATTGTCATGAACTAAAATTGCTTTGTGCATTTGTGACATATGCAATATAAACCCTTGCAAATAATTAACAAATCGTATAATTTCTATAAAAAAAATATAAATTTTGCTTTACAAATATTTTCTAATTTGTTATATTTACATTACAGAAAAACAAAACGTCACAAAACAAATTCAAATTAAAAGGAGAGTTTAAAAATGAAAAACAACAAAGGTTTCTCTTTAGTAGAGCTTATCATCGTTATTGCTATCATGGCAATTCTCGTAGGTGTTATGGCACCTCAGCTTATCAAGTACATTGAGAAGACAAATGTATCTGCAGATATTCAGCTTTGCGATTCTGTTAGAACAGCTATTATGACAGCTGCACTTGATCCTGATTGCGTAAAGGCTGGTGAAGCTCTTAATTCTGGTAATGGCCAGGGAATCACTGCTGCAGTTCCTGGAACATCAATGCAGTCATGTATCGTTGAAACATTAGGATGTCCTATTTCATCTGTTGATGGCAAGATTAAGTCTAAAGTTGGTAAGGCAGCTGGTTCAGTATTAGTTGATGTAGTTAACAGCAACACTGTTACAGTTTACATTGACAAGGCTGCTGGTATCCAGTCTGGTGACTGATTTAGTTTTTAGATTGTATAATTTAATAAGAAGTGCCGTAAGGCACTTCTTATTTATTTTATAACACATATTTGATATAATCATATTAATGCATATTATGTAAAATTTTTAATTTAGTAGCACTAATGATATTATTTATTGAGTGCGGTACCTGGAGGGCTAAGTGAAACTAAAGAAAGTTGTGTTCAAGAACAATACGCATTTTTTGTTTATTTCTTTTTCAATTGCATTTTTTGTGATGTTTTTGGTTTATTGTTTCAATGGTATGGTTTTTGGCTCATATATACCTATGAGAAGTGATTTTCTTACAGGCTATATACCTATAATCAAAAATACCGCAAGAACAATCTTAGAAGGAGAAAATATATTTTTTTCCTTTTCTTCTTGCTTAGGGTTAAATAATATTTTTTATCTAGCTAATATTATATTTAGTCCTTTTAATATTTTATTTTTGATTTTATTTAATGTTGATGAAAATATAGTTACTGTTCTTGTAGTAATGCTTAAAGCTGGCTGCATTGCTGTGTCATTTAATTATTTCTCTATCAAGGTTTTAAAGAATAACAAGTTTTCGTCTGTTATAATTTCTGCCTTCTACTCTTTGTGCTCATATTCTATTGCTTATTGCACAATTACAATTATGTGGCTCGATGCTATGATGATATTGCCTCTTTTATGTATTGCAATAGTTGAATGCGTTGTTAGAAACAAGCGTGCTTTCTTGATAGTTCTTTATGCTTATCTTTTTATATCCCAGTTTTATATTGCATATATGGTAGGTATTTTTAGTTTTGCTATTGTATTGCTGTATATATTTCTAATATATGATTCCAATAACGAGAAGTCTATTAAAGATAAAATAAATAAACTATCTAACTGGTTTCTATGCGTTATTATAGCGATTCTCCTTTCGGCATTTGTGTGGGTTCCGACATTATTTTTTATTTTGGGTAATAGAGCTCAAGATTCATCGGAAGTCATAGAGATATCTGCATCGCTTCTTCAAATATTAAACAGCTTCTTTTGGGGGATGGGATATAATATTTCGGGTACCTTTGGATACCTTTATTGTGGCATTCCATCTTTGATTGGTACAGTTTTATTCTTTTGTTGTAATAAGATTGTTAAAAAAGAAAAAATATTTGCATTTGCTATTTTGGGTATTTTTGTTTTATGCATGATTTCGACCCCGCTTAATCTGTTTCTTCATGTTTTTGATCAGCCTGATTTCTTTTTTTATAGATATTCATTTGTGATTTCTTTCTCGGCTTGCGCGATATGTTCGAGATTTTTAGCGATTGAAGATAAATTTGAAGCTAAGCCTATATTTATAGTTTCATCTGTACTTTGCGCTTTTTATTTAATATTGGAACAAACTACTCCTTTGTGGAATTTAGAGTCTTCTTTACATCCTTCTCTTAACGATAATTTTGGTTTTATAATTAATTTTTTATTAATTAATACATGGATTTTTGTTTTTTGGCTTTCTTTTAATGTGAAAAATAAAAGGATTGTTCTAATGGCGATTACAGTTTTAATAATGGGTGCAGAGATTATTTCTGGTTCGACAAGGCTTATAGATTCTCCTACATCTAAAGATACCTATTATAGCTGGTATAAATTTGCAGATAAAACAGTTAAAGAAATTAAGAATAAAGATACGGATTTATATAGAATGGTTTTTACCAATAATATTTGTATGAATTCGGATAGTTGGTTTTCGTATAATGGCGTTAATGATTTTGGAGACCAAGAAAAGATGAAAGTTAGAGATTTTTTATCTGATATCGGGTTTGCAACTTCTCCTAGATATATAAGCGATACTGGATATAATGAAGTATCAAATATGCTTTTAGCTATTAGATACAATCTAATTAGACCTTATAATGGTGTGGATTTTGATGAGAATAACGAAATAGGAGAAGGTATTTATTTAAAAAATGAAAATATTTTAAATATTGGATATCTGGTTGACGGTAATGCTATTTTCTATGAAAGGGAATCCAGAAATGTATTTGAAAATTTGAACGACATTGTAAAGAATATGACTAATCTTGATAAAGACTGCTTTGTTCAAGTTCCGGATTCAAATATTATATATGATAACTTGGGCATTGAATTTGGAAGTGATGGTGTTTCGAAAGTTTTAAGAAAGACTGATGATGGTGGATCCTTATATATTACTGTACTTAATGACGGTTATGATGAGGCGTATTTTCAGTTGGAAAACGACAAGTCTGTGTATGACTTAAAAGATTATACTGTTGTTGGCGCTAGAAATAATGGTGAGTTTTTAAATATCCCTGTGTCTTTATCTACTTCTAATAGAATGTATTATAACAAAGATAAAGACAGATTCCATATTGTTATCAATTCTGCTGATGCTAACTCGTATAACGAAATTGAGTATAATGATATAAATTTATATTATCTTGATAAGAAAGCTCTAAAAGAGCAATACAATAATCTGGCTTCTGGACAATTACAAGTTTCCGAGTGGAAAAACGGATATATAAGAGGAAATGTTCACGTAGAGGGGTATAGAAGATTATTATTTTTATCAATACCTTATGACCCAGGGTGGACGGCGTATATTAATGGCACAGAAACGGATATTACAACGGTTTTTGATGGTACGTTCTTAGGCGTTCTTCTCCCTGCGGAAGGTGATTATGAAGTTGAATTCAAATATACGGTCCCTGGATTAAAAATTGGAATTATGACATCTCTTTTGGGAATAATTGCATTTTTAGCTGTTGTGTTTGAAAAACAGATAAAAGAATTTGAAAATAGAAAATAGAATTGCGTAGGATATTGATAATATATGAATGAAACAAGAAGAAAAAGTGGATTGGATTTTTTGAGGATAGTCGCTACCATTATTATAGTATTTCATCATTATATGCAGGTATCAGGCAAATTCCCTGGATTCAGTTTTTCTTTTTATGAAAATAATTTTTATTTTGGATACCTGGTCGAATTATTTTTTATTTTGTCTGGCTTTCTGACATTTAGATATATAGATTTATTTGACGAAGGATATAAATTTAAAGATTTTTATTTAAAAAAATACATAAGATTTATTCCTATGCTTTTTGCCAGCAGTGTTATATATTATATTCTTAATTATATATATTTAAGTCTATTCAATAAGGCTTGGATTACTGAAAAAATTCATATTTCGGATATAATCTTAAATACATTAGGCATTAATTCCGGATGGATATTTGAATGTAATTATTTGAATTATCCCTTATGGTATATAAGTGTTTTGCTTTTATGTTATCTTCTCTTTTTTTTAACAACTTGGTTCGCTATAAGATCTAAGTTACCAAGAATAACTTCATATGTAGTTGTTTTTGTTTTGGGATTTATAATTAGACTATGCTTGGAATACGAATTATTCGGTTTTATTCCTTTTATTAACGGTCATTCTAGTAGAGGATATTGCGCATTTTTCTTTGGAATTCTAATTGGTTTTTTTATTAATAAGAAAAACAAAAAGTGGAAAGATTATTTATTTTCTTTGCTTTTATTTGTAAGCATAGCTATATTCTTAGCGTTTTTTAGTATATCTCTTTTGCAATACTATATACTAATATGGATATACGGCCTTGTTTTAATGCTTTTCTCAAATGATTTGTTTAATAAAATATTTGATTTTAAAATATTTAATTTGCTTGGGGGCGCTACATACTATGTATTTGTTTGGCAAGTTCCGGCTATTCTATTAACAGTTATTTTAAAGAATACAAAGTTTAGTTTTATAACATTTAATTCCTGGTTAACGATGTTTGTTTTCTGTATTATACTTTTTGTTATTTGTACTTTTATGAGCGTAGTATTTAAACAGGTAAATAAGTCATTCAATAAGGTTTTAATAAAACATGCAGGAGATTCGAAAAATGTTTAGAAGATATAAAAATAAGAAGTATGATAATATGGTATTGCATAACAACGCATTGATAAAAGGGGGATTGATATGAAAAAATATGTATTGATAATTATTTCTGCGCTTTTCTTTTTTTTCTCTGGATGTGTAAGAATAGAAAGAGGAATTGAAATAAAACCTGACGGAGAAGTTGGGGTCAACGTTTCAATGGCTTTATCAGAAGAAATGGTTGAGTCTTTATATGATACTAAAGCTGATTATTATGCGGATATGGAACAAGACTATAAACAGTATGGTTTCGTTTATGAAACGACTGAATATAATGCTGATGGCAAGAATTGGCTTGGTTATAACGTAAAGGGCTCTTTAGATGAAAAGGACGAAATAGAAGAAGCGCTTTTAAGTGATTATTCTACCTTTACTATTGTTGAGAGTGGAGATTATATTAGAAAAACAGTTGAAGTTAAAATGGTAGCGAAGAATTACGATCCGGATGCGGACGATGATACTTCTTTTTCAGCAAGCATGTTTGGACTATACGATATTTTTTCGATTAAAGTTCCTGCAAAGATAGTAGAGACTAATGGAACTATTGATCCGAATGATGCATCGAGGGCTACTTGGGATGTGTCCGATGTTGATATGGGCACAAAACCGGATATAACCATGTATGTTACATACTTGAATTTAAAACCTATATATATTGGTGGAGCAATAGCTGTAGCTGTTGTATTTGGCATTATATTTATAATTGCGGCGGTTATTATTATAAGAAAAATAGTAGAAAGTAAAGCTACTAAAAATATTGGTGAATGATAACTTTTGTTATGAATCAATAATATATTGATGTGAAATATGATGAAATATAATCATCAAGTGCTATAATAAAAGGGAAACAAGAACATATACCCTTTCAATAGGACAGAATTTCGAAAAAGCGTAGTTTTCGAAATTCTGTCCG
>JAEEGL016411374.1_pt1 | contig 13678 bp, 13 predicted proteins | sample 9134231 | NCBI WGS metagenome assembly JAEEGL01 (sample SAMN16246548, study PRJNA631951) | gut metagenome | biome: gut microbiome; feature: rumen; material: fiber-attached | host: Bos | place: Iran: Karaj | collected 2018-10
AATAAAAATGCAAAATTCGATGGTCATGGTATGAATAATATTGTTTCCATCACAACTCTTAATGGAGAAGAGTTATTTCCGGAGCTTCACACAAGAGCTTATTCATTACTTCCATTTATATTGAAAAGTCCTGACAATAAATATGTCTATGCGATATATAGTAGTTATTCATTAAGTTATAAAGGATTAGAAGAGTATTATAAAACTCAAATAAGATGCTTTTGCAAGAATAATTCTGATGAAACAGACAAAGGTAAAGATTTTTTATTAAATGAATTTGAAGTTTTTTTCCACCAAAACGTAAACGAAATATATCCTTTTTTTTGTGGATTTTCTCATACTGACAACAAAAGCGTATGGATAATATCAAAAATAAAAGGTATTGATAGTGTAGCAACAATAAAAATATCGGGGGATAAAATTACAGAAAAAAAAAGTCATATCTTCATTTAGAAACTGATGAATCTTTAACATCACTCGGAATTACCACAACAAAACCCATAGATAATGGAATCATATATAAGTATTTAGGAAGTAACAAAGAGGTGTTAGCATTGTCTTTCGATCAAGACAAAGGAATATTTACAGAAAAAAAGAGATATAAATTACCTGCCAATACTGCATGGATTCAAGTTACTGCCTCTGGAGAATTTTTATATTATATCACCAGCGAAAAACTCTCAAGCAGAAAGAATATTAGTACATTAAATCGAATAAGTATAAATGACTTAGAAAACGGAATATACGACAATATTTTAAAAATAAATGTCGGGGATATTATAAATGCAATGACTATCGGCATAGACGGCAACATTTACATCAAGAACACAAAAAAACTTTATGCAGTCTATGATTCGGAAAGCGATAACCCTCAGCTTGAACTATTATATGACGGAAATAATATAGCAGATTTCTGCGTACGCTTTCCCAATTATTTATATCCGTTTGAATTATTTGCCGCAGAAACAGATTGTAATAAGAATGTTGATTTTACTTTTCAGGACAAAAAAAATGAAATTAAAGCATACGAATGGAATTTTGGTGACGGCAATACTTCTGAAGAAAAATCCCCAAAACATTTTTACCAAGAAGCAGGAATATACAAAGTTTCACTTAAAGTAACACTCAATAACGGGTACAAAAAAACTATTCCGTCAAGAAAAATAGCGATTTCAAAAGAACCAAAAGCTCCAAGCATAAAGGAATCTGAATAAAAAAAATCATATAAAACGGATTGTTTTTACGGTTTTTTGCATTATCTTTGCCGCCGGATTTCATTTGTTTTTTATAGGTGAAATATGGCGGCAGATTTTATCTGCAAGTTTTTTTTAAAATATCATAGTAGCACACGAAATGGAAGAATTAATCACAGAACTCAAAAAAGAAATCATTAAGACGTTGAATCTTGAAGAGATAAAAGTAGAAGACATAAAAAACGACGAGCCACTTTTCGGTTCGGGTTTGGGATTAGACTCTATTGACGCATTGGAACTTATCGTAATGATGGAAAAGAAATACGGTATCAAATTGAAAGACGTTTCCCAAGGCAAAAAGATTTTCACCTCCGTTAATACAATGGCAGAATACGTAAAAAACAACAGACAGAAATAATTTTTTTTTGCACACATTTTTAAGAAAAATGTTGAAACTTTTAGCATTATCACTTTTTCAGTGCGCATTATCGGCATTAGGGCAAGTTTTCCTAAAAATAGCAATGTCAAAAGCCGTAAAATTTGAATTCACGTGGACTGTAATTAAATCGTATTTAACAAATTGGAATCTCCTTTACAGCGGTTTGTGTATGTTAGGAGCGATGTTTACGTGGTTTTATATTTTAAGACATTTTGAATTTTCGGCGGCTTATCCGCTGACAAGTTTCAGTTACGTTTTAGGCGTTTTTGCGGCAATGTGGTTTTTCGGCGAAACAGTATCCCCGTCACGGTGGTTAGGTTTGGTGTTAATAGTTTCAGGAACGTTTCTTTTGTTAAAATAAAAAATGGAAAAAAGCACTGCCCGGATATTCAAAGAAATGAAAATATGCGTTGTTATTCCGACATACAACAATGCTAAATTTTTGCGTGCCGTATTGGACAGTGTTTTATCGGAGGTTGAAGACCTCATCGTTGTAAACGATTCAAGTCCTGATGAAACTGACGAAATTTTATTATCTTATAATCAAAGGATTACCTATTTAAAACATTCTAAAAATTTAGGCAAAGGCAAAGCCCTGATAACGGGTTTTAAAGAAGCCCAAAGGCTCGGATTCGATTATGCCGTAACTATGGACTCGGACTCTCAACACAAGGCATCGGATTTAAGGAGCTTTGCTTTGGAAATTTCCACTCATCCCGGCTCACTGATTGTCGGTGAAAGGGATTTAGAGGGCAAACTATCTCAAGCCTCAGGCTTTGCTAACAAGTTTTCAAACTTTTGGTTTAGAGTCCACACCTTGAAAAAATTGAAAGACACACAAACGGGTTACAGACTTTACCCGATGAAACCGATAGCGGATTTCAAAATTTTTTCCTCGAAATACGAAACAGAATTGGAAATGTTAGTAAGGGCGGCTTGGCGCGGTGTTGAAATACGCGGCATCAAAATCGACGTATACTATCCGCCTTCAGGCGAAAGGGTTTCGAGTTTCCGTCCGGGACGCGACTTTATGAGAATCAGCGTTTTGAATACGGTTTTCACATTCGTGGCCTTTTTGTACGGCTATCCGTCGATGTTAATACATTTTTTAATCAGAAAATTCAAAAAACAATGTTAGCCTCTTGGTTCGTTAAAATATACGTTTTTTTCTCCAAGCGCAAGGCATTGCTTTTTGCAGTGATGTCTGCTTTTATAATATTTTCCGTTTTTTTAACGTTAAAACTTGATTTTAAGGAAGATATAGCGGATTTTTTACCTTCAGGCGAAAAATATTCAGAGGTAAAAAACATTGTTTCGACTGCCTCCGGCAATTCCAAAATATTCATTTTTTTTCAATCCGCAGACTCCTCTGATTATGAAAACCGCACGATTGAATGTATGGATTTTTTTGCAGAAAAACTATTAAAAGGCAAAGATTCTTTACTTTTCAAAGATTTATCCTACAAATTCGACGATAAAAACATAAGCGAAACAAGCGATTTTATTTTAGAAAACATTCCGTATTTTTTAAGTCAAAAGGATTATCTGCACATTGACTCCACTCTTAACGAAAACCGCATAAAAACGGCAATGGAAGTTGATAAAAAGATTTTGCAATCGCCTGCGCCTCAATATGTTAAAAACGTAATCAGAAAAGATCCCTTCGGATTGTTTTTGAATGAAATCTCGGAATTAAAAAATTTAAAACCCTCAAATGAATATTCCTACATCAACGGGCATATTTTTGAAAGTAAAAAAAGCCGCGGCATAATATTTTTCAATTCGCCCGCCTCAATGAGCGAAAGTAATATTAATTCGCAAATAATCAACAAATTAACGCTCAACATTTTAGAAACCGAGAAGGAATTCCCCGAGATTAAAATTTCACTTTTCGGAGCCCCGGTCATAGCCGTTTGCAATTCGAGCCAAATAAAAAAAGACACGCTCTTAACAACAATTGCATCTGTGGTTTTAATAGCGTTAATTCTTTGGTTTTCAATCCGAAGCATCAAAAATTTGCTTTTAATGTCGCTGACACTAATTTTCGGCTTTTTGATTTCGGGAGCCGTTACGTTTTTGGTTTTCGGAAAAGTTTCATTGATTTCGCTCGGAATTTCAGCCGTTTTTACAGGAATAGCTGCAAACTATCCTTTGCATTACATCACGCACCTTTATCACACGAAAAACACGTTAACAAACTTAAAAGAAATAACCTCGCCCCTTGTTGTGGGCAATTTAACAACCGTTGCGGCATTTTTTTCATTGATGTTTTCGGATTCGGGTGCGCTTTCGGATTTAGGTTTTATGGGCGGAATATTGCTGCTTGCAAGTATAATTTTCACTCTCGTCTTTTTGCCGCATTTAGTTGAAAAAAAGGAAATAAAAGAAAACGATACAAACTCTAAATTCAACTTTTTCAATGTATTACAAAAGAAAGCAGTTGTAATTCCGATTTTGTGCTTAACACCTGTTGCTGTCTTTTTCTCACTCAAAACCGAGTTTGATTCCGACCTTCACAACATAAATTTTATGACAGAAGATTTAAAATCCGAAGCTAAACATACATTTTCGTTAATTAACTCTGACACAACAATTTGTGTTTACGTAACGGCTAAAACCCAAGATTTTCAAAAGACATTGGAATTAACCGAAAAAATAAACGAAATCTCCGAAAGTTTGAAAAAAGAAAATTTAATCAGCAGTATTTCAGGAATTTCCAAATATATTCCCTCAAATAGCAAACAAATTGAAAATCTAACACTTTGGAACAATTATCTAAAACAAAACAAAAAGTTTATAACCGATAATTTAGAGAAATACACTAAAGAGAACAATCTCAAAATGCAGTATTTTTTGCCGTTTAAAGGAATCCTCGAAAAGGAATACGGTGTTAAAAATCCTGATTTTTTCACGCCCGTAGTTAAGACTGGACTGAAAAACTACATTCAAAGCGATTCGTCGCAAACCTCAACCGTAACCATTTTAAAACTAAAACCCTTAGATTCTGAAAAAGTTATAAACCGTTTCAAAAACCTTGACGAAGGAATTTACGCTTTTGACGAAAGACTTTTGTCGCAAAGCCTTACTAACGCCTTAAACGAAGATTTCAATTACGTTTTGTTTGCCGCCGGAATTATCGTTTTCGTGTTTTTAGCGGTATCGTTTCATAGTACGGAATTGTGTTTAATAGCGTTTATACCACTTACAATCAGTTGGTTTTGGATTTTAGGATTGATGTACGCCGTTGATATTAAATTCAATATCGTAAACATTATTTTAGCAACGTTTATTTTCGGACAAGGCGATGATTATGCAATTTTCATAACGGAAGGATTGATTTATGAATTTTCTTACGGGAAAAAAGTATTGAACTCTTTCAAAAAATCAGTCGTAATCTCCTCAGTGATAATGTTTGTCGGAATAGGCTCTTTGATTTTGGCGAAACACCCCGCTATGAGTTCGCTCGGTGGTGTCGTAATTATAGGAATGTTTTCGGTAGTAATGGCATCACTGATTTTTCCACCGCTGATTTTCAAGATGTTAGCCTATCAAAACGGCAAAAAACGTTTTCATCCGCACACCATAAAAGATATTTTGATGACCGGAATATATTTCATCGGTTTTGTCGGAGCGTGTACAATTCTGTTTATCAGCTCACTAAAACTAAAATTACGGAATTTTAAATCCATGGAAGACAAAATCCGCCTTCATAAAGTTCTAAAAAAACTATCAAGGGCAGTAAAATGGATTCCCGGAACAAAATTCATTATCGACAATCCCGAAAATGAAGACTTCCAAAAGCCGGCTATCATAATCGCTAATCATTCGTCGATTTTTGACGTTTTGTGTTTGATGTACATAAGCGACAAAATACTTTTTGTTACTAACGACACTCAGCAGAAAAACCTTCTTTACGGACATATACTTAAATCCGCCGATTTTCTTCCCGCCTCTGACGGTTATGACAAATTAGCGGAAAAATTCTCGCCTTATATTCAAAACGGTTTTTCTGTCGTAGTTTTTCCTGAGGGCACAAGAAGTACCGACATGAAAATTCACAGATTTCATCAAGGCGCATTTTATTTGGCTAAATATTTCAATCTTGACATTTTGCCGGTAATAATCCACGGTGCAGGACGTACAATGTCCAAAAATGATTTTTTATTATCACCGTCAAAGATAACGCTTTCCATTCAAAAACGCATAAGCCCTGATAATGAAATGATTTCGGATACCGTTTTGGAGACTACAAGAAACATAAGACATTACATGGTAGACCTTTATGAAAAAATTGCAGAAAAATGCGAAGATATGGATTTCGTTAAAAATATTATCAAAAGCAATTTTCTATACAAAGGTTACGATGCGGCAAAATCTCTGAAAAAAAGCTTTAACAAAAATCTGCAACTCTTTGAAAATAAAAACAATATCCCAAAAGTATGTTTTATTAATTCGGGTTACGGTGAGTTACCTTTACTTTACAGTCTTCTTAACAAGAAAACCTCCGTTAAGGCGTATGAAGACGACTTAGAAAAAATTCTTTTCAGCGAAAACTGCGTCGATAAACCTCAAAATCTGAAATATTACCCCAAAAAGGAGTTTTCTAAAGATGAAGATTTCGATTTAATATTTGTTATCGACCAAGATATTGAAGGTTTAAAAAACGCTGTTAAAATCTAAAAAAAAACATGGTAAAAACTTTTCTTATGATTTTATTTTTCTTTCTAATATTTTTTTCCTCTCAAGCACAGGAAAAAATTCAACTATGGAAAGGTCAGACAAAAGACGATTACCGCAAAAAGAAAGTCTTCTTGTATTGTTTTTTGTCGGAAAACAAAGAAAACAAAGCGTCAATAATTTTCTGTCCGGGTGGAAGTTATTGCTATTTAGCTAAAGAAAATGAGGGATTCTCTCCCGCTAAAAAGTTCAGGGATTACGGTTTTAATACTTTTGTCCTAATTTACAGACGCGGTATCAAAGGCAACCGTTATCCTGCGCAAATTCAAGATTTACAAAAGGCAATTGTTTATGTCAGAGAAGAATTAGGTTTTGATTCATTAGGTGTATGTGGATTTTCTGCAGGGGGACATTTGTCCGGTACTTCGGCTGTTTATTATGACAAAAACTTTATCGATGATAAACCCCATAATTTAAAGCCTAACTTCAATATAATGATATATCCCGTTGTAACAATGAAAGATGATTACGTCCATAAAAAATCCCGCAGAAATCTTTTAGGACAACATTACAGTCTCGGACAAAAAGATTCTATGTCGCTTGAACTGAATATAAAAAAGACCGTGCCGCCGCTTTACATTCTCGCCTGCAAAGACGACCCGATTGTAAAATTTCAAAATTCTCAAAGACTTGCCGATACTTTAACTAATAACGGTAATCTTTTTAGATTTAGACTTTTTGAAAGCGGCGGACACGGCTTCGGTATCAATCCTAACCTTATAAAAAGCAGCGATAAAAGTGCCGCTTATTGGCATGAAGATTTTATCTTGTGGCTCAAAGCTATCTCCGTGGCAAGAGAATGAGTCTTTGTAATATCCTCAAGCGTAGGATTTTCAATAAAATCTGTTTTCTCCATCACAGACTCTATCAAATCCGACATCTCTAAAAATCCTATTTGATTCTCCAAAAACTTTTTAACGGCGATTTCGTTTGCCGCATTCATAATGCAAGGTAAGTTTCCGCCCTTTTTAGCGGCGTACATTGCAAGCGAAAGATTTCTGAAAGTATCCAAATCAGGCTTTTCAAAAGTCAAGCCTTGAGGTAGCGAAAAGAAATCAACCCTCGGAAAATCACTTTTCAACCTATCGGGAAAACCTATTGCGTACTGAATCGGTAAACGCATATCCGGCATTCCTAACTGCATCTTAACCGAGCCATCCTCAAACTCTACGCCCGAATGAATAATGCTTTGAGGATGAATCAAAACCTCAATTTTCTCAACGGGAACATTAAAAAGGTGCATAGCCTCAATCGTTTCCAAACCCTTGTTCATAAGCGAGGCTGAATCTATCGTAACCTTTGCGCCCATGTTCCAATTAGGATGTTTCAACGCCTGTTCCTTTTTAACGGTTTTAAGGTAATCCCTTGTTTTGCCTCTGAAAGGTCCGCCCGAGGCGGTAAGAAGTATTTTTTCAATAGCATTGCCGCCTTCTCCGGCCAGCGACTGAAAAATAGCAGAATGTTCACTGTCTACCGGCAAAACCGGCACTCCGTTTTTAGCAGCCTCAGAGATAACAATTTTTCCCGCTGCAACCAATGTTTCCTTGTTAGCAAGAGCAACAGGTTTCTTGTGTCTCAAGGCATTAACGGTCGGAACAAGTCCCGAATATCCCACCATAGCAGCCAAAACCATATCAACGGTTTCAAACTCCACTGCTGAATTAACTGACTCAGAACCCGCAAATACTTTTATAGGATACTTCTCTAACGCATCCCTTAACAGCGGATATTTTTCCTTGTCAGCAATCACAACGGCATTAGGCTGAAACTCTATGGCTTGCTTAGCTAATAATTCCCAATTCTTGTTAGCAACGAGAATCTCGGCAGAAAACCTATCAGGATTTCTTCTGATAACATCCAAAGTCTGAGTTCCGATACTTCCCGTAGAACCCAATATCGCGATTTTTCTTTTTTCCAAAGTCATAATAGAATGTTAATAAGCAATATACGTTTCGGGATTGATAGGTTTACCGTTTTCCCAAAGTTCAAAATGAAGATGGGTGCCTGAGGTCAATTCGCCTGAATTGCCGATAATAGCTATCGGTTCTCCTGCCTCTACCCTATCGCCTACTTTTTTCAACAAAGTCGAATTATGCTTATAAATCGAAACTAAATTGTTTTCGTGCTGAACTTGTATCACATTGCCCGTCTCCACAGACCAAGTGGCAAGAATAACCGTACCCGGCAAAGTAGCAAGAACGGGTTCACCGTCTTTTGCTGCAATGTCAATGCCTAAATGTTCCATCGAAAAATCGTTGGTAACAACACCTTTGACAGGTATAAAAAACGTCAAATTCTTGTATTTTTCCTTGCCAGGCTCTCCGATAACAGCGGTAAGTGTCTGCTGCTCCTCAAGTTCGATAAGAGTTTGAAGTATACTATCGTGTTTTATCTTAGCATAATCGTCCCTTTGCTTTTTCATAACAGTATCAATAGGCTTTACATCGGCATCTATATTACCGTTCATAATGTTGCGGATTGATACGAAATACTGATTTCTCTCCTCCAAAAGGGTACGCATACTGTCAAGCTTCAAAGCACTCTCTTTCAACTCGCTGCTGTAAAGACTATCGTCCGAGGCGGGCAAAAATCTTTTCAGCGGTGTATAAACCAGCAACACAAAAACCAATGCAGCTATCACAAAAACAGCCACGCCCAAAAGCGCAACCATATTATTTTTGGTGGCACGGTACGACTTCTCTTCTTGCAAAGTCGTTTCGTTATACAATATGATTCTGTACCTGTCTTTAGCTTTCTTTTCCTTTGCCATAAATCTTTATACGGTTTTTTCAGCTTTAAACTAATCTGTTTGTCTGACTGTCAGGGAAAATGACCGTCGGTTTAAAAGTTTTCGCCTCTTGAAAATCCATCGAAGCGTATGACATTATTATAACAATATCCCCCACGGAAGCTTTTCTTGCCGCAGGACCGTTAAGACAAATGCAGCCCGAATTTTCTTCTCCCCTGATAACGTATGTATCAAGCCTTTCGCCGTTATTTACATTAACAATCTGAACCCTCTCGTTCTCAATAATGTTTGCCGCATCCATCAACGCCCCGTCAATGGTAATGCTGCCGATGTACTGAAGGTTGGCCTGAGTAACCGTTACCCTGTGAATTTTGGATTTTAAAACTTCTATATTCATTGTTTAAAGCAAAATATTATCAATCAGTCTTGTTTTGCCGTCATAAACGGTAATGCAGATAACTGCGTTTTTTGGTTTTGACTCCTTAATAGTAAGCAATGTATCTTTGTCAGCAATCTCAACATACTCCAAACAGAGGTTAGCATCCGTTGCAATAGACTTTTTAATAAATTCCTCAATCTCTTTGCAAGTAGCGCCTTTGTCTGAAAGCTCTTTTGCCTTAAACAAAGTCTGCGAAATAATTACGGCAGATTTTCTTTGTCCCTCGTCCAAATGCGAGTTTCTGCTGCTCAAAGCAAGACCGTCCTTCTCCCTTACAATCGGACACGAAACAATATTTCCCTTAAAACCATGCATATATTTTTTTACCATAGCCCTAATAACGGCAATCTGCTGATAATCTTTCTGACCGAAATACGCATTATCGGGATTAACAATGTCGAGCAACTTGCTTACAATCTGACAAACCCCGTTGAAATGACCGGGACGGTATTTCCCTTCCATAACCTGAGCCACATCGCCTAACTCAAACTTACGGGTATCCTCCTCGGGATACATTTCTGCAACAGCGGGAGCAAAAACCATATCACATTCGTTATCCTCCAAGAGTCGGAAGTCGGCTTCAAGATTTCTGGGATATTTTTCGAGGTCTTCCTTGTTGTTGAACTGAGTGGGATTAACAAAAATACTTACCACCGTAAAGTCGTTTTCTTTGTTTGATTTTTCAACCAAAGAAATGTGTCCTTGATGCAAAGCACCCATTGTGGCTACAAAACCGATTGTTTTGTTTTGAAGTTTCAATGCCGCTAATTTTTTTTTCAGCGGAGCAATTTCGTAAAAAATTTCCATTTGTCTTTTTAATTTTTACGTACAATAAAACTTTTTGTTATTTTTTTGGCAAAGATACATTAATCTCTCCAATAAAAAAAATCCTAACCGAAATTATTTTCCCGGTTAGGACTTCTTATGGCTACTACTATCTATACTTTAAAAAAACTTTAGTAGCGGGGACAGGACTCGAACCTGTGACCTTTGGGTTATGAGCCCAACGAGCTACCAACTGCTCCACCCCGCAGTATTTTTTTGACGATGCAAAAGTAGAAAGCTTTTTTTGAACAGCCAAATTTTTTTAGGCTTTTTCCTTACAATTTAGATAAAATTAACATTAAACCTTTATCCTTTAATTTATCGTTTATTTTACCATTAAAAAAGCATAATGTTTAATAATAAAACGTAATTTTGCACTCCATAAAAGGAGTTCTGAACATTCATAGGATATTTTTATCATGACTTATTACAAAAGCAATATAAGAAGAAAAAAGCCCTCTATCTTAAAATGGGTGGTTTATGCGGCTGTCTTAGTCGGCGTTTTATTCCTCTTTATTCCTAAATACTTAATTCATAAAGCCTCTAATGCTATCAAAGAGGAAATCACCGACACAACTCAACTGGCTCAAAAGCCGCCAACTAAAAAAATAATGTCGGCCTACAACTATTATCAAGTAGCAAAATTCTTTCCACTTGGCGAAGAAGAAGGCATTAAAGGTCAAAAATATATTTTGGATTATTATTATCCCCTATTCAAAAAAGATTATGACAAAATGAAAATCGCTTGCATTGACAATGCAATCAGTTGTCTTAACAAAAAAAACGATTTTCCTAAAGATTCTGTCAATATAAAAGCCATAGAGTCAGAGTGGAAAAACTACCCCGAAGCACAAGCCGTAAACGACTTCCTCGACAAATGGGAATTTTACCACAAAAAATATCAAAAAGAACTTGAAGGCTATTACAGATTTGCAAGAATCAAAAACAATTGACAATTGACAATTAACAATTAACAATTGACAATTGACAATTGACAATTAAAAATTGAAAATAAAAAAATTGAAAATACACTTATAAGATGAAAAAGTTTTTACTCATGATTGCGTTGTCCGCCTTAGGTCTCGGACTCAACGCTCAGACTGACGATGTTGCTAAAGAGGTAGCAAATCTCGCAAAAGAATCAAAAAAAACTGTAACCGTTGCTGACAGCTTAAAAAATTGGCACGTATCAGGTATGCTTTCATTAACAGCCTCTCAAGTAGGCCTTGTAAACTGGGCAGCCGGTGGTGATCAACAAATGGGTTTCAACGCTCTTGCCAACCTCAACGCTAACTACGCCAAAGGTAAACACTCTTGGCAAAACGCTTTAATGGCTCAATATGGAACATTAAGACTTTTCAAAGAATACGACGACTTTAGAAAAATTGATGACAAACTCCAATTCTCTTCAAAATACGGTTATGCCATCAACAAAAAATTCTATTATTCAGCGATTTTCGATTATAAAAGTCAATTTGCAAGAGGTTATAATTACAGCAAAGACGCCAACGGTGAAGAAGTTAAAGATAAAAATTCCGATTTCTGGTCTCCGCTTTATCTGACATACACAATCGGTATTGACTTCCAACCTAACGAGAAATTAGCATTCTATTTATCACCCCTTTGCGGTAAAACAACAGTGGTAATGAGCGATTATCTTTCTTCCAAAGGAGCTTACGGTGTTGATACTGCCAAACATTCACGTTCAGAGTTCGGTTGGTACTTCAAGATGAACGCTCTCTACAACTTTGGTAAAAACATAACATTCAACACCAACCTCACACTCTTCAACAACTATGAAGACGGTATTTTCGACGAAATAGATGTGGATTGGAACGTTATCCTCTCTATCCAAATCAACAAATGGTTAGCTTTCAACATTGCAACCGAACTTATCTACGACGAAGATATTATGATTCACAGGGACGGTGAAGACCATTATTCAAAAGTTCAGTTCAAAGACGTTATCGGTGCGGGACTTACATTTAAGTTCTAATACCCCCAAAAAACCTCTTTGATAGTTTTGACCTTTTGACAAATACTTCAAAGAACCATCTTACATAACTCTGCCCGAAGGACAAACCCTAAAAAAACATATAAAAAACGGTTTTGTCCTTCGGGCAAAGTTCTTTTTTAACCCTCCTACCCTACTTTGTCCCAATGTCAAAACCGCTAAAAATCACTATTTTATATCTTTGTACAAAGGACAAAATCATCATCCTTAACTATTTTTAACAATCAACAAAAACGCTAATATACTATCATAAAACCGCGATTATATTATAAAAAATTATAATTATGACAAGAAAAACGCAATTAAAATCAATTAAACTATAAAAAAAACATACAGAAACTTGCACAATTAAAACAATGCTTATATCTTTGCACCACAACAAAATTAATCAATAACTTTAAATTTATAAGAATAAATGAGAACATTGTTTTTAAGAAAAAAAATCGGACGCGCAACAAACAAAACGTTTGACGAGTTCATGTTAAGAGTAGTAAAAGCTTCTCAATCATTAAAGGGCGAGGCTTTTGAAAAATTAACCTCAGAGTTCACAGCCTCTGCAAAGAGGTTCAACGAGGTAAGAATTTCAACACCTTCCACAGAGTTTACGAACTCCATTCATAAGATTAGTCAGGAGACTGACAATATTTTCCGCAAGATAAAATTAGCAATTGACTTTTATGCGGAATGTTGTGAGGGAAAGACTCAGACTTGTGCTCTGGAGTTACGCAAAGAGCTTTCCGTTTTCGGCAACATAGCCGCTACGGGCATAACAAAGAAATTTGCTGATTATCGTTCATTTATCGCTAAAATTAAAAAATTCCCTCAAAGCATAACGTTATTAAACCTTGAAAAATGGATTACTGCCTTAGAAACATTTATGGAGAGTTTCAGAGAAAAAAATTTGAAAAGGGATGAATTTCTCTCAAGTGTTAAAGGTATACGTTATTCAGCAAGGATTCAAGCCGAAAAGAATTATATCGCATTAAGAGATTATGTTGAGGCATACACAGTTGTAAACGGCAAAAAAGAGGTAGAGGATTTTATCGGCTTTGTAAACGAAGCATTGATATGGTGTAATATTTAAGATTTTTTTTCATAAAATTTCTTTCCTTAATAAAATTTTTATTTATACCTTTGCTATGTGAAAATTTCAAACAAATAGTTAATATTAATTATGGCAAAAGAAAAGAAATTTATGACTTGCGACGGTAACACCGCTGCCGCACATATCGCGTATATGTTCACGGAAGTTGCCGCCATTTATCCCATCACGCCTTCTTCT
>JAEEGL010693262.1_pt1 | contig 13677 bp, 10 predicted proteins | sample 9134231 | NCBI WGS metagenome assembly JAEEGL01 (sample SAMN16246548, study PRJNA631951) | gut metagenome | biome: gut microbiome; feature: rumen; material: fiber-attached | host: Bos | place: Iran: Karaj | collected 2018-10
GCGCATTAAGACTCGTTGGCGCCGATGAAGAAACGATCTACGACGCGTTCAGCGAAACGCTCGACAACGTCGACGTCTATAACAAAATGGCGAACGCGCCGAACCCCTACGGCGACGGCTTCGCGTCGAAACGAATTGCCGACGTTCTCGAACAAGAGTAATCCTCCGGCGACGCGATCAATCAACACGAGACTTGCTCCTTCTCCCGAAAGACCAAGTCTCTTGTTTTTAGTTTTTACCAAAGGGGTCGCGCCGTTATTCAGCGGCGTTCGCGTCCTCTTTAACGCCGAGAACAAAGACCGACTCGATCGGCTTGAGACTCAGTTTCACGGTCGTCGTACCCTTTTCAGCGTCGACGGTTACTTGGTCGGTCTGATCGACGCGCGTCGTTTCGCCGGTAAAGGGATCCCAGACGTCGACCCAACGGAAGGTTCCGCGCAGCGTCGCGGTAAACTCGGCGGGACTATTGGAGGAGTTGGCAAAGAGGTAGACTTCGAACCCGTTTTTCACTTTGTGAATGTATTGCAACATTCCCTCATGCTCGTAGACCCAGCGAGGGGTAACGTTCAAAACGGGGATAGTCGTTCCCTCAACGGGCTCAATTTTGACGTCGGGAACGGGCACAAGGTAATCTGCGGCGGCCTTCAGCGCCTCGGTCGTCGGACGCGGGACAAAGACGGCGCGTTCGCGATAGATCGGCTCTTCGTACTCGACGAGCTTGTCGGCAAGTTTGGGAACGTATTCCCCGGCCCGATTGATCTCGCGGCATTTCTGGAACGTTTCGGGCAGGACAATATCCTCTTGCCCGGTGCGAATAGCGTCGCGCGGCGCTTGCGTTCTGGGATCGATTCCGAAGATCTCTTGGACGATCGCGCAGACGTCGGCGTTGAACTCTTGTCCCTCCGCCGCCATGGAGGGCAGACGGGTCGTTGCGAGCACGCGCCCGCCTTGGTCGAAGAATTCCTTAATCTTCTTGAGATTGGCGAGCGAGATAACGTCGGCGCCCGTTAGAACGACCGTTTGATATTCCTCCCAGTTCGAGGTATTGTTAAGTCGGAAGAGCGTAGGTTCCCCGTCTTTTTTGACGACGGAACATTTTTCATCGACCACTTGCGGGTGCAAGAAGGTGAAATCTCGCCAAATTCGACTCGTAAACTCACTGCCAACCGCTAGGTAGTCGGTTTCGCGCGGCACGTAAATTCCGTATGGATAGTCGCCCTTGGCGAAGTCAAATTGGAAGTGGAAGAACGCTTTCAGATTGTCGACCGGATATAGGAATCCAAAGTCGGCGACGTGCCGCCCGCCTTGTAAGAGCATACTATTGCGTGAGACATACTCGCCGTATTTAGGTAGGAAACCTTCCAGTTTCGGATTGCGCCACGAGATCTCCGGGGGTATATATACGGTTTCAGGGTCGGACCAGACTCCGTGCGGCAGTAGTAGATTTCCACCGCGCGCGTAGATTTCCATCGCGGCGCGCAGCATACACGCGGGGTTAAACTGGTTGTCGCGATAGTTTCCGTAGATTTCAACGAAACAGAGGGGGAAATCGTAGTTGAACGCCGCCGACGTTGGAATTTTGAAGCCGTCGCGTCCGTGACCATAGTAATGAATCGAGTCGAAGAGAACGGCGTCGGATCCTTTATGCGTCGCCATGGCGTCGGCGCACATATCGATCGGCTGAATGATATACGGTCCCTGCGGGTGCCCAGTGGAAATCATATCAAGTCCGCGCTCGGCGCGCCACTGTCGAACCATGCCGGGATATCCGTCGGCAAAGAGTCGGTTGCGGGTCGTCCACAATCGATATCGTACGGCAGGCGTGTCGTCTCCGACGGGATAGAATAGCGCCGGGTAGTCGAGATCGGGATCTCTTCCCCATAATTGTCGGTATTTGTCGTTGAACTCGAGGGCCCAGTTTGTAGAGCCTTGCGTTTGAGTGTTCGTAATGTCGTCGAAGAAAATCGCCTTGAGGGTCGTTCCGAAGTGATCTTTGAACTGTTCGTAGAAGCGATCGTAGGTGAGCGTAAAGAAGTTCTTCACGGATTTCGGCGACATATAGTCGACGAGTCCCTTGGGGTCGGGCATGCACAGGAAGAGGAAAACCTTCCAATTTCCCTCGGGCGCGTCCCAGGCGACGGCGCCGTCTTTGGAGACGCAATCGCGAATATTGACGCGTTCGTACGTGTCCATATTCATAGCGACGGCGGCCTGCAAGACGCCCTCGTCATGACCGAATAAGACGTCGTCGCCAAACGGAATCGGCGACTGCGCTTCGAACTTCGTCGGACCTTTGACTTCCCATTCGACCTTTTCGAGTCTTTTAATCGTTGAGTCGGGAAATTTCTCCTTAAGCTGTCCGCCGGCGTATCCGGATGGAAAATCGACGTCGTCGTAGAAAATAACCTTCATGCCAAGTTGGTCGGCGAGATCGAGCATTTTGCCATATTGGGTCATATACTCGTCGGAAAGGTATTTCGGGGTCGTTCGCCCAAGGGGCAAGAAGGTAATGCCGCCGAACCCGTTCTTCTGACCGAGTTCGAAAATTTCATGAATCTTCTCGTCGGTCAGTTCGCCGTTGGTGTGCCATAGGGGCAGTCCCTTAAGGGGCAATTTTCCGTCGTGGAAAGCGGAGGGCGCTTCGTGCCACCAAATTTTGAAGGAGTCGGCGGTCGCGTTGACGGCGGTCGGGCCTAGCGACCGCTCCTGCAAGGCTTTTGCGGCGTCGGACTCGGGCTCCGTAGCGCGCGCGTTTGCGCAAAAAGTACAAGCTAGGGCGATTAAAGCAAGTAAAAGAAGGCGTCTCATTCGAACCTCTTGCAAAAACGGCGTCGCGTAATTCGACGCCTGGAAGTAGAAACGCGCGCCGCGGACGCGCGTCGTGCGCTGTAAACCGATACGATATTATAACGCGCGCAAATCGAGACGTAAAGGGAAAAGGAAACAAGAAACAAAAAAACCCTCTCGCGAGGGTTCATAAGGGGAAGAGGCGTCGACCGGACTCGAACCGGTAAATGACGGATTTGCAATCCGTTGCCTTAGCCATTTGGCTACGACGCCTTGGTTGGTTCTATGATACCATCTATCGGCTAGGAATCAAGGGTAAATCCAGTCAAAAAGGAAATATTTTCCCGTTCAGTCAAATTTGCGCGCGTTTTTCCTCCGCCTTGCGCCGCACCGCTTCGCGCACGCAGTCGGGTAGAAACGCGGCCAACTCGCCCTCTTGCGCGGCGCTCGCAATCTCCTTAATGAGGGAGCTAGAGACGTGCGCCAGTTCGCCGTCCGCGATCAGAAAGAGCGTCTCGACGTCCGGCTCGAGGCGTCGATTTGCCATCATCATTGTCAATTCAGCGGGAATATCGGTAAGCGGTCGCACGCCGCGCACGATCACGCGCGCGCCGAGTTCTCTGGCAAAACGCACCGTTAGACCGGTGTACGTCGTCGTCTCGACGTTCGTCAGTCCTCGCTCCGCTGCGGAGCGACGTATCAATTCGCAACGTTCTTCCGTCGTGAACCACGGCGATTTCTCCGCGTTCACGCCGACCGCGACCACCAACCGATCGAAGAGTCGGCTCGCGCGTTCGATTATATTCAAATGTCCGAGCGTAATGGGATCGAAAGAACCCGGATAAACGGCTAATTTAACGGAACTCACTGAACGTCTCCGATTCAAGATGCGCGGGAGCGACGATGGACGCCGACGGTAAAGGGCGATTGGCGGCGCGACGTTTTGGCGCGACTTTTGCTCCCTGGTAGAGCGGGGTCGCATTGACAAAACGCGCGTTTTTAATATAACACTATTATACGCCGAAAGCAAATTTTCCCAGTCCCCCCGGTCGAGAAGATTCGCGCGATCGGCATAGAACTAAAGACCGGCACGCGCGTCCAAAAAAGAGCGTAAAATTCGCTTTTTGGTTTACGTCGCGCGACGCGGCTGGTCGAAAAGGGGAAAAATATCGTCTCGACGCAGCGCGGCGCCAGGCGAGCCCTAACAAAGAAGAAAGAAAGAGAGAACGCGCGTTTTCAGGAAGAACGCGAGAATTAAGTCGGAAGAGAATATGAGTTCAGAACAAAGTTACGACAAGAGCATGTTGGAGCAGACGAAACAGCAGATACGCGTTATCGTCAATGAAATAGCGACTATCTCTCGTTCCGACGTCGCTCCAGAGGCCTTCCAGTCGGAATTCCTCACTCGCGTCGTGCGCGCGCTCGGCGCAAACGGCGGCGCCATGTGGATCATGGACGAATCGCAGCGCTTGACGCTGGGATATCAGATTAATTTGCGCGACGCCAACCTCCACGAAGACGAAGAGGCTAACAGAGCGCACTCCATCATGCTCTACAACGCCATGCGCGGCGAAGAAACCGAGGCGCTCGTGCCGCCTCACTCCGGAGGCGAATCGCCGGAGTCCGGAGGCAACCCGACCGACTTCCTGCTCATTCTCGGCGTAATCCAGACGGAACTCGAAAAAGTCGGCGTCGTCGAAATCTTCCAACGCGCCGATTCCAACCCGGCGACGCAACACGGGTACCTTAACTTCGTCAAGCAGGTAACGCGCTACGCGACTGAATACTTCAAAAATCGGCAACTCAAGAATTTTAGCGATCGCCAGAATCTGTGGACGCAACTCGAAGACTTCACGCGCAACATCCACAAGACGCTCGACCTTAAGGAAACGCTGTACACCGTCGCCAACGAAAGCCGACGTCTTATCGAATGCGACCGCGTGTCGCTCGCCGTCTGCCGCGGAGGACGCGCTAGAATCGAGGCCGTTAGCGGGCAGGATATGGTCGACAAACGTTCCGAGACGGTCAAGTTGCTCGGCGACCTTGCGACCGCCGTGGTTAAGGCGAACGAGCCGATCATTTATAACGGCGACTCCTCGCACCTCGCGCCGCAGGTCGAAGCCGCGCTCGAAGAGTACGTCGACGCGTCGCACACCAAGACGATCGCCGTCTATCCGCTCGTCGAACGCACGATCGATGAAAACGATCACGACGAGACGGAACGCGACAAAGTCGTCGTGCCGCCCCCGTTCGGCGCTATCGTCGTCGAGCAGATTGAAGACGCAAAGCTCTCCGAGCACATGATGAAGCGCGTCGAGATCGTCGTGGAGCACGCGCGCGTCGCCGTGGGAAATTCGATCGCGCACAACTCCATCTTTCTCGCGCCGCTATGGCAGGCGATCGGCAAGTCGAAAATTCTCGTTACCGCTCGAATGTTGCCCAAGACCGTCTCCATTTCGCTCGCCGTCCTCGCGCTCATTCTCGCGATGATCTTCGTGCCGTGGAATTTCAATATGCACTGCGACGGCGCGCTCCAGCCGATCGTTCGACGCAATATATTCGCGCGCGAATCGGGAAAAGTCGACGATCTCATGGTGTGGCACGGCAAACAGGTTCAAGAAGGAGACGTCTTACTAAAGCTCTCCAATAACGAACTAGAGGCGGAATGGCAGAAAAACGAAGGCGAGCTCAACGAGGTTGGCAAGCAGATTCTCGCGCTAAGGGAAGCTAGTTACGACGCAAAAGACGCCGAGAAGATTCGAATTGCCGGTCAGCTCGCGCAATATCAAGAACGCCTGGAAACGCTCAAGACTCAAAAAATAATACTCGACGATCGTCGCAAAGACCTCGAGGTCAGGGCGCCCATTACCGGCACGGTCATGACCTTCGATCTCGAAAATAAACTCAAGAATCGCCCCGTCCAGCCGGGTCAGATTCTCATGGAAATTGCGCGACCGGAGGACGGGCTCCTCCTCGAGCTCAACATGCCGGAAAAACGCATGGGGCATATCGAAGATTATCAGCGCAGTCAGACGGAATTGGAAGCGAATTTCCAACTCAAGGCGCGTTTCGTTATGATGGTCGACCCGTCGAAAAACTACGACGCGACCGTCGTCGAGGAGCATAATCGCGCCGAGAATCGCGGCGACGACGAAACGACCGTGCAGATTCGCGCGACGATCGACCATCCTGAAGAGTTGCCGCTCGGCACGCGCGCGGGCGCGGGCGTCTCCGCAAAGATTTACTGCGGCAAGCGGTCGCTGGGATACGTGTGCTTCAATGAAATGATCGCGTTCCTACAGAAGACCGTTTTCTTCTGGTTTGAATAATTGCGGACTTACGAACGTCGCGCTGCGGCGCCGATTACGAAACCAACGGGCGGAACGCCCAAAAGACAAGAAAATAAGAACTAGCATGATCAAGACATTCGTCCGATTCGCGCCCATATGCCTCGGCGTCGTTGGCGCTACCGCTCTTCTCATAAATTTAACCGTCGCCGACGACGAACTCGAACGCGCCCTTATGACCCCTCCCGCTGCAACGCCGACGACGGGCGGCGCGCTCGGATCCCTTGACGACGTCTTACCGCAAGGGTCGGGCTCGCTTACGAACCTGCCGACCGCCCAAGACGACAGTCTCGACGCCGTCGAGTCCGCGGAGTCTGACGGCATAATTACGGTCAATAACGCCAAGGTCGAGATTCCTAAGGGCGAAGGGTTCGAAGCGACGATAAGCGCGAACGGTCAAGGCCTTCTCGTCGAACTCGGTCTTTGCGAAGTCGACGAAAACGGCGCCGTCGTAACGGAGCCCGACGGTTCCTCGCGCCGCAAGACGCTCGCGCGCGGACTTGTCGTTAAGAAGGGCGATATCCTCGGCAAGCAGCAGGACGACGAACTCGTTCAAGAGCGAATCGTCGCGCAACAGGAGCTCCTCGTCGCGCAGAAGGAAGCGGAAAAGACTCTTGAAGTGGAAGTCGCCGACGCGGCGGCGCGCGTCGCTCATGCCTCCTATAAACGCGCCGAACAGCTTAACAACAAACTGCAGGGCGCCGTGTCCGAAGAAGAGGTTCAAGAGAAATTCTTCGAATGGCTTCGCGCGGATAAATCTATCGCAAAGGCTAAGTACGATCTTGAAATCAATCGCGAGAAAGTAAAAGTTGCCGCCGCGCGCGTCCAAGCAACCGACGTCCAGATTCGCAATCGGAAATTCAGGAGCCCGATCGACGGCGTCATCGACGACCTCCTCGTCAACGAAGGGGAATGGTTGCGCGAAGGAACGGAAGTTCTCCATATCATTAGACTCGATAAAGTGCAAGTTACAGGCGCGCTTAACGCAACCAAGTACGCGCCCGAAGACATCGACCAGAAGGACGTCGTCGTCATGGTAACTCGCCCGGGCTACGACCCGATTGAACTGCCCGGCAAGATCGTATACGTGCGTCAAGTCGTCGAATCGGGTCATTATTACTTTTACGCTGAAGTAACAAATCAAAAGACGGATTCGGGCTATTGGCTTTTGAATCCCGGTTCCCTCGTTTCGCTCCGAATCAAGCGTTAATTACCGTAGCGCGATTTACGAATTCAGCCGATCACAATCGCATAGCCTAGCCGCAGTTAGAACGATTCGCGGCGGACAAAAGGAGAATCTATGGCAACGTTAGCGGATAGTTTGGTTTCTAGCGCGCAACGCGTCTTGTCGGTCTATGCGCGAACCGATCTTTCCGCGCGTCGAGCCAACTACCTTGGTCGATCTTACTGGATCGTTAAGGACCCGATCGGTCTCAAATACTACCGCTTCCAAGACGAGGAGTATTTCATTCTCGAAAACTTGGACGGCACGAAGTCCCTTGAAGCGATTAAAGACGAGTTTGAAGCGAAGTTTCCGCCGCAAAAGATCACGCTCGAAGAGATTCAAAGCTTCGTCGGTCAGCTCCACCAATGCAGTCTGATCGTCGTCGGCGTTCCGGATCAGGGGCACGAACTCCTTAAGCGACGCAAGAAGCGTCGTCGACAGGAAGTTCTCGCCGCCGCGTCCAATATTCTCGCAATTCGCTTTAAAGGCGTCGATCCGAACCGTTTCTTCGACAAGCTCCTGCCTTGGGTGCGATGGTGTTTTCATCCGGTAACGCTCGTCTGCTGTCTCCTCCTCATGCTTTCCGCGCTACTACTGGTTGGAATCGAATTCGACCACTTTCGCGCTAAGCTGCCGGAATTTCAGCAGTTCTTTGGACCTGGCAATCTCTTATTGCTCAGCGTAACGCTCTTCTTTACGAAAGTGTTGCACGAGTTCGGACACGGCTTATCCTGTAAGGTCTTAGGGGGCGAATGCCACGAGCTGGGCGTTATGATCCTCGTCTTGACCCCATGTCTCTACTGCAACGTATCCGACTCGTGGATGTTGCCGAGCAAGTGGAAACGCGCGGGAATCGGCGTGGCGGGCGTGTTCGTCGAATGCACGCTTGCGGCGATTTGCACGTGGATTTGGTGGTTTACGAACGAGAATCTTCTGCATTATCTATGCTTGAACATTATGTTCCTTTCGTCGGTCAGCACGATCGTCTTTAACATCAATCCGCTCCTGCGCTACGACGGATACTACATTCTCTCCGATATTCTGGAGATTCCGAACTTGCGTCAGAAGGCGACGAAAGTCATGTCGCAGAAAGCGTCGGAGTGGTTCCTCGGCATGGAGAATCAAGAAGATCCGTTCTTACCGAAGCGCAATCAGATTTGGTTCGCTCTGTACACGATCGGCGCCGTTTGCTACCGGTGGGTCGTTATGGCGTCGATTCTCTTCTTCGTCTATAAGTTCTTTGACTCCTACGGCCTCAAGGTCGTCGCGCAGGTCATTGCGGCTATGTCCTTGTACGGACTACTCATTATGCCGCTATGGAAGATTGGAAAATTTTTCTGGGTGCCAGGTCGCATTTATAAAGTGAAAAAGTCCCATTTTTACCCCTCGTTGGCGGTCGTCCTACTCCTTATCGCCGCCTTTTGTTGGTTGCCGCTCCCCTATTCGATCTACGCGCCCGCAGTACTCGAACTACGATCCGACGACTACTCGACCGCAAACGTGCTCGCGCCGAAGTCGGGGGGAATACTGCAAGAGATCTGCGTTAAGGAAGGACAGTACGTCGATAAAGACCAGACGATCGCAATACTCAAAAACCCCGTTTTGGATTCCGAACTCAATAGTCTTCAGGGGCAATTGCGCGAAACCCTGCGTGAAATCCAAATGTGCGAACAACTTGGCAACACGCAGGAAGCGGTCGCGCGATACGGAGAAGCGCGCGAAAGATACGAAGGACTACGCAAAGCGATTGAAGCGATGCAAGAAGAGCGCAAGCGCCTTACGCTCGTCGCGCCCATTAGCGGGTACGTTGTCTCGCCATACTGGAGAATTGATCGCGAGAGCAAATACCAGGACGCGTCCTCAACGTTGCCGATCTGGGAAGGAACGCCGTTGCTCGAACGCAATCTGAACACCACGCTCGAACCCGGCGTGCAGGTCTGTAGCGTCGGCAATCCGGCAAAACTCGAAGCGCTTGTCGTCGTCGATCAATCGAAGATCAATTTCATCCAAGAGGGACAGACCGTTAAAGTAAAACTCATTGAACGACCCGCCGAAACATTTTACGCGACCGTCGCCAGTACGTTCGATATCGAGCATACGACAATGACGAGCATTCCTTTCCAGCTTTCCGTTAAAGGCGGCGGTCCCGTCTCTACGGAAACGATCGAAGGCGGGCTCGAACGACCGCAATCCGGTTCCTATCGCGTGCGCGTTAATATCGACAACGAAGACGGCCTCATGACCGTCGGCATGACCGCAAAATGCAAAATTAAGGCGACTCCCCAGACGCTCCTGCAACGTCTCCTACGGCTGTGCCGCGAAGTCTTCAACTTCAAGCTGTAAATCGGACGTTAAATCAAAGTCCAATCAACTCGACGTCGTTGGAAGGCGACGTCGAGTTTTTTAACATATGGGAACCTCTAATGTGTACGATAAAAAATCATCATGCATTAATTGCAGCGCTCATTTGCTTGACTGTTTGTCTGTTTGTTCCAAGAGATGAGACTTCATTCATTGATTTTTCTTCCGGTAGATTAAAATACCAGGCTTCTATAGCTGGGATTACGTATCAGACTGTAGTTGTCGAAACTCCTTTGTCAAAGTTAACAAAAGAAGTTGAAATTAGAACACATAAACCTGTTTGGATAGTTTATAGTAACACGACGTACAGTTTATTCGAAAAGCGTATCGAATGTTATCGCACCTCCTATTTAGTAAGTCGCTTAGCATTCTTAGACATAATACTGACTAGTAGCGTATTATCGAATGAACAACGTCGTGATTTATCGATGGCTCTGCTCACATGGTTAAATAAGAGGAATTATGATGTTGATCCAATTGAATTGTTTATTGATATGTGTTTACAAGGAAGAAATGAGACTTTTGACGGAAATTCACATAAACAGAAAGAATTGTTTGACGCCTATCTCCGCATACTGATGCGAGATAACATATCAGAGAACCTCTAAAAACCCCTCTAGCTAGAGAGGCAAAGATGGTTATAATGAATTCATAGTCGCCGTCGATATTTTCGATGGTCGGAGAAGTTGTTCAAACCGCCTGATATATAAGGACGCGAACGATGAGTATGACCCAGCGTAGTTTTTTTGACGAAGGTAATCGTCTCGCTTTGTTGAGCGCGATGGGAGATCCTCTTGAAGTTCTGGATCGAGCGATCAAGTGGGAAGATTTCCGAAGCGTAATCGAGCGTAATATTCGTCATCCTCGTAGTTCGAAAGGTGGTCGACCGCCCTTTGACGTCGTTCTTATGTTCAAAATCCTCGTCCTTCAGCGTCTGTATAACTTGTCTGACGACCAAACGGAATTTCAGATCAATGATCGAATGACGTTCATGCGTTTTTTGAATCTTGGCCTTAACGACAAGGTTCCGGACGCGAAGACAATTTGGAAATTTCGGAACGATCTTGCGACGGGCTCCGTCGCACGCATTCTTTTCAAGATCTTTGACGAGCGACTTCGCGCCGAGGGCTTGATCACTCATAACGGTTCCATAGTAGACGCTACGTTCGTAGAAGCGCCCAGGCAACGCAATACGCCCGAGGAAAACGAGCATATTAAAAAAGGACAAACGCCTCCTGAATGGGAAAAAGAAGATCAAAAGTACAAGGTTGCCCAAAAGGATCAAGACGCTCGTTGGACGCGAAAGGGAGACGAGCGACATTACGGGTATAAGAATCATATCAAAACGGATTCCGATAGTAAATTGATCACGAATTATATGGTATCCGACGCGTCAGTCCATGATAGCAATTGTTGTATCCCACTTCTCGATTCAGAGGATCGCGTACTGTACGCGGACTCAGCATACGCGGGAAAAGAGATAGCTGATCAATTGCCTCCCGGCTGTAAGGGAAGAATCCTCGAAAAAGGATACAAAGGCAAACCCTTAACCAAGAGGCAAAAGTATAATAACAGGCGAAAGTCTCGCGTTCGTTGCCGAATAGAGCATGTTTTTGGCTTCATGACCGGAACAATGAAAGGTATTACCGTTCGTTGTATTGGGATGGTTCGCGTCGATTTTAACATAGGACTTACAAACCTAATATACAATATGTGGCGTTATAGGTTATTAAAGGAAATTATGTAGGGAAACTATGTCGATAACCGATGGTTATCGATGTAATATAATCAAATTAAACAGGTTGAATGGTATTTTATAGTCAATTTTAGTTCAAGCGTCTGTTAATATTGGCAGTCTATGCAGTTGTATGGCGCCAGCTGTTAATAAGACGTAGTTTTTAGAGGTACCCAAAAAGATGATCAATAGCTCATCAGAGGATTTTGTTTGGGTTTTTAACGGTTGTACATCAAAGGGAATCGCGGGATTCCCATCTGGAGTCTTCGATACGTTAGAACTCGCAGAATGCTGTATACAAAGCAATAAATTATCAGGAACATTGACGAAATATCCTATCGATGCACTGGTCTATGATTATGCTATATCAAACGGTTGGTTTACGCCAAAAAAAGATTATCAAAAGGAACCCAGTTTCATTCAAAAATTCTCATCACCATACTTAGAACACTATCATTATGAAAATGGGAAAGAAATATGGTAATCAACGTTGTACAAACAGGAAATACCGACGAACCGCAACGATGACCATCAATGAAATCGTTAAACCACGAGCAAAATGGATACGTAAATATAGTAAGGATAGTGTTCACATGGAAGAAGAAAATCGGTAACATATCAGCCAAACAAGTGAAGCGCCCGTAAACACGATTCCTTCATTGCCTAATACTTAGAGTGCATCTATTCGGCTTCGATGAGATTTGCAACTTCGCTTAGAGAAGGGATAGTTTCAGAGAGCGCATATTGACACAAAGCGACCCTAACAGCGTCGGACGGGTTGATCCCACGTTGCTTCAACGAACGAAAAACGCTCATAAGGAGAGCCTGAGTCTCGGCGCCGCTTTAGCTTCTGTTGCCGAATTGAGTTTTCCTCATTAACACGGCAGGACGAATACTTCGTTCCGCAAGGTTATTGTCGGGAGGAACGTCGCCGTAGTCGAGGAAGGTTAAGATATGATCGCGGTATTTGTCGAGTCTCTTAACCAGTCGAATGACTTCTTCGTTTTCCGAAGTAAAGTCGAGAAGTTCGTCGAGGCGTTTAAATAGGCGCGAACTTTTTCGTTCAAAATCGTGGGGAACAAGTTCAGCCTTGGTCGATTTGAGTTTGATCGAATCGCGAATTAACCGCTTTAATTGCGCCTTAAATTTGTTCCAATTATCGCTGGTATCCTTGTAAAGCTCGATCTTTTCCAACTCGCGCAACAAGTGTGCCAGGCATTTTTGAGAGGTCAAACATTCAACGCTATTGTACGCCGCATAAAAGTCCGAGACAGACGCCCCGTCAAAATAGTCCTTGAAGAACTCGTTCAACGCCTGTTCGCTTCGCGTCGGATGAATCAGGTAGTTTGTTTCCTTTGGCGTTGCATGACGCCAAAGCCATTCCGTCTGACCGTCGACTCGCCAACCGCTCTCGTCTGCGTGGAGAACGCCGGATTCAAGACATGAGGTTCGAATCTCTTCGTACCATGGCGCGAGAATCTCGGCGGCTCTGTTCCAAAGGTGAAGAAGACCGCCGGACGTTACCGTTATGGAGAGGTGATAATTGAGAACGTCGAGAATTTGAGCTATCGTATTGCCAAGGCCATAATGCAACCAAGCCGTCAGCGCAATCGTCCGATTACCGGTTCGGTTGGACGGCAACGCCGCCGTTACTTTCGGTTCGACGACTTTTCCACAGTGTGAGACGCCAATAGCCATGAATATCATACTGGGTAATCTTGACCTTCGGAGCCAGTGAAATGTCTTCAACAATCCGAGTTCGGGTTGATTTAGAAGAACGGCATTTCGTAACCTCGCCGCCACATTCAGGACAACAGGATAACGTCAAGTCGACAATTTCGTCTGGTTCAGGCGTTGAACGTCTATGACCAACGTGCCCTGGACGCGCGCCAGAACGCTTCGATTTGCGTTTACTTTGAGGCTTCAAATACGGGGGAATCGTAGAAGAAGGCGCTGAAGGCATAGCTTCCCCAGGAGCATTAGCGCGTGAAAGTTCGTCCACTCGCTTTTGTAACGAGAGGAGCGCCCAGACTACTGCGTCTTTGCCCTGATCGTATATTTCCAATGCTTCTTCTTCGGTTAAAGCGCCCGATAGGAGCTCGGTAAGTTTTGGGGAAGGAATTGTCATGCTCATGCCCTAAATATGCGCTTTTGACGTGACAATTTCAATAGAATTTTGAGGAAAAGACGTCCGGGTTATTGACTGCTGAGTTAGGACGAAA
>JAEEGL012365285.1_pt1 | contig 13677 bp, 12 predicted proteins | sample 9134231 | NCBI WGS metagenome assembly JAEEGL01 (sample SAMN16246548, study PRJNA631951) | gut metagenome | biome: gut microbiome; feature: rumen; material: fiber-attached | host: Bos | place: Iran: Karaj | collected 2018-10
ATGGCACGCCCACCCAGAGCCGCGAGCGTTTCCAGGAGTGCGAGGAGGCTATCTACAAGGTATGTCCCGACGTGATTCTGATCCCCTCCACCGGCGGTGCTGTGGGCATGACTCCCGACGAGCGATTGCAATCGACCGACACCACTCCGATTCCGGAGATGGCCACTTTGGACTGTGGTACCTGCAACTTCGGCGACGAGATTTTCGACAACACGATGCCGACGATGCGTGCTTTTGGCAAGCGTATGATCGAGCGTGGCATCAAGCCCGAATACGAGTGCTTTGAGATGGGTCATTTGGACACCATTTTGACGATGGCCCGCAAAGGTCAGGTTCCCGGCGCTCCGATGCAGTTCAACTTTGTGTTGGGCGTTCCCGGCTGTACGCCGGCCACGGTGGCGAACCTCTGCTGGCTGGTGAATGCCATTCCGGCAGGCAGCACCTGGACGGTGACCGGCATTGGCCGTCATGCTTTCCCGATGGCTGCTGCGGCTATCGCCATGGGCGGCAACGTGCGCGTGGGCTTCGAGGACAACCTGAACCTGGCGAAGGGCGTTCCGGCCAAATCGAACGGCGAACTGGTGGCCAAAGTGGTACGCTTGGCCAAGGAGCTCGGCCGCGAGGTGGCCACCTCCGACGAGGCGAGAGTGATTCTTGGACTTCCTGCCAGAAAGAAATAATTGTAACGACCGTTCCGACAAAAGGGAAATAGTATGTCGAAAGTCGCAATCATCACCGGTGCCGATGGCGGCATGGGGCAGGAGCATGTGAAGGCGGTCAGCAAGGCCGGCTACGAAGTCGTGATGGCATGTCGCAACCCGCAGAAGGCATGGCCCATCTGCAAGGAGCTCATCGCGAAGACCCATAACACGAACATCCGTGTCATGAAACTCGACCTTGCCTCGTTTGCCAGCATCTACGCTTTTGTGGAGGAGATCCGCCAGCAATATACGCATGTGGACCTGCTGCTCAACAATGCGGGCAGGCTATGCCACCAGCTGGAGGTGACCGCTGACGGTGTGGAGATGACCGTCGGGGTGAACTACCTCGGCCATTATCTGCTGACCCGTCTGCTGCTGCCGCTCATCCCCGATGGCAGCCGCATCGTGAACATGGTGTCGCTCACCATCCGCTACGGCAAGGTCGATCACGACATCTTCACCCCCGTTCCGGCCCAAAAGTTCAACCGTTTCACCGCCTATTCCGACTCCAAGTTGGCGTTGCTGTATTTCACGCTAGACTTGGCCGAGGAGCTGAAGGATAAGAATATTCTGGTGAACTGCGCCGATCCGGGCATCGTGAGCACCAACATCATACGGCAGGGCAACATCGTGGTGGACAAGATGTGCGACTGGTTCTTCCGGCCCATCATCTACAAGCCCGCAAAGGGTGCCAGCACCATGATTCATCTGGCGCTCTCGCCCGATGTGACCTGCACGGGAAAATGTTTTGCCAGAAAAAAGCCTGTGCGACTGAAAAAGAAGATGATTGAAAATCCCTACCGCCAGCAGCTGCACGACAAGACGGAGGAACTGATTGGGAAATTGAAAATGGGAAAATGAAAATGGAAAATGTAGAGACGTAGCGCGCTACGTCTCTACATTCAACGAATAAACGCATCAACGAATAAACGCATCAACAATTCAACGAATGTTAAAGATAGAAAACCTACACGTATCCATCCATGGGAAGGAAATTCTCAAAGGAGTGAACCTTGAAATCAACAAAGGCGAAGTGCATGCCATCATGGGACCGAACGGCACGGGCAAGAGCACCCTCGCGTCGGTGATTGCCGGCAAGGACATTTTCGAAGTCACCGAAGGCAGCATCACCTACGAGGGGAAGAACCTGATGGAGATGAGCATTGAGGAGCGCGCCCGTGAGGGCATCTTCATCGGTTTCCAGTATCCGGTGGAGATCCCCGGCGTGAGCATTGCCAACTTCATGCGTACGGCCATCGACGAGAAGCGCCGCTACCACGGACAGGAGCCGCTCACCGAGCTGGAATTCCGCAAGATGATGAAAGAGAAAGCCAAGGTGGTGGAACTGACCGAGAAGCTGAGCACCCGTTCGGTGAACGAGGGGTTCTCGGGCGGTGAGAAGAAACGCAACGAGATTTTCCAGATGGCCATGCTGGAGCCGAAACTCTCCATCCTCGATGAGACCGACTCTGGACTGGACATCGACGCCCTGCGCATCGTGGCCAACGGCGTCACCCAGCTCAAGTCACCCGAAAATTCCACCATCGTCATCACCCACTACCAGAGACTGCTCGACTACATCGTGCCCGACTTCGTGCATGTGCTTTTCGACGGGAAAATCGTGAAGAGCGGCAGCAAGGAGCTCGCCCTCGAGCTGGAGCACCGCGGCTATGAATGGATCAAACAGGAATACGAATCGGCTAACAAACAATAAGATGACAAAAGAAGAAAAGCTTATCATCGACCAGTGTATGGCCGACCTCTCCCAATGGAAAGTACAGGACCAGCCCGCCCCGTACCGCCCGGTGGAGGAGTATTTCCACTGCAAAGTCAAGGACATCGACACACAGATGTGCATCTTCCTGAATGGTTGGTATGTGCATGACAACATGCCGCTGACCATTTCACCTGAAGGGGTGATTGTAGGCTCAATGACGGAAGCGGCACAACGCTTTCCCAACAAAGTACTCCCCTACCTCAACCAAAAATCGCTTCCCAAAGAAGATGACCTCTCGGTGCTCAACCGTCAGCGTTACAACGATGGACTTTTTGTATATGTACCTGAAAATGTGACCGTTGAAAAGCCCATCCAGCTCATCTCCCTCACCGACTCGCCCGACGAACTGATGATCAACAACCGCCATCTCATCGTTTTGGAGAAGAATGCGGAATTGTCGTTTGTGCAATGCGACGACTCTATCCAGTTCAAGAAGAGTTTTATCAACAATGTCACCCAGATTCATCTGGCAGAGGATGCTCGTCTTTCCTATTATAAAATGGAAAACAAGAATCCCGAGTCGATGCTGTTCAATGAGGTGGATGTGGAGCAGAAGGCGCATTCGCAGTTCTATTCCAATGCGATGACCTTCAACACGGGTTATTTGAGAAGCCGCATCAACGTGATGCTCACCGAACCGTTTGCCTCCGCCACGATGCACGGTCTGTATTTGGTAGACCGCCAGCAGCATGTTGACACACAGGTGTTTGTGGACCACCAGGTGCCCGACTGCGAGAGTCACCAGCTGTACAAGGGCATTGTGGATGACTCGGCAAAGGCCAATTTCTTGGGACATGTGGTGGTACGTCCGGATGCGCAGCGCACGCTGGCCGACCAGACCAACCGCAACATCACCCTCACTGACACGGCACACGTCACCTCGCGGCCGTTCTTGGAAATCTACGCTGATGATGTGAAATGCAACCACGGCACCACGGTGGGACAGCTGGACGACGACGCGATGTTCTACCTCCGCACCCGCGGCATCTGCGAGCGCAACGCCCGCATGCTGCTGATGTTTGCTTTCGCGAATGAGATTGCCAACAACATCAAGATCGACTCGCTGCGCGACCGCTACCTGGTGATGATTCGCAAACGTCTCAATGGCGAGCTGACCATCTGCGACCAATGTGTGCTGCACTGTCCGCACCTTGTGAACGGCTAACCGAGTTTTATCCCCGCCATGAAACGCCGACTTCTCCCCTACCTCATGATGCTTTTCGGGTGGCTGTTGCTGCCGGGAATGGTGGTGGCGCAGTCGGACGCGCCCTTGCGCGTGGAGTTTCCCGCCGCCAAAGACCAGCACGACTACAACATGGCCCCTGCCGACACCATGGGGCTGTTCGTCTTCTATGATGCCGGCAGCATCAGCGCGGACACCAACCGTTGGATTTTTCTGCATTACGATTCTAACCTCGTAAAAATCAACAATTCCAGCATTACTCTTCCCCCACAGACCGACTACGTCTCCTCCAGTTTTTGCGACGGCACGCTCTATTTGCTCATGCAAAAAAGAATACCCAAGAAGACTCCGCCGCGCACTTTCATCGTAGCCATCACCCCAGAAAAACGAACTCTTGAAGTGTCAGAGATTGACGGGATTCAGGCCAACGACCTGTCGGGGATTTATGCGGCGGGCGGACACTTGTTGCTGCTGGCCACGGGGGCCAAATCCGATCTCGTGTATTTCTACCATCCATCTATACACAAGCTGACGACACTCAGCGACATTTTCAGCTACAAGGTGGAATTTTGCACTGCTGACACGGCCGCCCGACGGTGGCTCATCGGACTGCACCAGATCAGCAGTGTGCAGGATGACCTGTTTTTGTACGAATACAACTGGACAGACGGCAGCGGAAACCTCGTCCGCTTTCCCCAACAGCTGCCCGATCATACCAACGTGCTGTGCCAGACCGCACACGCCTTCCCGCTCAACGCCGACACCACCTTGCTGCTCGGCACCTACAACAACATCTCCGACCGACAGTCGGTTAACCTGCACTCCGGCGTTTACTCAGTGCTTTTCACCCGCCACCAATTCGACACTCTTCAGACCTACAACTTCACCAGCCTCAAGAGCGGCAGTGCGGCCAACACCCCCAATGCCAACCTCAACCTGCAACTGCAACTTGGCGCATCCGTTTGTACGTCAGAACAATACAGCATCGTTTCGGAAGTCTATTATCCCGACTACAGTTACACCTACAACAATCATTACAACGATTACAACTACTACAGTTCAGCACCCACCACGGTCTTCCTTGGCTACCAGTTTGTGAACGCCTACATCACCACTTTCGACCGCACAGGGCACCTGCTGTGGGACCATTATTTCCCGCTCACCTCCATCAGCAACATGCAGCTGGGACCTGTACTCCATCTTTCGTACATCGGTGAAGACGCACTGATCTATTACACCCGCAACAACCGATTGAGCAGCACTTTAATCAACGGATACGAGACATTGGAGAAGCTCACCTCCATGAGCATTGAGACCATGAGCACCCGCGACGTGGTGGAATACAGCGACGGGATAGGAATTCAACGATGGTATGGCGACAACTTTATAGTGAGCGGCTACCACTACCTTCGCAACCGCGACAAATCCACCAAGGCGAAACGTTATGTGTTCTTCATCAATAAAATAGAATACCGATAAACCATGCGTCACCGTACTATCCTTCCGATTTTTCTTCTTCTAATATGGATGATGGATGGGCAATGCCAGCTGTTGAGTGAGGCGGAGCTGAAGAAGAAGCCCGTGTTCACCTCGATCGAAGAGGCGTCTGAATCGCCGGAGGAGGTTTACCGGATGAAGCTGAAAATCAAGGCCGACTCACTGCCCGACGAGCTGTTCCAATTCACCAATTTGCAAGAATTGGTAGTGTCGCACTGCAAGTTGAGCGTGCTTAACGCCCGCATTGGCGAACTCACCCAGCTACAGCGGCTGGATGTGTCGGCGAACCACTTGGTGATGCTGCCCGAAAGCATCTGTCAGCTGAAAAATCTTAAGGATCTGATTATCAACCGCAACATCATCGCCGCGCTGCCGCAAAACATCGGCAACATGGTGAGTTTGGAGTACATCGATGCGTGGAACAACCCGCTTTACGTGCTGCCCGAGAGCATAGCGGCTTTGCGAGAAGTGCTGCGAGAGATTGACATCCGGCAGGTGGAACTCTGGGATGAGGAGCTGGAGGCGATGGAAAAGCTACTGCCGAACACCAAGATTCAGTACACCTCCACCTGCGACTGTCACGGCACTCGCGACAAGTAGTTAGGATTCTGGGAAGAAGGAATCCACGAACTCGCGGCGGTTGAACACCTGGAGCTGGTCGATTTTCTCACCCACCCCGATATACTTGACTGGAATCTTGAACTGATGGGAGATGCCGATGACCACGCCACCCTTGGCAGTCCCGTCGAGCTTGGTGATGGCGAGGGCGTTGACTTCTGTAGCCGCAGTGAACTGTTTGGCCTGTTCGATGGCGTTCTGGCCGGTGGAGCCATCCAACACGAGCAGCACTTCATCGGGAGTGTTGGGCAGAAGCTTACCCGTAACATTCTTTATCTTAGAAAGTTCACGCATCAGGTTGGATTTGTTATGGAGTCGTCCGGCGGTGTCGATGATGACGATATCACACTTTTTGGCGATAGCCGACTTGACGGTGTCGTAGGCGACGGCGGCGGGGTCGGCACCCATAGGTTGCACCACGATGGGCACACCGGCACGTTCGGCCCACACCTCAAGCTGGTCCACGGCGGCGGCACGGAAAGTGTCGGCAGCACCAAGCATGACCGAGTAACCATTCTTCTTGAACTGGTAAGCCAACTTGCCAATGGTGGTGGTCTTGCCGGCGCCATTCACTCCGACTACCATGATGACATACGGGCGGCCCAGATTGGCCGGAATCGAAAAGTCAGACTGATCTTCCTGGTTATTCTCCATCAGCAAACCCGCAATCTCCTCCCTGAGAATCGTTTGCAGCTGTCCGGTACCCAGATACTTGTCACGAGAAACACGAGCCTCTATGCGCTCAATGATGGTCAGCGTGGTCTCCACGCCCACATCTGAAGTCACCAGCACCTCCTCCAAATCATCCAACACCTCATCATCCACCTTCGACTTTCCGACAACCGTCTTGGCCAATTTGGCAAAGAAGCTCTCCTTCGACTTTTCGAGTCCCTTATTCAGTTCTTCTTTCTTTTCTTTTGAAAAAATAGAGAAAAAGCCCATAAGCACAATTTTAGAAATTCGCTGCAAAGATACAAAAAACTACGCGCAAAATGAAGTACCGACATAATAAATTTTAATTTGGACAAAATGCACTGAAATCCGAAAAAAAATATTATTTTTGCACTTTCAAAGAAAACCATCTAATTATTAATTATCATGAAAAAATATTTCGTCACCTTATTTGTGGGCATCTTGTTAGTTTTAATTTCTGGATGCACGAAATTCGAGCCAGCCACTGTGGATGCCTCTGTCACCCCCATCTCCTATCCGGGCACCTGCATCATGGACTGCAAAGGCACTATCACCGAGAACGGCGGATGCAAATACTTCAACGAAGTGGGCTTCCTGTTTAGTCTCACCCCAGAACCGACCTACAAGGCAGAGGGTGTCACCACGATTGCCATGGAAGAGCATGACGGCAAGAGCACGACTTTCAACATCACCTACAACGGCGCCATGCTCGACACCGTCTATTACGTGCGCGCATACGTTTGCACCAATGCAGGCACCGGCTATAGCGAAGCCAAAATCATCCCCACCCACGAATCAACCGCAGAATAATCACCATTAAACCTAAAATATTTGTAATGAGAAACAAGATTCTTGCCATCAATCCAGGAGCCACCTCCACCAAAATCGCTGTTTTTGAAGGCGAAAAGAATATTTTCACCACCAACATCAAGCACTCGGTCGACGAGCTGTCGAAATTCGCAGTTCTTGCCGACCAGTACGACTACCGCAAGAATTTCGTTCTGGAAGAATTGAAGAACCAGAACATCAACTTGGACGAAATCGCCATCGTGATGGGTCGCGGTGGTCTCATCAAACCGCTCACCTCCGGAGTGTATCGTGTCAACGACCTGATGAAGAAGCACTTGCTGGAGGGCTATAACGGAGTTCACGCCTGCAACCTCGGCGGTCTGATTGCCGACAGCGTGGCCAAGATGATTGGCTTGAAAGAGGCCTATATCGCCGACCCTGTCATCGTGGATGAGATGGAAGACATCGCCCGCATATCGGGACACAAAGACTTTGAGCGTCTCTCCATTTTCCATGCGTTGAACCAGAAGGCCATCGCCCGCACGTACGCCAAATCCATCGGTAAAAAGTACGAGGAGCTGAACCTGATTGTGGCGCACATGGGCGGCGGTATCAGCGTGGGCGCGCACCGCAAAGGCCGCGTCATCGACGTGAACCAGGCTCTCGAAGGCGAAGGACCGTTCTCCCCCGAACGTTCCGGAACCCTTCCGATGGACCAGATCATCAAGGCCTGCTACAGCGGCAAATACACCTACGAAGAGATGCGCAAAGTCATCGTGGGAAAAGGCGGTCTCGTATCCTACCTCGGCACCAATGATGCCTACGAAGTAGAGAAACGCGCCCTCGCCGGCGACAAATACGCCGACCTTATCGAGCGCGCCATGGCCTACCAGATCGGCAAACAGATTGCCGGCAACGCAGCCGTTCTTGAAGGCAAAGTCGATGCCATCCTGCTCACCGGCGGTATCGCTTACGGCAAGCCCATCGTAGGCCACATCAAACGCCACGTGGAGTGGATCGCCCCCGTCGCCGTTTATCCCGGCGAGGACGAGATGGCTTCCATGGCCATGAACGCCCGTATGATCCTCGACGGCAGCGTGGAGGTGAAGGACTACGAATAGTCCCCTTACATCTTTTTCAGCAAAAAACGAATTACCATCCTTTTCTCCCCACATTTTCCGATGTGGGGATTTTTTTATGAATAGTGAACGAATCACTTTCCAAACATCGCCGTCACGCGGTCGAATATGCCGGTGGTGTAGGCGATGGCCATGCCGTAGTTGGTGACAGGCACGCCGCTTTGGTGCACCGTCTCCACGCGGTTCCACAGCTGCCGGCGGGTCACCATGCAGCCGCCGCACTGTACGGCGAGGGCGTACTGCGAAAGGTCGTCGGGCAGCGGGTCGAGAGCCGCCACAAAGTCGAACTGCAACTGACATCCCGCACACTTCTGCAGCAGCTTGGGCAGTTTGTGCCGCCCGATATCCTCGCACGAGGAGGTGTGCGTACACGACTCCATGATCAGCACGCGGTCGCCATCATGCAGCTGGCTGATACGAGGCGTGTCGTGGAGATACAGGTCGAAATGCCCTTTCGAGCGGGCCAGCACGATGCTGAAGCTGGTGAGCGGAATGTGCTGGGGGATTTGCGGTGCCACAGTGGCAAATACCTGACTGTCAGTGATTACAAGACTGGGTGTATGTTTTTGCAGGAAGCTTGCCAGCTCTTCGGGCTGCAGGGCGATAGCAACAGCATGGTGGTCCAGCAAATCGCGGATGAGCTGTGCCTGCGGGCGTATCAACCGCCCCTCCGGCGCTTCCGAGTCCTGCGGCATCACCAGCACCACCGTGTCGCCCGGCTGCACGATGCCGCCGGTGAGCGACTCTTCCTCTCCCCTGCCTTGCGGCAGCAATGCTGTTATCGCGCTGATTAGCTGCTCAATACCCTCCTTTTGCACCGCGCTGCATTCTACTACGGGCACCCCATAAAGCGCAAGCTGCTCGGCAAAATCGGGCGACAAGGGCTGCCAGTCGCTCTTGTTGTGCGCGATGACAAAGGGAATGCCAGCCGATTTGAACTGCCCGATCAGGCTGACATCCTCGGGCAAGAGCGTGTTGCCACTGATGACCAGGACGGCTAAATCAATGGCGGACAGCATGTTCAACGAACTGCGTACGCGCTGTTTTCCGATGTCGGTGCCGCTGTCGTCGATACCGGCAGTGTCCACCAGCACCACCGGACCGATGCCAAGAATCTCGATGGTCTTTTTGACCGGATCGGTGGTGGTGCCGGCCACCTCCGACACGATGGCGATATCTTGTCCGGCAATGGCGTTGATGAGGGCGCTCTTGCCCTGGTTGCGGCGGCCGAAAATGCCGATGAATGTGCGTTGTAGGGTGCTCATAGGTCTAAATAGGTTTGGTACAGCTCCTGCAAAAAGGCGCGGGCGTTCCAGTATTCGCGCCAGTAGATGTCATCATCCTCAATGGTGCGGCGGTAGGCATCTTCTTTTTCGATATTGTAGCTGAACGACCCTTGCGGGGTGATCCAGCCGATGCCGCAGTTGTTGAGGTACGGGACAAATTGCGGGGTGTAGGGGTTGAAAATGTTGTTGCACCAATGGTACTCGTCGGTGCTGACTCCCATCTGGTGCAGCAGCGAAAGCGGCAGGTCAATGTAGCTGCACAGCTTGTCGAGGTGCTGCCCGCGGAATTCCTCCTTCAGGGCACCACCGAGCCAGAGCATGGGAATGTGCTGGTAACCAGCATCATGATAATTCCATTGTTTGTAGGTCTCGTGACTGTGGTCGGCCACCAGAATGAAAAGAGTGTGGTCGTACCAGCCCTCTTTTTTCGCTTTCTCGAAATATTTTCCCAAAGCCCAGTCGGAATAGCGGGCCGAGTTGAGGTAGGGTAGCTGCTCCACATCCCAGTCTAAGGTGCCGCCGGTGGTGGGCACATCATAGGGCGAGTGCGAACTGGCCGTGAAGAGGGCCGAGAAGAAAGGCTGCCGACTGCTGTGCAGTTCTTGGAGTTGGCGGGCGAGGGTGTGCTCATCGTAGATGGAGAGTTTGCCGTGGGGCGTGCTACGGGCGAAATCCTTTTCATCCACAATGCGATGGAACTCCATGCCCGAGAGATAGGCTTTTAGGTTGCCGTAGGTGAGGTCGCCGCCGAAGTAGAAGGAGGTGCTGTAACCCTCGCGTTTCAACGATTTGGCGAGACTGGGCAGCGAATGGTATTTCTCGAAATTGTCGGTGACCGTGTTGACGGGGATGGGCGGGAACCCGCTGATCATAGCGGAGATGCCCTCCTGCGAGCGCCGGCCTGCCGCATACACCTGCGTGAAGAGCAATCCTTCTTTTTCTAATTCATGAAAATAGGGCGTAATGCCCGCTTTTCCGCCCAAACTCTCCACCAAGTCGGCCGACCAGCTTTCCATAAAAATCAGCACCACATTCGGTCGTTCCTCTTTCAGCACATAGATACAGGTGTCTTTTTCGGCTGTATATAATTGTTTGACAAGCTGTTTCGCTTTTTGCGAGTCCATGCAGGCATAGAGGTTGCTTTGGTTGGCGCGACCGAATCGGAGCGTGGTTTTCATCAGATGCCACTGCGTGTTGATGGCGGCATCGTTCAGAATCTGGTGCTGCGAGAAATAGGCATTGCTCTGTGAGATGGGAATGCCGCTGATTTTCCCACGCATTCCTATAAAAATTAAAAAGATACCCACTGCCAACATACTGCCCGACTGCCAATAAAACTTTGGACGGGTTTCGATGATGGGTTTGGCTAACACTTTGATATAAAACCAGAAAAGTCCGCCCACCAACGCCGTTCCCGACAGGAAGCCTCCTACCAGTTGGAACCAAGTGGCCGTGCGGAATACCTCAGAGGGTTTTCGCAGATAATACCAGATTTTATAGTTGATTTTCGTACTCCATTCATCATATAAAAATAAATTGCCAATGGCAGAAAATACAATGATAATCAATAAGATAAGCGTGTAGATATGCAATGAACGGTCGAGCCATTTCTGCCGAATCATCAGTTGTAAAGTGATGAGGATGAAGGGGATGATGAACATGTACGAGGCCGCCGACAGGTCCAGATGCAGCCCATGAACATAGGTGCTGAAGATGTCGTGCCAGCCCACACCCGGAATATGGGAACGATACACCAACAAAAACACCATACGCTCCACCGCAAAAAGGCTGAAAATCAGCACTAAATACTTGACGATTCGGAGCAGGTAGTTTTTCATCGCCGGAAGTTTTTTCAATCTTTAGGGCAGAGGCGCAGAAATGAGGCGATGGAAATCATCGTTTTCAGGAATGGGGTAATAGCGCCCGTTATTTTCAATATAATATTGACTTTGGTGATAAAGGATTTTAATATTCTTAATTTTTAATCCTTTAATTTTCAAAACATTACCTTTCCTAAAATAGGAAATCTTATTCACCGCCGACTCGCTCCATTCCTCTACCTCAAAGGCGGCTATCGGGGCTGTTCCCTCCTCGCTTTTCACAGCGATGGTGCGCTGTTCCAAACACCGCTCATGATACACCATTTCGGTACCATCGGCCTGGTCGAGCGAGAACTCATCATCCATCAAAATGGAGTCTTCCCCGATGTTGTCTAAGGTGTCTTTTACCGGTACGGACGAGGCTACTCGTTTATCGGTCAGCTTCTTACCAACATACGGACTGACCGTCTCCTCTTTCACTGGCTCCTCCTTTACCGCGGCGGATTCGGTGGCCGGCTGCGATACCAGCAACTGTATAGGACCTTTCAGCGATTTATCCACAAAATAAAACACCACCGCAAACACCAATCCCGCCATCAGTCCGATGGAGAATCCCAGCCAAAACCTGCTCTTGCCGTGTCTCTTTTCAGTGTTTTCCATTGTCTATCGCCATTCAGTTTCGTATTTGATCCATGATGCCGACCGGTGAAAATCGGGACGCACCTCATCGCGGATATAATTCTTCAGAAGGGTCACATTGCCCTGCTCGTCATACTCATATTCCGTCCAGCCAATCTTCGCTTCATCCTTGTCGAACTGTGTCACTTTCACGCACTTATCACCCTCGTACTGGTAGGTGGTACGGCGGTAGGTGTCGAGGTTCTCGTCCTCCTGCTCGGTCATACGTCCCTCCACATCGTAGGTGTAGTACGTCTTGGCAATCAGTTTGCCGCCAAAGTTGTAGGTGAGTTCCTTCACCCTGTTGCCCTGCTCGTCGTAGGCGTACACGTAGGTGCGGCTGTCGTGCTCCTGCGGCTCCTCTCGCAAACGCTGTGCGAGACGGCCGTTCTCGTCGTACTCGTCGCTGGTGCGGTACATGACCTTGCCCTCCTCATCGTACTCCACTGTCACGGCCACATGCCCGTTCTCATCATATTCGTATGATTTTTCGGTAAAGTCAAACTCATCCTCATTATACGAATCCTCACGCACCAGCCGACCCTCTTCATAGACATAGACAGTGGCGTATTCGGGCGAGCCTTCACCATAGAAACAACTCTTTTTCAATAGTTTGCCCTCTTCGCTATAGGTGAAGACATTTTGCTGGCACAACTCGCCGCTCTCATCATACTGCGCGGAAGAAATCGGTCGGCCTTGTTCGTCGTACTCGTTTTCCACGGCACTTTCGATGGCGCCTTCGCTGTTGAAGTGCTTTTCCGTCAGAATGTGGCCGTTCTCGTCATATTGGATTTCCGATTCTGTATATTCCTGCTCGGTGATGTCCTCTTCGCCGAAACCGGTACGTAGGAAATCGGTCTTGATGATGCGGGTGGATTTGGGGATGGGCATTTTTTATAGGATTAAAGATGAATGATTTACAACGACGGACCGGCAGCGATGAGGGCCTTGCCCTGTTCGGTGTCGGAGAAGTTCTCGAAATTCTTGATGAAGAAGGAGGCCAGCTGGTCGGCGCTCTCCTTGTAGGCTTTCTTGTCGGCCCAAGCGTTCTCGGGGTTCAGCAGACTGTCGTCAAGACCGTTGATGTGCTTGGGGACGAACAGATTGAACGGTTTCACGAGGGTGGTTTCGCAGTTCACGAGCTCGTTGTTGAGGATGGCCGAGATGATGGTACGGGTATCTTTCAGCGAGAAGCGTTTGCCCACGCCGTAGCCGCCGCCGGTCCAGCCGGTGTTCACGAGGTAAGCGGTGGCGTTGTGCTCGGTGAGTTTCTTGGCGAGTTCCTCGGCGTATTTGGTCGGGTGGAGCATCAGGAAGGCCGCGCCGAAGCAGGACGAGAAGGTGGGCTGCGGGGTGACCACGCCGCGCTCGGTGCCGGCGAGCTTGGCGGTGTAGCCGCTCAGGAAGTAGTACATCGTCTGTTCGCGGTTGAGCACGGAGACGGGCGGCAGCACGCCGAAAGCGTCGGCCGACAGGAAGATGACCTTGCTGGGGTG
>JAEEGL014518899.1_pt1 | contig 13677 bp, 16 predicted proteins | sample 9134231 | NCBI WGS metagenome assembly JAEEGL01 (sample SAMN16246548, study PRJNA631951) | gut metagenome | biome: gut microbiome; feature: rumen; material: fiber-attached | host: Bos | place: Iran: Karaj | collected 2018-10
GGGAGAAAAGATGACGGCAACATATACCGGCTGAATGACAGGTACTATGTAAAGAAGATAGACAGCTGTACCTGTGTCAGGAAAGAGGATGAGCAGTATCTTCTTTCCTGCAGGATCAGGAAACGGGGCGAAAAGGATTATTATTGCAGCGGGGATCCGGAATATATCCGCAGAGATTCAAAAAAGCTGTGGCTTACTGACGAAGCCCGTTCGCAGGTAAAGAGTGTTATAAATGATTTCAGGGAAAAGGCAGAAAGCTTTAATGACAGATCGTGTAAAAGCATAGTTATTGATGAGTGCCGGACGGTAGTGCACTATAGGAGGCATGATAAAACAAAACTGGATTTTCTGCTTGAAACCGGATGCCCTGAAATGACACTGCTTTCTATGGACAGTTCAATTGAGGGATTACTGCGGGAATTAAGCTGGAATATTTCCGGAGATGACAGGGTTGTTGATGTTATAAGACACTCCACAACAGATAACATCAACGACAATCCGGTATATAAAGCAGCGGTGGACACGGACGATCTTGAAATGCAGAAGCTGATAAAACTGTATTACCGTATAGCGGATGAAGATGAATGCAGGTGGATTTCTGATAATGTCTATGGAATGAATATACTTCCTCCGCTTCCGGAAGAGTATAATAAGAGTTATTTCGTATTGTCTGATGGGATTGACGGCAGCCTGCTTGCAAGATCAGGTTACAGGATACTTCATAAGCCGTATTTTGCAATGCCCGAACACACACATACAGCGTGGACTTTGAACCCATATACCAAAGTCGGAACTGACGCCGCACCGGTTAAGGAGGGGAAGATTAAGTTTGAAGAGTATTTAGGGTTGTTTGGTAATAAGGAATGGACAGAGTATTAGAGTACAGGGTTAGGGCTTCTGACCTTGAAAAAACAATCGGCGGGATACTTGGAAAAGTATTGAAGCAATGCATGGGACTGACTCCGCATGAGATCAGCCATTCCAAATTCACTCCGGGAGGAATAACAGTGTTAAGGCTGGGAAACCCGGAGGGTAAGTATGAACCGGCGACCGTTAAGGACAGGGTGTCAGCCGGGGATACAGTAAGAATAAGGTTTTCAGACGCAGAGGAAGACACTGAAAGCAGGGTAGCTCCCGCCGAAGGAGATATTCAGATCCTCTATGAAGACGAGGATGTGGTTGTTCTTGATAAACCTGCCGGGATCGTATCCCATCCGTCACATGGTCATTACAGGGACTCTCTTGCGAATTATCTTGCGGGATATTATGAGAGCAAGGGAATAACGGTAAAATTACGGACAGTAGGGCGTCTTGATAAGGACACCAGCGGAGCTATCCTATATGCCAAAAATGCACCGGCGGCTTCAAGATTATTTCGTCAGAAAGATTCCGGACAGTTTAAGAAGACATATCTTGCTGTTGTTACGGATCCTATGCAGGAATTAGAGAGGGAAGGCTGGCATATCATCGATTCCCCGATGGGACCTGTTCCGGGAACTCTCATGAAGCAGCAGATCATAGCACCGCCTGAGGGAAAGAATGCATTGACCAGATATAAGTTCTGCGGACAGTGCGGTGATAAAGCATTGATAATGGCGGAGATAGAAACAGGCAGGACACACCAAATCCGGGTTCACATGGCTTCTATCGGCCATCCCCTGGTGGGAGACAGGCTTTACGGGAAAGATAGGGAAAATACTGATAGAGCAGACAGAGCTTTACTTCATGCCTGGAAGACCGGATTTAAGCAGCCCTTAAGCGGTGAAGAGATAAGTATTATGGCTCCGTTTCCGGAGGATATGAAGGAGTACTTTGAAACATCTTCTTCCCCGGTCTTGCCGAAGGGGTGAGAAATGAATATGATGGTAATTGACAGAACAGTGTGGGTAAGGACAATATGAGAGCAGTAGTAACGGAGGGCAGATAAACGTGGAATACATACATACCGTACAGTATTACGAAACCGATAAGATGGGGATCACCCATCATTCCAACTATATAAGATGGATGGAGGAAGCCAGGATAGATTTTCTGTCCCAAAAGGGCTGGGATTTTGCGAAGCTTGAAGATATGGGGATAGTATCTCCCGTTTTGAGTTTAAGCTGTGATTATAAAGCCCCTACTACATTTCCAGAGAAGATATCTATTACTGTTTCTGTGAAGGGGTTTAAGGGCGTTAAGCTACATCTGGGCTATGAAATGAAGAATGAGGAAGGTCAGACGGTCTGTACGGCAACTTCTTCACATGCTTTTCTCGGCATAGACGGAAGGCCGGTGAAGATGAAGGAAAAGTGCCCGGGATTATACGATACCCTTATGTCATTGATCGAAGAATAAAAGGTTAAGATAATAAGGAGCAGCTACAGGATCTATGGAGTATTTCTGGAAAGAACAGGATGATGTACCGGCCGGAATGGGGTATCCCCTTTTCGGCATTGTTCATATCATGAGTACGGGGATCACGCTCCTTATGGTGCTTTGCGGGATAAAGGCATTCTTAAGGCTTGAAACCGGGGGAAGAAAGAAGGTTCTTAAAGCTATTCCCCTTCTCATGTTATTTATGGAGATATTCAAGGATTGCTTTCTGATCCGGGTCCATCGTTTCGGTTTGGGATTCCTGCCGCTTCATGTTTGCAGCATAGGGATCTTTATTTTTCTTATCAGAGAATATGTCCCGTCACGGAGAGTAAAGGAATTCTGCGGGGAATTATCCTATGTCCTTATTATGCCCGCTTCTTTTGCTGCCCTTCTGTTTCCGGATTGGACAGTGTACTATCCCGTTTGGAACTTTATGAATCTATACAGTTATATGTGGCACGGTCTCCTGATACTGTATCCCCTTCTTTTAAGGCTCGCCGGAGAAGTAGAACCGTCGATCCGGCATATATATCGTCCTGTTATTTTTCTTTTAGTTGTGACTCCTTTTATCTATTTATTCGATAAAAGCTTTAACTGCAACTATTTCTTTGTAAACGTTCCACCTGCAGGAACTCCCCTTAAATGGATCGCGTCCGTAATGGGATCTCCGGGGTATCTTGTGGGATATGCGGTCATTGTAATGATGGTGTTTGTTATAGTATACTTTATGGACCGGATCATAGCAGCTGTATGGAACAGGAGGAAAAAGAGATGAAGGTATTGATACTGAACGGAAGCCCGAAAGAGAATGGAAACACTGCAATAGCAATTAAAGAAATGGTAAAGATCTTTGATGCGGAAGGTGTGGAAACAGAAATTGTCCGGGTTGGAAATATGGATATACGGGGATGTATCTCCTGCGGAAGCTGTTTTAATACCGGGAAATGCGCGTTTGACGATATTGTAAACGAGCTTGCCGGAAAGTTTGAAAAAGCAGACGGTCTTGTTATCGCATCTCCTGTTTATTATGCCTCTGCAAACGGAACACTTATTTCCTGTTTAGACAGGCTTTTCTACAGCACTCATTTTAATAAGACCATGAAGGTCGGTGCCTGCATAACGGTAGCCAGGCGTGGCGGGTGCTCTGCAACTTTCGATGAACTGAATAAGTATTTCACCATCAGCGGAATGCCGGTGGCTCCAAGCCAGTACTGGAACAGCGTGCATGGAAATGCCCCCGGACAGGCAGTTGAGGATCTGGAAGGACTTCAGACAATGAGGACTCTCGCCAGGAATATGGTCTTCCTTATGAAGAGCATAGCTTTGGGAAAAGAGAAATATGGAATTCCGGAGAAGGAAGAGTGGCAGCCCACACACTTTATCAGGTGAGGATTGCCGGACAGGGCGGCATTTGAACAAGCAAAATAGATTTAGGCAAGGGACGAAAAATGGAACTGTATGACGGAAGACCGGAAAACATGGAAGGGCGTTTGCCGAGAGAAATAAGGACCTACGATCATCTTGATGATCTCGGTATAAAATATCAAAGAACGGATCATGAAAGAGCGGATAACATGGAAGCCTGTAACGAGATTGACGCAGTGCTGGGTGTTATCATCTGTAAAAATCTCTTTCTCTGCAACAGGCAGAAAACGAAGTTCTATCTCTTAATGATGCCGGGGGACAAGAAATTCAAGACGAAGGAACTGTCAAGCCAGATAAACTCAGCGAGGTTGTCATTTGCCGATCCTGAGGATATGCTGAAATACCTTGATATTGAACCCGGGGCCGTGAGCATAATGGGACTCATGAATGATAAAGATCATGCAGTTCAGCTTCTTATAGATGAAGATGTCTTAAAGGGTGAATACCTGGGTTGTCATCCCTGCGTATGCACTTCAAGCCTGAAGCTGAAGACCGGTGATGTGATCGAAAAGTTTCTGCCATCAACCGGACATGAGTATATGACGGTACACCTTGTGGGAGAAGACTGAAAATCCGAAACCCCGGTGAGAACGGTACAGGACACAGATATATGAAGATAAGAAAAACAGAAGAAGCGGATATTACTCGGGTCATGGAGATATATGCCTATGCCCGGAAATTTATGGCAGAACATGGTAACCCAAAGCAGTGGGGAGCAACCAACTGGCCTCCGGAAAAGGTTATCCGTGAAGATGTAAGAACCGGAAACGGTTATGTTTGTGTAAATGATAACGGCGAGGTGATCGGAACATTCTTCTATATTGCGGGAAAAGATATAGAGCCGTGTTACAGAGAGATCTTCGGCGGCAAGTGGCTAGACGACAGCCCATATGGGGTTGTTCACAGGATAGCTGCAGACGGTTCCCAAAAGGGAATAGGATCATTCTGCTTAAACTGGGCCTATGAACAGTGCGGTCATATCCGAATAGATACCCATGGGGATAATTATGTGATGCAGGGAATGCTGAAGAAGCTTGGATTTATCCATTGCGGGACAGTCTATGTGGAAGAGGATGATGATCCCAGACTGGCGTTTGAAAAGATATGATCCATAGAGGATGGAGTTAAATGGTAAAGCTGATAGTAACAGATTTAGACGGTTGTCTGTTTGATGGAAAAGGCAATCTGCCATCGGGATTTGATGAAGTTTTTCATCTGATGGAAGAAAAGGGAGTGTTGTTTGCCGCGGCAAGCGGAAGATCGATAGCGGGAATAAAAAACCCTTTCGGTGAGTATTCATCAAAGATGGCGTTTATTTCCGATAACGGCGCAGGTGTATATTATAAGGACGAGCAACTGTTTTCCAAAACAATAAACAGGAAGGATTATCTTCCGATAATTGAGGAGGCCGGAAAACATAAAAACCTTCTGCCGGTAGTATGCGGAGTTCAAAATGCATGGATACATGATACGGATAGATTAACGGAAAGGGAGATCACTGAATTAAAAAAGTATTATCCCTCATGGAAAGAGGGGAAATACGGGGAAATACCGGAGGATGTTCTTAAAATAGCGCTGTTATATTTTGATGATATTGAGAAGAATATTTATCCGATTTTTGAAAGGTTTAACAGCGACAATATTATATGCAAAGTAACAGCTTTTGTATGGATCGATATTTATGACGCGGGAGTTTCAAAGGGCACGGGAGTAAAAGCAATACAGGAGATGTTTGGTATCGATAAAGAGGAAACTATTGTTTTCGGGGATTACTTAAACGATCTTTCTATGGCAGATCATGCCGCAAGATCCTATGCTCCGTCGAACGCGCATATAGAAGTCAGGAGAAGATATACCGAAACAATAGGATCTAATGAAGATGGGGCTGTGTTGGAAACGATCAGACGTGTCCTGGAAGGTAAGGAAGGGTAAGGAAATATGGATCAGTGTGAAAGCTGCGCATATTATGCATATGATGAAGATTACGAAGAGTATTACTGCTCGGTAGACATGGACGAGGACGATTATGCGCATATGGTATCGGGAGAACGGAAAAGATCCTGCCCCTATTACAGGGATGGGGATGAATATAAGGTTGTAAGGCATCAGATGTAAATGGGTGGAAACAAGAGATGACAAGAAGAGAAGCGGCAATGGAAAATTTCAGGAAGGGCTATAACTGTTCCCAGTCCATCGTACTGGCATTTGAAGATATGCTTCCTGTTGATAAAAACCTGTTATCGAAACTGTCCTCGTCTTTCGGAGGAGGAATGGGAAGACTCAGGGAAGTATGCGGATCGGTAAGCGGTATGTTTATGGTAGCAGGTCTGCTTTACGGATATGAAGGACCGGAGACCGGAGAAGTAAAAGCAGAGCATTATGCCAGGATACAGGAGCTGGCACACAGATTTGAGGAAAAACACGGATCCATAGTTTGCCGTGAACTGCTTAATTTAGACATCCGCCATGACCAACCGGTTCCTGAAGCGCGGACAAATGAGTATTATAAGAAACGTCCCTGCCCGGAACTGATCGGGGATGCAGCAGAGATACTGGAACAGTTTATAAAAGAAAACCCGGTGAAGATATGAGACTTTTTATAGCAATTCAATTTCCCGACAGAATAAAGAAGGCGCTTTCATATCTGCAGCAGGATATGAAAGATTGCGGGATAAAGGGAAACTATTCAAAAGAAGAAAACTTTCATCTGACACTTGCCTTTATCGGAGACTATAATGATCCGGAAGTCGTTATGGATGCACTTGAGACCGTCAGCCTCAAACCCTTTAATATTGAGCTTGAAGGGTTTGGAAACTTTTCGGATATTTATTGGGCCGGAATAAAGGAAAATGAGGAATTGAGAAAGTGTGTAAAGAGAGTGCGTCATGCTCTGGCAGATAACGATATTCCTTTTGACAGAAAAAAGTTCAATCCTCATATTACGGTGTTGAGAAAAGCAGTATTTACCGGCAATCCGGATTCTTTTAAGATCTATGTTCCGGATGAGGAAATGCGGGTGGAAGGTATCTCACTTATGAGATCGGACCGGGGTAAAAACGGAATGATCTATACAGATATAGGATTTGTTCCGGTGGAGGATTTTTAATATATGTTCTTTATCATGGGAATTACCGATGGCAGGAAGGATTTTGATTTTTTGCAGTCTATTCTCTGCAATGTGTGCGGAAGATACGGACGGTATCAGGTGTTCATGACCTATACTGTACTGTCTTTATTTTTTATCCCCTGCTTCAAATGGAATAAGCATTATTACGTTCAGACATCATGCTGTAATACGGTTTATGAACTGAATCCCGAAATCGGAAAGAGGATAGCCCGGGGAGAAGTCGTGGAGATCAGGGAGGAAGACCTGCAGAGGATCGGGAATGTAGGAAATGACTCCTTCAGGACGTATAAGACCTGTGGAAATTGCGGTTACACCACCGATGAGGATTTTCAGTTTTGTCCGAAGTGCGGACGGGAGCTATAAGATATGCAGGCAGACAGGACGGAATGGACACGGGCAAGGGATGAGCTTGTCAAAGGAATAAAAGACCTTGGGTTTCCGGAAGAGCTTGGAAATGAGATCGCAAAGAACTTAGGAAGCCCTAAAGCCATGCAGAGGATGTGTGCTTATCTCTATTATGTGAAACCAAAGAAAGCAGAATTGGTGGTGGATGAAATGCTGGCCATAAAAGGTGAGATCGAAACATGGCGTGAGAAAAAGGAAAGCGAAGAAGCCAACGCCAGATACAATGAGTACTTAAATAAGGGATTTTGACAGGGGCACAGAATATGGAAAACAAAAACAGTACAAAACTTGCAGTATTTTTTCCGGGAATAGGTTATACGGCAGACAAACCTCTGCTGCATTACAGCAGGAAGCTTGCGACGGAAAACGGCTATGAGATCCTGATCGTTTCATATTCGGGATTTCCCGAAAAGATACAGGGCGACAGGGAAAGAATGACGGAATCATTCCGGATCGCTCTTTCACAGGCGGAAGAAATATTGTCAGCTGTGGACCTTACCCGCTATGAAGAAATCCTGTTTATAGGAAAAAGCATCGGGACAATAGTTGCCGCAAAGATAGCGTCGGAGAGCAGCGAAAGGGAAAGGATCCGCTTTGTTTTATACACGCCGCTTGATGACACCTTTAACTTCCCGCTGGGAGAAGCGGTTGCATTTACCGGAAGCGATGATCCATGGGTCGGAAAAGAAAAGAGCCGAATAGCGGAACTATGCAAAGAAAAGGACATACCCTGCCATGTGATCATCGGAGGTAATCACTCTTTGGAATGCGGGGAAGCTTTGAAGGATATTGAGAGTATTAAAACCGTTATGGAGGAAACAGAGAGCTTTATTAAACTACAGGTTAAATGACAACGAAAAGCCTGTTTTATATAATACGATCATAATACTATGATCGGGAACAAAATGATGGGAAGAGGAGGCAGGAGAGTGCGTTTATTACATACGGCAGATTGGCATTTGGGAAACATGATGCATAATGTTGACCGGGCAAAGGAGCAGGAAGCATTCTTAAAATGGCTGACAGGTGTTGTGAGCGAAGAAAAGATCGATACCCTTGTTGTAGCCGGGGATATTTTTGATACTTATGGTCCGCCAAACTGGGCCCAGAAAAATTATTATCGTTTTTTGGCTTCACTGCTTAATACTGATTGCCACAACGTAGTAATAGTCGGCGGGAACCACGATTCCGGAAAGATGCTGGACGCACCCCGTGAATTGCTGGATGTGTTGAATGTTCATGTTGTGGGAACTATAGCGGACAAAGAATTGGGAGACGCCGTTTTCGAATTAAAGGATGATGAGGGAAACGTGAAGGCAGTTTGTGCGGCGGTCCCTTTTGTTCCGGAAATATTACTGGATGATTATTGTGGAGGCCGTAAAAGCTGTGCACCCGGAAAATTCTCGGATACGGCTTATTCCGCCTTATATAAAGCTTATTTAGAAAAAGCCCTTGAGTTAAAAAAGGACAGGGATATTCCCCTCATCGCCACCGGCCATCTGTATGCTGCCGGTCTGGAAGGCAGATATGAAGGCATGGAGAATGAAAACAGGACGGATGACGGTATCCGTCAGCTCGATGTGGTTGGAAATCTGGGGAAAGTACATGTAGGCGCGTTCCCAGACGAATTTGATTATATCGCGCTCGGACATATCCACTATCATACAAGGGTCGACAAAAAAGAAAAGATCCGTTATTCCGGCTCACCCTTTGTAATGGGATTTGATGAAGCAAACATGGACCATTATGTACTGCGGGTGGATATCGGAGAAGAAGGAGATCCCCATTCCATAAATGTTAAACCTATAGAAGTGCCTCGGCCGCTGAACTTTAAGAGGCTGTCCGGAAATCTGGATGAGATCATAGAACAGATAAATAAAGTGATAAAACAGGCCCGGGAAACAGAAGGTCACGAAGAATATTATCTGGAACTTCATTACAATGCCGAAGACGCAAGATCCCTCAGAACCATGGTTGAGGATATGGAACTCCCTGATAATGTGAGCGTGGTCAGTTGGAAAGTAAAAGAGACACATAGTACGCATCAGGTGGATTTTGGCGAGCATGATATCCGGACCATCAGCAGTATTCAGCCGGAGGACATCGTCCGCCAGCTTGTATTATCGAAAGCGAATATTGAAAAAGAAGATATGACGGATGAGGAGTTTGAAAAAAGACAGGAAGAAGAAGTAGAAAAGTATCTCCCATATTTCCTGGAGGCGTTTGATAAAGCATTGACGGGGGGAGAGCAGAATGAAGATTAAAAAGATAATTTTTGAAAATATAAATTCCTATGAGGGTGAAGTGACAATTGATTTTACGGATCCCGAATTTGAAAGAGGGAACAATCAGTTTGTGGTCTGTGGTCCCATGGGCAGTGGAAAGTCCACGATACTTGACGCGATCACCCTTGCCTTGTACGGAAGTACTGCACGGTTGGAGAGGCTTACCGCAAGCTCTCCCAACAAGTCCGACGAATTGATCAATAAGCATTCCGGATACTGCAGGGCTGAAGTCGAGTATTCCTGCAAATACGGGGAATTTGCAAGTGTATTTGAATTGCATAAAGCCCGTGACAAGGTTGACGGAAGAGTTCAGTCTCCGCAATGTGCGGTTTATGAAATAACCGGTGACGAACGTGGAAAAAATCTCCTTGACGGTTATTCAACGGAAGCATTGCGAAAGAAAACGGAATCTCATATCGGGCTGAATTATGATCAGTTTGTTTTATGTATTCTGATACCACAGGGGAAATTTGAGGATTTCCTTAAAAGCGACGAACGTAAAAAGGCCGGTATTCTGGCCAAACTAAGCCATACAGAGCACTATAAGGAAGCTGCAAGACTCCTGAATGAGAAAGCTTCGGAACTTAACATACAATACAACGGTCTGAAAACTAAACGGGATGCGATACCGGTGATGACCGTGGAAGAGAGAGAAAAATGTGAGAAACAGATAGAGGAGCTTAAAAAACAGATCCTTGAGATAGATGAAAATAAAAAGATCCTACAGAGAAAGATCGATCAGATCGATCAGCTCAACAAGGCTCAACGTGAATTTAATGAAGCTGAGATATCTCTGAATAAGATTAAGGAGGGATCGGAGGAATACAGGTTAAGGAAAAAAGAATTAGCTAATGCCAGGAAAGCTGAGGACTGTGCGGTAGAATACGGACGTCTTCAGGACTGTATCGACCAACTAACTAATGTTCAGGATGAACAGAAAAAAGCAGAGGGAAACCTTGCTAAATATGCTTCTGAAAAAGCAGAGGCAGAGAAGGAGTCATTGCGCTGTAAAGAAGCTTATGAAAATAAAAAGGAAGAAGGGAAAAAGCAAAAAGATATATGGGCTGAGGTGCGAAATAAAGATACCGAAATATCGGTAACTAAAAATGATACGGGATCAATGAAAAGGATCTTTGATAATTCAAATAAGAATTATGAGGACAGGAAGGCTGAGTATAACGGATTAGAGACCCGCATAGGTGAAACTGCAAGCAGGATCAAAGATCTGTCAGATTATATTGATAAAAATAAGGCAGATGAGGGGCTGGAAGTTACTCTGGCAACTTATAAAGAGAAGAGAAAAGCGTGGAAAGAGTCGGATACACGGCGTAAGCAGGCGGAAAATGAACTGAAGGAGAGTGGCGGGAAAAAGGAGCAGTTACAAAAAGAATTAAATGATCTTAAAAAAGAAAAAGATGAAATTGCAGAACAGCTCCATAGCCTGGTCAGCAGCAAGTATCTGCTTGTTGCCGGTATACTGCGTCAGGACTTAAAGGCAGGAATGTCCTGTCCTGTATGTGGAAAAAAATATGTGCCGGCTGATGCAGATTCTGAGGAAATCCATGTGCACTCCCGGACGGAAACGGAAGGTGAGCAGAAACTGGTGGCACAGGACATTTCCGACTTGAATGATGCTTTAGAAGAGAAGGGTAATGCGATCAATGAGGCAATAAAGGAGCTTCAGATTGTTGAAAATGAGATAAAGACTACAACGGACAGTATTGAGCAGGAAAAAGCAGTAAAAACCGGGCTTATAGACGAGTCCAATAAGATGTTGCTGCCATGGGATGCGAAGGTAAACGAACAAACGTCTGAAGAAGAATTTGATAAAATTAAAGATGAGTTATGTAAACTAAAGAATGATTACAAAAATAGTAAGGAAGAATTAGAAAAGCTCACCAGGGAATATGAAACAGATAAAAAGGTGATGGACAGTATCGACCTGGATAAATTGTTGAAAGAGCGTAATGATGCAGAGAAGAACTACAAAGATGCGGATCAGAAATGCAGTGAGCTGGAAAAAGAAAGACAGGAGCTGTTCGGCACACAATCCGTAGAGGAAGCGGAAAGGGCTTTTGACGAGGATCTTAGGAAGAAAGAGAAGGAAAAAGGAGATGCGGATGAAAAACTGCGGAATATTGCAAAGCAGTATGATACTACCAGTACGAAGATCGATGAATATAAAAAGAGAAGAGATGAACTGAATGCCAAACAGAGTGAACTGAATAGCGGTTTTCTTGAAAAGCTTAAGAAGAATCATTTTGATTCTGAAGAGGAATACCGGAACGCTCACAGGGAAAAGCAGCAGATAGATGATTTAGATAAAGCAATAGGAGAGTACGAGAAGGAAAAGACAGCTGCAGAGACGACCTTTAATAACACAAAAACTACATTGGATAAGCTGCTTGAAGAAGAACCTGTTTCGGAATCCCTCGAAACATTGAAGGAAGAGAAGAAGGGCATGGAGGACAGCGTTACTACATTCAATCAGGATGTGGGAAAGCTGAACGGAAATCTGGAGCAGGATAATAAAAACAAAAAAGCATGGGAAGATGCAGATAAAGAGTTACAGGAACTCGGAGCGGAAGCGGAGATATATAGCAGGATCAACGAAATGCTCGGCAAGAAAGACGGATCTGACTTTGAAGTATTTGTGCAGGGCATTGCCATGCGGAGCCTCTTAGAAAAGGCAAATATTTATTTAAGGAGCATAATTCCGCAATACCGTTTGGTGCAGAAATCAGATAATTCCATAGACTTTGTCGTGATCGAAACTATGGGTGATCTGACGGAGGTAAGAAGGGATGTCACCAACTTCAGCGGCGGTGAAAAGTTCATCATCAGCTTATCACTGGCTCTTGCCATGTCGGAGTTTGCCGGACAGAACGGCGATGTGGAATGTATTTTCCTGGATGAGGGTTTTGGAACCTTAAGCGGAAATCCTCTGAGTGATGCGATAAATGCACTGAAACGGCTTAGCAGTACCGGTAAGATGCTGGGGATCATAACCCACATTGACGCCGTAATAAATGAGTTTAATAAGATAGAAGCCAAGAAAACCGGAGAAAAGAGTACATTATCCGGTCCGGGTGTCGTTTATATGGACAGAAGGAAAAAAGCGAAATAATGTGATAAGATGGCCGGGGCCGGATAATAATCCGTGTGCCCGGCCTTTTTTTAGTGGTATAATGGTGGGTATATTATCAGAGTATGTTCAGGAGTATGAAGATCATGGGTGAAAAGAATGACAACCTCGCCTGGGAGGAGATAAAAACAGAACATATCGTACAGGATGAGTGGATAGATTTCAGAAAGTCGGCTTTTCGTTTTCCGGATGGATCTGTGTTTGAACCCTTTTATAATTACAGCCGCAGGAATTATGTGGTGATCGTGGCTTCCGACACAGAAGGCAGGTTTATCTGCGTGCGGCAGTTCCGGCAGGGAATAAGGGAAGTCACCACCGAGTTTCCGGCAGGAGGCTTAGAGAGGAAGGACGGAAAGGAATACGGTACGGCAGGAGCCGGATCGGCATCGGAAGACGCGCTGGAAGCAGCGAAGAGAGAACTTATGGAGGAGACGGGATATGAGTCTGATGAATGGACACATCTTCTGACGGTGCCCTCCAATGCGACCATCGCAGACAACTACGCATTTCTATATATGGCGGAGAACTGTCACAGAGTTTCAGGGCAGAGCCTGGATGAAACCGAATTTTTGAATGTGGAACTGCTTTCAGAAGATGACATAGAGAAACTTATTTCAAAAGGAGAATTCCAGCAATGCGTCCATATAACGGCGTGGCTGCTGTCAAGAAGGATCAATGATGAAAAGAATAATTAAGACAATGCTAATCTGCTCTCTGAGCCTTATGATGATCACCGGCTGCGAAAGCATGGGACAGGTTACGGTGGATAATGAAAAAGTAAATAAAATCCTTAATATGTCTCAGGAAGAGGCAGAGGAGAAAATAGCCAATTACACCGAAAAGGCAAAGAGTGAGCTTAAAGAGCAGATTAAGAAGGAGCTCGCAAAGCAGGACGGAAGCGCAGAACCCGGGATCCTCTCCGGGGTTGAGGA